>JAESGG010000009.1_pt1 | contig 306360 bp, 273 predicted proteins | sample 9266231 | NCBI WGS metagenome assembly JAESGG01 (sample SAMN14515337, study PRJNA621664) | algae metagenome | isolation source: Aphanocapsa sp. GSE-SYN-MK-11-07L and co-occurring heterotrophs from wet... | place: USA: Grand Staircase Escalante National Monument, Utah | collected 2006-04-16 | reverse complement strand
ATCCCAGTAGCATCCACCATCTTCTTAGATGCTTAGGTATAGTAAACACCCAGGATGCTTAGCTCAGCTGGGAGAGCATCGCCCTTACAAGGCGAGGGTCACTGGTTCGATCCCAGTAGCATCCACCATCCTCTTTTCGAAAAACATCGCTCTCTCTACAAAACCGAAGACTCGCTAATCCAATCACAGTAGCATCCACCATTCCCCCTTTAAAGAAAAGCATCGCCACTCTTCACAAAGAATAGGCTCGATGGTTCGATCCCAGTAGCATCCACCACTCCTTCGATAAAAAAACATCGCTCTCTTTACAAAACCCAAGACTCGCTAATCCAATCACAGTAGCATCCACCACTCCTCATAAAGAACACAAAACCCACCTAACACATTGTTTTAAATCATTTTACACGTTGTATTTTTACCATTTTTTCACTTATCAATAATTTTCCTAAATCAGAAAATTCTTACCTCTTGAATTCATTTAAAAATTTTGCAGCTTTTTATCAGTTTAATGGCTATATTTGATAGAAATGATAATCGGTATCTCATTCTTCTATGGCAGTAAAACTAAATAAGGACATCCAGATATTGGTTGTGGATGAGCAACCTTTAACTCAGAATTATCTGCGTTATGCTTTGGAAACGCTGGGATACACCAGCTTCACCTATGCTGAAAACTCCGCCATAGCTTTAACTCAATGCCGTGACAAAGCCTTTGATTTGATCATTTGCTCTTTTAATTTAAATGGCAAAGATGGCTACCAGCTGTATCAGGAGCTCAAAGCCCGTAATTTATTCCGCCATTGCACAGGCTTTATTTTTATCAGTGCTGAGACAGACCCCAGTTTGGTGCATAGCGTATTAGAACTGCAACCTGATGAATTTATGGTGAAACCCTACGCCATTAAAGATTTAAAATCCCGCATTGACCGCACAGTGCAGCGTAAAAACCTATTTCGCCCTTTGTACAGCCTGATGGATCAGAAAAAAACTGACCCTGCTTTGAAGCTGTTAGATCAATGGTTGAAACAAGGCTATCAGCCTAAATACAACTCCATGCTGCTGAAAATTAAAGGGGAGATACTACAACAAGCTGGCCGCTGGACTGAGGGCGAGCAGTTTTACAGTGCCCTTGTTCATAACGAAAATCTGCATTGGGTCAAACTTGGGCTGGCACGTTGTTTAATTCAGCGCGAACGTTACCCTGAAGCCATCTCGCTGCTGCAACCATTGTTACATAAAGCAGATATGAAACTGGCGGCTTTGGATTTACTGGCGGACATTCATCTGCGCCAGCAACTATATAAAAAGGCCCAGTCTGAACTGCTGCAAGCAACAGATATGGCGCCACGCAATTTAATGCGCCAACAAAAGCTGATGCATCTGTCACGCTTAACCCATGACTATGAACATCAGTTTAGAGCCGCCAAAGATCTGCTGCGTTTTGCCCGTTTTTCTATTTATGAGCAGCCTGATCTGTACTTGAATCTGGCTCGAGCTTCTATTGATTACGCCTTAAGCGTGGATGAAGAAGAGCAGACCAACCGCTTATCCAAAGTAGCCAATGACACTTTAAGCAATATGCGTCAGCTGTTTCCTGATCAGCGCAAAGAAGAGCAGCAAGTGGTGGTGCAGGCGAGGATTTATTATCTAAAAGATCAGATAGAAAAAGCGAAGCAGCTGTTACTGGCTCTGGATAAAAGCCCTGTAACACAAGGCGCTGAAGATATTCTGGATAAAGCCAAAGCTTTGCATGAAGTGGGTTTATTAAGTAGTTCCCGTGAATTACTGAGGCAACTGACCCAAGATACCAATCAGTTAAAAAATGCAGATCCTGTGTTCATCACTTATTTGCAACAAGAGCAGCAAGAACGCGAAAGCTTACCTATGGGGCCAAGAGAGTTTAACAACAACGCAGTATTGCTGTACGAAAGAGGCCAGTTGCATCAGGCTCTGAGCGCTTTTATTCAGGCTTTTACTATTATGCCGGGTAACGTGGGTATTGCACTGAATTTGCTGCAGTCATTACGCTCCACCGATAACATTGATCCTTCCATTCAAACCGAACAATTGCGTTTGCAATGTGAAGTGATGTTGTCGAGAGCTAAATTGAATGAAGAACAGGAAAAACGCTGGCAGCAGCTGCAAAGCCAGCAGAAAATAGCGATTTAAGGCTGAATTAAGGCCATTCAGTCACAACCTGCTTCATCACCGGGTTCTTCAGCAGCCACCATAAACTAAGCAACAGCAGCGCCGGTGATATCAGTAACCAGGGTGCCTTTAGCATCACATAGTTGGGCAAGTGAGTCAGACTATGCACCAGATCTGTGGCAACAACTGTCAGCATGATCCAACGGCTTTGCCGCCATAATTTAAACCAGCCCTGACTCCCCTTGTCCTTGCGCTGACTTAATGCTGCCACAACCAGCAATAAAGGCGCGCAAATCAGACAAGCGGTTAAGAAATCACTGCTTTTGGGATAGACGGCGGCCATTAACTTGTCACCGCCTTCTGGCATCGTCAGCACTAAAATCCACAAAAGATAAGGCCTTAACACCAACAACAATACAGCGTAAAAGCGAAAGGGGATCCGGGTCAGGCCATACTTATCCAGCAGGGGATAAAATTCAGACATATCAGTTCAATCCATGCTGTAAAAACAGCTCCAGCATCTGTTGCTCTGTCCAGACCGGCACTGACAGTTCATTCGCTTTAGCCAGCTTAGAGCCGGCATTATCGCCTGCGATCACCGCATAAGTTTTAGCTGAAACAGAGCCTGATACTTTAGCCCCTAATCGCTGCAGTTTTTCTTTGGCGTCATCGCGGCCCATGCTGGTCAGAGTGCCGGTTAATACCACTGTTAAGCCAGCCAAAGGTTGTTCACCCTGATGCTGTTTTTCAAGCACTGGCCAGTGAATACCAGCCTCAAGCAGCTGAGCTATCACGGCGGTGTTGTGCTCTTCCGCCATAAAGTGCTGAATATTTCCTGCGACCACAGCACCGACATCCGGCACTTCTAACAACTGTTCTACACTTGCCTGCTGCACTGCATCCAAAGCGGCAAAATGACTGGCTAAATTCAGCGCCGTCGCTTCTCCAACTTCACGAATACCCAAAGAGTAAATAAAACGTGGCAAGGTAGTTTCTTTAGAATCTTCTATGGATTTCAGCAGTTTAAGCGCCAGCTTTTCGCCCATACGCTCTAAACCAACTAAAGCGGGCATATCCAGACGGAAAATGTCAGCCGGAGTTTTTACCAGTTGCTGATCCACCAACTGCTCAATAATTTTGTCACCTAAGCCTTCAATATCCATGGCTTTTCGCGACACAAAATGTTTCAGCGCTTCTTTTCGCTGTGCAGCACAGAACAAACCGCCTGTACAACGTGCTACGGCTTCGCCTTCGACTCGTTCAATGCTGGACTGACAGACAGGGCAAGCGGTTGGAAACAGGATGTCACGTGCGCTTTCAGGCCGTTCTTCCAGCACTACGGAGACAATTTGTGGGATCACGTCCCCAGCCCTGCGTACTATCACTGTATCGCCTACTTTGACGCCCAGACGGTTAATTTCATCCTGATTATGCAAAGTCGCATTACTGACCGTCACTCCACCTACCAGAACAGGCTCTAATCGTGCGACCGGAGTAATAGAACCGGTGCGACCGACCTGAAACTCAACATCCAATAAAGTAGTGGTTTTTTCCTGAGCCGGAAATTTAAAGGCAATAGCCCAACGTGGCGCCCGGGCGACAAAACCTAAAGCCTGTTGCTGCGCTAAATCATCCACCTTCAGCACCACACCATCTATTTCGTAAGGTAAAACAGCACGTTTAGTCAGAATGTTTTGCTGGTAATCCAAAGCAGCCTGTAAGCCGGTGACATGACGTATTTCAGGACAAACAGGTAAACCCCAAGCTTTGAGTTGCTGCAAACGTGCATAATGGCTTTTGCCGTTCAGCAGTTGAGTAGCGTCTTCCACAGCGCCTACCGCATAGGCATAAAACATTAAAGGCCGGGTGGCCGTGATCTTCGGATCCAGCTGTCGTAAGCTGCCCGCCGCCGCATTACGTGGGTTGGCAAAAACTTTATCGCCTGCTGCACGAGCTTTGTCATTCATCAGCTCAAAACCTGCCAGCGGCATAAAGACTTCACCACGAACTTCCAGCACAGCAGGAACTTCGCCTTGTAACTTCAACGGCACAGCCCGAATGGTTTTCACATTGGCAGTAATATCTTCACCGGTAAAACCATCACCGCGGGTAGCAGCCTGTACCAACAGGCCTTGCTCGTAACGAATACTGACGGCTAAACCATCCAGTTTAGGCTCGGCACAAAATTCAAAGTCTTTGCTTGCATCAATACGGTCGGCCATACGTTTGTAAAATGCGGCAAAGTCGTCGGCATCAAAGGCGTTATCCAGCGACAACATAGCGACCTGATGGCTGATTTGGCCAAATTTGCTTAAAGGTGCTGCCCCCACTCGTTGAGTCGGTGAATCCGCAGTCACCAGTTCAGGATGCTGTTGTTCTATCTGCTTTAATTCCTGAAACAGCTGGTCGTAATCGGCGTCGGGAATACTGGGATTATCCAGCACGTAATACTGGTGATTATGATAAGCCAGTTGGTCTTTGAGCTGCTGCAGGCGTTGTTGGATAGCTTGATTCATTTGGGTTACTCAGGCACTTAAAGTCTAAAATCTCAAATTCAAAAATAGAGAAGCCCCGAAAACGGGGCCTCTTTAACAAGTTTAATGCATTAACCGTGGATCAGGCGTTGACGCTGGAACTCGCGGATTTTTTCCACATAATGGCGCACTGTTTGTACTGTCAGCACTGAGCGCTGACCATCCAGCACCTGACCACCAAATTCGTCAGCCAGTTTTTTCGCAGCGCTGTGCATCAGGTTGAAGTTCTGTAAAGCTTCGCCAGGCCCAGGCAACGTCATAAACAAACTTAAACCACGGGTATTCATTTTTTCCATATCTTCTAAATCGAAGGTGCCAGGATTAAACATATTGGCCAGCGAAAATAATACTTCGCCTGAACCTGCGTTGTCCTGAAAACGATGGAAGATGTTCATTTCACCGTATTTAAAGCCCAGCATCAGCAATGAAGGTAATAACAAAGAACCGTTAATCTCTTCGCCTTCCGGCAGTAATACATACAGGATCAACACTTCGTTAGCCGGAGCCTGAGCTGTTTGATCTTTTTCAGCTTCATAGGCAGCTTGCTGCTCTTCAGCAACGGCTTCTGAATAAGGTTCATCTGTGGCAGAAAAACTGCCCATATCCAATGAAGGCTCGTTTAATTCAGGTTCACGGCGCACTTTCACTGGTTCACGTAATTTGTTAGCTTTTGGCGGCACTGTTGGTGCAGGTTTTGGTTGTGGTTTTTCACCTGGTTGCAATACACGCTTACGCCCTATGCCTAGCTCGTCAAAACCATCCCCTTTAGGGCCTGAATTTGCAGAAGCGTCTACATCGTATTTGCTAATGTCCCTGTTGTTTTTTCGAACCGTCCACCAGCCGTGTAAAGCTAAAGCGCTGATACCCAACACACCCAAAACAATCAAGACTAAACGTAATTCCTCAGCCATCTCTTTTACCTTTTAGTTTTTAGGCTTGTGCCATTTTCACGGCATCTTCCACATCTACAGCCACAACTCGTGATACACCGGGCTCCTGCATGGTCACCCCCATTAATTGTGCAGCCATTTCCATGGCAATTTTATTGTGACTGATATAAATAAATTGCACAGTTTCAGACATTTCCCGTACCAGATTACAAAATCTGCCGACGTTTGCATCATCCAAAGGTGCATCAACTTCATCCAACATGCAAAAAGGTGCCGGATTTAATCGAAAAATCGAAAACACCAATGATAAAGCGGTTAGCGCTTTTTCACCACCCGAGAGTAAGTGAATTGTACTGTTTTTTTTCCCTGGCGGCCTCGCCATGATAGTTACACCTGTTTCTAACAGATCTTCTTCGGTTAAATCAAGATAGGCACTGCCTCCACCAAAAACTTTTGGGAATAACGTTTGCAAGCCTTCATTGACCTGCTCGAAGGTTTCTTTAAACTTCTGCCGGGTTTCCCGGTCAATTTTTCGAATCGCAGTTTCCAGAGTCTCCAGCGCTGAAACTAAATCCTGATGCTGCGCATCCAGATACTGTTTACGCTCGTCCTGCTGTTCAAATTCTTCAATAGCTGCCAGGTTAATCGGCCCTAAACGTGACACTGAATCTTGTGTTTTTTCCAGTTGCTGCTGCCATTCCTGCTCGTTCGCTTCAGCGGGTAGCGTTTCACTCAGCTCTTTAAAGTTCACCTGCAGTTCTGTCAGCTGCTCCAACATATTGTTGGCGCGCACTCTATAGCCTTCGGCGCTTAACTGGAAATCGGCTAATTCTTTTTGCTTTTGCGTTAATAAATGCGCCACGCCCTGATGGCCTTGTTCGGCCTGACGCAGCTTTTCTTCTAACAAATGTAAAGCTTCGGCTTTTTGTTGCACTAAAAGTTCAACTTCAGCGCGTTGCTCCAACAACAGCTGTAACGTTTCGTGTTGCTCGCCATCGGGTTCTGACACTTCGGCCAGTTGATCCTGCACTAATTGATGGCGCTGCTGCAGTTGCTGTTGTTGCTGCTGGCTACGCTGTAAATTCTGCTGGCTGAAACTAAGCTGCTTTTGTGCACTCTGTTGCTCCAGCTGTAATTGCTGCAGTTGCTGACGCACTGAGTCCTGTTGCTGTTTCAGTTGCTGATGTTGCTGCTGGCATTGCGTCTGTTGTTGCTGCAACTGCCACTCTTTGGCTTTTTGTGCCTGATACTGTTCATCCAGCATTTCGGATTGTTGCTCCAGCTCATCAAGCTGCAGGCTTAACACTTCAAAATCCTGCTGCTGAGCTGTCAGCTCTGTGGATGCCTGTAATCGTCGTTGCTGCTGTAATTGCTGCTGTTGTTGCAGCAATAAAAGGTCAGTACTGATTTTTTGCAGCTGATCTTTTGTCTGTTGCAGCAGCTGCTGGCTTTGTTGCCACTGCTGTTTGCTGGTTGCCAGTTCAGCATCGGATTGCACTTCGATGTGCTGCTCTGCCAATAACTGCTGTTCAAGCTGCTGGATTTGTTCTGCCAGTTCCAGCAAGTGCTGTTGCCGTGTTAAGTAGTTGTCTGAAGCAGCTTGCCCTGGCACCAGTTGCCAATTGCTGCCAAACCAGATGCCTTCAAGACAAATTACAGACTGTTGTGGTTGTAGCTGCTGTTGTTTGGCTTGGGCTTGTTCGATGCTGTCTGCCAGCAACACGTTATGGAAAGAGTCAGGATACAAGCCTGAACGGATCACTGCCGCTAAAGTACCGGCCTGGGCATTCAGCTGGCTGGGTGAGACATAACTTTGCTCAGTTCCCTGTGTAGCGCCCTGCTCTGCTGTGGCATGTTGAAGCTCACCCAATACCAGACTGACAGCCTTGGCCCATTGAGGCTCAATCTCCAACTGCTTTAACAGCTGCTGTTGCTGCTGATTGACCTGCTGCTGAATTTGACTGAGTTTATCCTGCTGATTTTTCAGCTGCTTTAATTCGCTTTGCCGCACCAGTTGCAACTGTTTACGTTCCTGCTGAGCTTGTTGCAACGCTTGATAACGCTGCTCGGCTTCAGCACTTTGCTGCTGCAGTAGATCAAGTTGCTGCTGGGTTTCTTGCTGTTTGGCTAATAATGGCTCTGCGGCTTTCGAGTCTGCCACTGCATCCAGTTGCGATAATTCTTGCTGTAACTGGCTGATACGGTTGAGTAACTGCTGCTGTTGCTGCTGGCTGTGCTGAGCTTTTAACTGATTCTGTTGCTGCTGTTGTTGCAAGGCAAAAAACTGCTGCTGCCATTGTTGTAACGCACTTTGAGCCAGGAGCAGTTGTTCTTCTGCCTGTTCTGCTTGTTCGGTCAGGCTTTCAAACTGCTCTTGTTTCAGTTCGCTATCTGGTACGGCATTTTCAAGCTGAAACTGGAGTTCTGCCAGTTGCTCTTGCTGCTGAGCCATATAAGAGTCAGCTTCCTGCAAGGTCAGTTGCAATGAACGAAGTTCATCGGTCAGGCTTTGACGACGCTGACGTTGGTGCAGTTGTTGTTGCTCTAATCGGGTGATCTGATTGCCAACCTGATAATACTGCTGCTGCACTTGCTGCTGTTCAGTACGTAAGTCCTGTTGCTGCTCTTTCAGTTGCAGCACCAGCAACTGATCACCAGACTGAGCTGCCTGAAACTGTTCTATTTCGGTCAGTTTGTGCTGAATGTCCAGCTCGGTTTTTTGCAGCAGGCCATGAAAGTGTAACCATTTCACACAGGCCAATTCTGCTTTGAGCTTACGCTCCTGCGCTTTGAGTTCTTTAAAACGCGCTGCTGCGGCAGCCTGACGTTTTAACTTATCAAGGTTTTTACCCAGTTCTTCCCGCACGTCAGATAAACGGTCCAGGTTTTCGCGGGTATGTTTAATGCGGTTTTCGGTTTCGCGCCGGCGTTCTTTGTATTTGGATATGCCGGCCGCTTCTTCGATAAAAATACGTAAGTCGGCAGGCTTGGATTCAATCAGCCGCGAAATCATGCCCTGTTCGATAATGGCGTAACTGCGTGGGCCTAAGCCTGTACCAAGGAATATATCTGTGATATCACGACGGCGGCATTTAGTGCCGTTGAGGAAATAGTTCGACTGGCCATCCCGCGTCACTAAACGTTTGATGGATATTTCACTGCGATCAGCCAGCGTGCCTTGCAAACGGCCTTGAGTGTTTTCGAACATCAGTTCAACAGAGGCCTGAGACACGGGTTTACGCTGCGTGGAGCCGTTAAAGATAACGTCTGTCATCGCATCACCACGCAGGTTTTTCGCCGAGCTTTCACCCAGCACCCAGCGTACAGCGTCAATCACGTTGGATTTACCGCAGCCGTTTGGTCCCACTACAGCAGTCATCTGAGCAGGAAAAGCCACCTGGGTAGGATCAACGAAGGATTTAAAACCCGCTAATTTAATTTGCTTAAGACGCATCTGTCCCTGAACAATAAGGCCGAGGTTTTGTTAACAAAAGTGAATGTAACAGAACAGCAGTGCTGCTGTCACGGCCGCTGTGTATCAGGGCACTGAAAAAGTTGCTTACGGATTTTATCTTGCGGCTCAGATACATGGCCTATATGCTCGGCTCATTCGTTCCTGCAGGAGTTCAATGGATGCATTATTTAATGAAAGGCCTGAACTTAATTCGGGTCAAAGGCTTAAAACGTTATGTGGTGGTGCCACTCTGTATCAACCTGGTGCTGTTTGCTTTGGCTTTTGGCTATTTATTTAGTCAGTTAGGTGGTTGGGTCGATCAAGTGGTGGCAACCTTGCCGGACTGGCTGAGTTTTATCGGCTTTTTAGTCTGGCCTTTGGCGCTGTTTTCTATTGTGATGGGTTTAGCTTTAACTTTTACCATGGTGGCCAATTTTATCGCTGCACCTTTTAATGCTTTGCTGGCGGAAAAAACTGAACTCTATTTAACAGGTCAGCCCTTACCGGATCAAGGCCTGGCCGCATTTTTAAAAGATGTGCCTCGTATGCTGGGCCGTGAATGGCAAAAATTTGTCTATTGTTTACCGCGCGCCATAGGTTTTTTACTGCTGTTTTTTATATTGCCGGGCATAGGCCAGTTGTTATGGTTTTTATTCTGCAGCTGGATGCTGGCTATTCAGTACTGTGACTATCCTTTTGATAACCACAAAGTACCTTTTACTACCATGAGAAAGGCGTTAAAACTGCAATGGAAACACAGTTATGCTTTTGGCATCAGTGTGTATGTGCTGAGTTTAGTGCCGTTGATTAACTTACTGATTATGCCTGTCGCGGTTTGTGGTGCTACTGCTATGTGGGTGGATAAGTTCAGAGAAGCCTTAAGATTACCCGATTAACCCCTTCGTACTTGACGCTGCAGCTTTGTTGACTTCACGCTCTCGCCCCAGTCACATAGGTAAACTATGCTCCTGGGGTCTCAATCGCTTGTCGCCTCGCTGCAACATCAATTACTTTGGGTTCAAACAAGCAAGACTAGCGGTGATCAGGATGTCTGCGCCGCCATCTGTTCACCATTTTGTTTTTATCGGCTCTGAACTGATGCTGCACTATGACAGGGCGGGACACGATCAGGTTATTCGGATAGACAATCTGCTCGTTGTTTTTGGTCAGTAGTACTGTGCTGAACAAGTTGATTTCCACCACCTTGCCTTCGACATGATTGGCACCATCGATAATTTTTACTTCAGCACCAGGCGCAAAATTACGCTGACCTAACATAATAAAAAAGGCAGTGATGTTGCTCAGCAGCGACCAGGCTGCGAATAACGCCACACCTATCACTGCAATCATTGAAGACGCGAGAACCAACAAACCTTTGATGTCGATGCCCCAGACCACACTCAGAACAACAACCAGCAGTAAAAACAGTAGTATATGAAACACCACTAAAGCGCGGCGGTTCATTTCATCTTTTAATACGCTGGCCGCTATAGTGCGGTAGACAAAAGGCGCAATACGACGACTTAAAACGATGTAAATCAAAATGATGATTGCACTGATCACCATCTGCACTATAGCCGGACTAAAAGTGGCCATTAACTGTTTTAACTGATGCAAAATCTGCATGGCTTCTTGCACAACCATCACCCTCAAATCAAAAAACGCTATTTTTACTTGCCCAACTGAACCTGAAATTAAGGTTGTTAATCCAGGTCGTTAATAGCCCAGGTCACAATATAATCTTCAAACTTTTCCATATCGACCATGTCTTCAGAAATGGTTTTATTGCGCACTGACATTTGCTTTTTATGCATCAGACTTTTTTTGCCGTTATTCAGAAGCGGATGCCAGGACGGTAAACCACGGCCTTCATGCAAACGGCGGTAGCTGCAGCTGTTTGGCATAAAAAAGATGTCTTTTAAATTATCCTGCGTCAGCTTCACACAGTCTGGAACCAGCACAGTACGCTTCTCATACACAGTACAGGCACATTTATGACTGTCCAGATAACGACAGGCGATATTGGTAAAATGGATTTGCTCGTCAGGTTTAATGTAGTCGGTTGGGCCTTCAGCTTCTTCGTCTTCATCATCAATAAATTTATTCAGACAACATTTGGCGCAGCCATCACAGACAGCTTCCCATTCTTCTATTGTCATTTGTTCCAGGCTTTTTGTTTCCCAGAATTTTGCTGTTAACACTTCAACCTCTCTGTCAGCGTACTGACGTCTTAATATGTAGCTTGTTAGCCAGAGCTAATTCTAACTGATCGCCGCTATAAAGTGGCCCCACACCTGCTGGTGTGCCGGTCAGCACCAGATCACCTGGTAACAAAGTAAAAAACTGCGACATTTCGCTGATGATTTGAGTCACAGAACGGATCATCATGCGGGTATCGCCGTGCTGGCGCTGTTCGCCATTCACCGTCAGGCTAAACTGCAACTGCTGCTCATCACCCAGTTCATCAGCCGCAATAAAACCAGAGACAGGGCAAGCGCCATCAAAACCTTTAGCTATCTCCCAGGGCCGACCCAGCTCTTTTAATTTCTTTTGCTGATCCCGAAGCGTTAAATCCAGCGCCAGACCATAACCCCAAACCGCGTCCAGCACTTGCTGTGGAATCACTTTGGTTAAAGGTGCTTTAATCAGCACGGCCAGCTCAGTTTCATTATGCACAGCACCTAACTGCTCCGGAATAAGAAAAGGCTGATTGATATCAACTACAGCAGTACTGGGCTTGATAAAAAACAGCGCTTCTGGTGCTGTTTTACTGTTCATCTCGGCTATATGGTCCTGATAGTTCTGACCTATGCAAAGCACTTTGCCTGCAGGCAGGTGAATAACCTGTCCTTGAACATCTTTATGCTGATAACTCATGTTTAATCCTCAGCCACTATTAAATCAGCCAGATAACCTACGCTGGTGACAAAATAATAAGAGCGGTTCCAGTGCATCAGTGTTTGGTAGTTGCTGTACGCCAGATAAACCCGGCCGTGTTCATCATCCGGCATCACCAATGCAGCTTTGATATCTCGTTTGGGCAATGCATTACCTTCAGTGGTACGAACCCCTAAAGTTTGCCATGCCGCTAAAGAACGTTCAGATTTAGCCCACCACTGCAGCCACTGAGTTCTGTCTTTGCTGCCTTTTGGGATCACATAAGAGAAATCAAAGTTCTTTGGTACTTTTACTTCCCTGCCCCAGGTTTGGCTATTGTCCCAGCCCCGGGTTTTTAAATAATTGGCAATAGAAGCAAAAGCATCGGTGCGGCTTTGCCAGATATTGATATGACCATCGCCGTCACCATCCTGAGCGTAGGACATAAAAGCACTTGGCATAAACTGGCTTTGGCCCATAGCACCGGCCCATGAGCCTTTCATATCGGCTAATTTGACATGCCCCTGCTGCAGAATATCCAGCGCCAGAAAAAATTCTGATTTAAAAAAGGCTTCACGACGGCCGTCATAAGCCATAGTGGCTAAAGCTGAAGGCACTGAGTAGTTGCCCATAAATTTGCCAAAGCTGCTTTCCAGCCCCCACAAGGCAACAATAAAACGCGGCTGTACGCCGTATTTCTGGCCTATGGCTTCCAATTCCTGCTGATGCTCTTTGTAGTATTTACGAGCAAGAGAAATACGCTGTTTACTGATCCGTTTTGGTAAATAAGTATCTAAAGTCTCAGTAAATTCAGGCTGCTTTTTATCAGCCACCACAGCAGACTGGTAATGCTTTAAGCTGGCGAATACGTCATTGACCAGCGTTTTGGCGTAGCCCTTTTGTAAGGCTTCCTGCTTTAAAGTAGCAGCGTATTGTTCAAAACTGCCTTTATTCACGACAGCTTGTGCTGGCAAGGCTGGTGCAGCGGCTTGCAGTTGCGGCTTTGCAGGTACAGTTTTCACCGTTTCGCTGGTAGCCTGAGCTTTGCCAGACACAGTGCTGGTACAGGACAACAATAAGCCACTGACCACTATGACTGCAATTTGAGTCAACTTCATGTGTTACTCCTTGTTTTGCTGGCTCTCTTTATGCGCTTTAAGTAAATCTTCAGGCGGCGGAGGCAACTGTAAATAAAACCCCTGCTCTGTCAGTTCGTGTCTGACCTTGTCGATATCTGCATGGGCTAATTTGCTTTTGGTCGCCAGATTAATCAGCGTGACCAGCGTGGGTTTACCAAAGGTTTTAAGTAAGGCTTCAGGTACAGCGCTAAAATCATCGCGGCGCAATACATACAAATAGGTTTGGTCCAGTTTAGGACTTTTATAAACAACACATAACATAGGACAAAAACTACTCTTACTAACTTGCCTAACAGGGGCGCAAACTATAACATGAAGCACCAGCCTTGCGTACCAAGCGAATAAAGGCTGACACGAATTTTTGCCGTCATTAAACAAATAATAAAGTGCGCATTTTGAGCTATGTCTGATCATTCCTTTGAATTAAAAGGCAGTTTGTTTCCACTGTCTGTGTTGTATTGTCAGGACCTGTCTGCTGCTGCAGTAAAAACTCAGCTGCAACAAAAACTGGCCCAAGCTCCTGCCTTTTTTTACCGCGCACCTGTGGTGATTAATGTCGAGTCTGTTACTCAAGCTCCTGATTTCGAAGCTATTGCGCAAGTATTTAAAGAACTTGAGCTGGTATTAGTAGGCGTGTGTGGTGCTTCTGCTGAACTGAAAAAAGTGGCTCAGGCCGCTGGTTTAGCCTCATTACAGCTGAGTAAAAGCAAAACACCGGCGAAAGAGCCAAAAGAACAAGAAGCCAAAACAGAAGCGGCAGTTGCAGCTCCTGTGATGGAAACTAAAGTGGTGGAGCAAAATATTCGCTCTGGCCAACAAATTTATGCCAAAGGTGCAGATTTAGTGATCCGTGGTACTGTAGGTGCAGGTGCTGAAGTCATTGCCGATGGAAATATACATATTTACGGTACGCTGCGTGGTAAAGCCATAGCAGGCGCTGCCGGAGATAGTCAAAAACGCGTGTTTTGTCACAAGCTGGAAGCCGAACTGATCTCCATAGCCGGAAGTTACTGGCTCAGTGACAGTCTGCAAGGTGAATATTGGGGTAAGTCGGCTTGCATTGGGTTGCAGGACGATAAGTTGGTTTTAGCAGATTTGCTTTAAGGATATTTTGCGATGGCAAAAATCATTGTTGTTACATCAGGTAAAGGTGGCGTAGGCAAAACTACGTCAAGCGCGGCTATCGGTACAGGCATCGCGATGCGCGGTTTTAAAACCGTGATTATTGATTTTGATATAGGTTTAAGAAACCTGGATTTAATCATGGGCTGCGAGCGTCGTGTGGTATACGACTTCGTCAACGTGATTAACGGTGAAGCCAATTTAAAACAGGCGATGATCAAAGATAAACGTATCGACACCCTGTTTATTCTGCCCGCTTCACAAACCCGTGATAAAGATGCACTGAGTAAAGAAGGCGTAGAACGTATTCTGAACGAACTGGCAGAGGAATTTGATTACATTATCTGTGACTCACCTGCTGGTATTGAATCAGGCGCCATGATGGCGTTGTATTTTGCCGATGAAGCTGTGGTTGTGACCAACCCTGAAGTATCGTCAGTACGTGACTCAGACCGTATTTTGGGTATGCTCAGCAGCAAGTCACGTCGTGCTGAACAAGGTTTACCAGGCATCAAAGAACACTTGCTGTTAACCCGCTATAACCCTGAGCGTGTAGTCAAAGGTGAGATGTTGAGCGTGGAAGACGTGGGCGAAATTTTGGCGATAAAACTGCTGGGTGTGATCCCTGAATCACAAGCCGTATTAAATGCGTCGAACTCAGGTCAGCCTGTTATTTTGGATCAGGACAGCGATGCAGGTCAGGCCTATTTAGACACGGTCGCCCGCTTGCTTGGCGAAGAAGTGCCTTTCCGTTTCTTGAATGTTGAGAAAAAAGGCTTGCTGAAACGTATATTTGGAGGCTAAGCGAATGTCGTTATTGGATTATTTCCGTTCAACGAAAAAAAATACAGCTTCAACTGCCAAAGAGCGGTTACAAATTATCGTTGCTCATGAACGTAACAGACGCAACAGTCCGGATTATTTACCACAGCTGGAGCGCGATATTCTGGCGGTGATCCGTAAGTATGTGGATATTGCTGACGATCAGGTTTCAGTATCGCTGGAGAAAAGCTCGGACGAGCTGTCTGTACTGGAATTAAACGTTACTTTCCCAGACGATAAGAAGTAATAAACAAATGAGGCAGAGTCTGTGACTCTGCCTCATTTTTGCTACTGCACGTTGTTAAAGTCATCCAACAGGATCAATCCCAGATCCGCTGTTAAGCCTTCGCCATCCCTTGCTACTGCTGTGTATATACGATTTGCATCCAATGTCACTGCCACAGGACCAATGGCGGCGGTTTTGTTGCCTGTTGGTGTCACAGTGACAAAATAATCGCCCGCAGGTACCTGGATATACCCAGAATCTGCTTTAAAAGCGACATTGCTCAGCGCCGCAGTGGCAGCTGAAATATCTGAGTTTGCCGTCAGGTAAACATCCACTGGACCTGCCAGGCTGGATCCATGGATCACACGGATTTGTGCAGCTGTCGCTATACGACGTGGGTTATCCACGACCACCAGAGGCTCAATACTGTCTTCAGTTAAAGAACCGACAGCGTGCACTGTGTAATAAGCACCAGCGTCCAACTCCAGATCGGCATTAATCACCACCACTGAGTTATCCGCATCTGCTGCCACTTTTACATTGTAGGTGTCCGGCGCCAGTTCAGCGTAACCTGTGAAGTCAGGGAAAGCTAAAGCGTTGATAGCTTCGGCACCGTCTACTAATACATCGACAGCTGGTGCATCAGAGACATCGTGTACCACCCGAACAGCAGAAACTGAGCCTGTATCTAATAATTCAAGACTGGTGTCGCCCCCCTGAACTAAAGCTAATAATGAGACTGGTGACGGACCCGCAAATTTACTGTCTAAAGCGGCAATAGTTAAGTCTGTGCCTGCAGCAAGAGCTACAGTGCCTGAATCATAGACTACTGTAGTCAGGTTGCCGGCCGGCGTAATACGCACCCTGTAATCACCTGCAGGGACTACCACTTCACCAGTTGCAGCAGAAAATTCAAGAGTCGCTGCTACTGTGCCTGCAGATAAGTTGACGGTAGGAGCTGTTAAGTGCACATCTACTGTAGGGGCAGAAGCTGCAGCGTGAACTACACGCAAGCGCACATTACCGCTACTTACTGCTGTTTGTGGGAAATTAATCACCAGAGGCTCGATGCTGCTATCCGCTGCTTTGCCAATGGCAAATATGACGTAGTCGGTTGCCTGAGCTAAAGATAGAATGGTTTGCGGAATAACGGTGGCCAGCGTATTGCCAGGTAATTTAGCATCGACAGAAGTACTGAAATTCCCCGGAGTTACAGACACAGGCCCGGAAGCATATCCAAAGGCCAGATTTCCAACCGCAACACTGCCGTTCGCATTCACAGCCACATCAGGAGCATCAGACACGGCGTGCACAACTTTAATTGTTGCGTTAACTGGCGGCGGTGGAGTAACAGGTTCAGGTGCTGGATCGGAATCGTTACAGCCAGCAACAGCAAGCAGAGCGAAACCAAGGACACATAATTTATTTTTCCATCTCATCATAAATACCCTTTTGATTGTTTATGTTGCAAAAGGGTTACGCCGCTAATTTTGACATCGATCAATAGCTATTTTTGAAAAAAATCAGATGATTTAGCCGAAAAAATATGTAAAACCAAATAAAAAAGGGCTCGTACATACGAAGCAAGACTTCAATCAGATCAGTTGTTGCACATGCTGTGGCACAGGTAAAAACTTCACTAACACCTCACGGCGCCAGCCACGCAAAAACTCTGGAACTGGCAATTGAGCTCTGTCCTCGTCACTGACACGCCAGCACCAGTTAAAGTACTCAGTGCTTTGACGACGTACAGCCATAAATTCAGCTGGTATACCTGAAGCTTTAGCCGCCGCTTTAATAGCATCAGTAATTTTTTGCAGCTCTTCTTTAAAGCCGGGAAATACATCTGCGTGATAAAAAGGTTGAGGGCATTCTTCCAGCGCTAAAGCTTTGGCTTGTTCAATCAGGGCTAACACTGTTTTACCGTGGCGACGCACTTCACGGCCGGGTAATTCAGGGATATTAAACATCGACTCCAGACTCCCAGGGCGGCGTTTGGCAATATCCAGTAAATGATGATCTTTAAAGATAAAACCCAGTGCCATATCGTGCTGCTGGGCATACTCCTGACGCCAAATCACCAGTTCACGCAAAATCGCCAGCTCACGTGGCGTCAGCAGATTGCTGTTCTTCAGCTCCAGGTGGCGAAACGACAAAGGTAAAGCATAAGAGCGACGTGCTATTAAATGTTCGCCTTCAGCAAGCAGCAATTCGTATTGGCCTTTTGCCACCAGCTCAGTTTTTAGCGCCTGATAGACATCCAGTAAATGCTCTACATCTTTGGCAGCATAGTCCAGTTGCAGAGCAGACAAAGGACGTGCTATCCAGTCAGTGCGGGATTCACTTTTATCCAGCTCAATAGCGCAGACTCGTTGCACCAGCTTGGCATAGCCTTGACTACCGCCCCAGCCTGCTAATTCTGCAGCCAGTTGAGTGTCGATCAGAGGCAATATAGGCAACAGATTTTTAGTGGCTAAGGCTTCTAAATCTTCATTACAGGAATGCACCACTTTGCACACTGCAGGATTAGCAAAGAGTTGCTGCAAGGAACTCCAGTCATCAATAGCTAAAGGGTCAACCAACGCCAGTTGTTTGCCATCAAACAGCTGAATTAAACCCAGCTTTGGGTATAAGGTGGTTTGGCGGACAAATTCAGTATCAACAGCTAACAGGTCCGTACTGGCGGCTTGCGCACAAAAAGCAGCTAAAGCAGATGAGGAAGTTATAAGCTGATACGTCATGTTAAATCCTTGATTGTCTCTTTCTATTTCTTTCGCCAACTTTTGATTGTAAAAAAACCGGCAAAAGCCGGTTTTTTTCTGGATTAACCTTTCAGCTCCCGCCTTAAGATTTTACCCACGTTCGTTTTTGGCAATTCAGTGCGGAATTCTACCAGCTTCGGTACTTTATAGCCCGTCAAACGTTCCTTACAGTGTTGAATTAATTCAGCATCTGTCAGGCTCTGGTCTTTTTTCACGACAAAAATCTTCACCGCTTCGCCAGTAGATTCATTAGGTACACCAATGGCAGCAACTTCAAGGACTTTGTCGTTCATCGCAACCACTTCTTCAATCTCGTTTGGATACACGTTAAAACCTGAGACTAAAATCATGTCTTTTTTGCGATCGACTATGTAGAAGAAGCCCTCGTCATCAACACGGGCTATATCCCCTGTTGCTAACCAGCCATCTGCATTCAGTACCTTTAACGTTTCATCAGGTCTGTTGTAATAGCCTTTCATTACCTGCGGACCTTTGACCCACATTTCACCGGCTTCGCCAGCAGCAACTTCAACGCCATCATCATTGACCAGCTTGATGTCTGTCGAAGGCGCAGGGAAACCAATACTGCCATTATACGCAGGCAGGTTATAAGGGCTGACTGTGACCAAAGGCGCACATTCAGTTAAACCATAACCTTCCACCAACCGGGTGCCAGTGACTTTCTGCCAGCGCTCGGCCACAGGGCGCTGCACTGCCATACCACCACCCAACGCCAGCTTCATATTGCTGAAATCCAGCTGGGCAAAACCAGGTGTATTCAGTAAGCCATTAAATAAAGTATTTACACCTGTCAGCACAGAAAATGGATACTTCTCCAGTTCTTTGACAAAGTTAGGCATATCTCTTGGGTTGGTGATCAACAGATTCGTGCCACCATACTTCATAAAGACCAGGAAATTAGCCGTTAAAGCAAAGATATGATAAAGCGGCAGTGCGGTAACTACGAATTCCTTACCTGGCGTCAGCAAAGGACCGATGCAGCCGTCAGCCTGCTCCAGGTTAGCCACCATGTTGCGATGCGTCAGCATAGCGCCTTTGGATACACCTGTAGTCCCTCCAGTGTACTGAAGGAACGCTAAGTCTTCTCCAACGACCACAGGCTTTTTATACGCAGCGGCGTTACCAGTGGCAATAACCTGCTTGTACGTGACGTATTTTTTCAGATTATGCGCAGGGATCAGCTTTTTAACATGCTTGACGACCAGATTAACGATAGTGCCTTTAAGCAGGCCTAACATATCGCCCATATGAGTCAGGATCACATGGTCCAGCTTCACTTTATCCTGAACATCAGACAAGGTGTGGGCAAAGTTCTCAACAATGACGATAGCTTTGGCTTGTGAGTCGAGTAACTGATGCTCTAATTCACGTGGAGTGTACAGTGGGTTGACGTTCACCACTACGCAACCAGCCCGCAAAATACCTAAAATACAAACAGGGTATTGCAACAGGTTTGGCATCATCACGGCAACAGCATCACCTTGTTTCAGACCTAACTGTTGTTGCAAATAAGCGGCAAACTTTAAGCTCAACTGATCCAGTTCTGCATAAGTAATGCTTTTGCCCATGTTGATATAGGCGGTTTTATCAGCGTAGTCTTTAATACTTTCATCAAAGACTTCCAGTAACGACGCGTAATGATCAGCATTAATATCTGTCGGAACGCCTTCAGGGTAATTTTTTGACCAGACTCGATCCACTGTCCTCTCCTCGTGGTATTTATTATTTTTTAGTTATAGTAGTTATAGTTAGTGCTTTGGCCCTTTGTACAGACATTGAAATAATCTGCTGCAAAATGGCACTGAGTTTTTACTCTAATCCTGCATCATCCCACAATTGCTTTCATTTAACAATTGTCTGCGGAACCAGCAGTTCTGACCCCGACTATAACAGCATAAAAAATCGTCAGGAACGATTTTTAACAGCTTTAGCTGGCCCGCAAGGGTGCTCTGCAGGATTGCTGAGCATAAAAAATCGTCAGGAACGATTTTTAACAGCTTTAGCTGGCCCGTAAGGGTGCTCTGCAGGATTGCAGAGCATAAAAAACAATCAGGACAGTAAAAATTGACGAATTGCGTTGGCTGTTGGCTCTGGCTGAGTCATATGACAATGATGACCTCCGCTAAGCTCAATCAGCTCCAGTTGCCGATAACAGTGCTGATACTCTTGTCGCGCCTGCTGCATCATCGGCAAGCCATCTTTCGCCAGAATAGCCAACACCGGGCATTGAATGTCGTGGAGCAGTTGCGTGGCCTGTGGCTGTAATAACCGATATGCGGATGATTCACGTAAGCGCATATCTGCAGACCAGGTGAGTCCGCCGGCGCATGCTGTTGTGCCGCGTCTGGTAAGTATGAGTGCAGAACTTATATCAAAATCACTTTGATTTTGCCTGGCAAGCGCTGCGCTTTGCAGATCGCTGTACACTGGTTTTTGTTTATTTGGACTTTGCCATCTGTGGTTAATTGCGGTGCGAACCTGACTTGTTATGTTGCTGGCTTCGCCTGTCACCAATCCTATACTGTCAATCAGCACCAGTTTACGCACCATCTGTGGCATCACTGCAGCCAGCACAGAGCCAATCATAGCGCCCATTGAATGACCGATAATATCGACCTGTTGCCAACCCGCTATTTTAATCAGCGTAGCCACATCGTAAATCCAGTCTAAAAAATGATAATGAGCATCGCTACTGCGATGCCCTGACAGCCCATGGCCTGGTAAATCAACTGCGATCAGATTCAGTTCTGGCAAATAAGCAGAGAGAGGTAAAAAACTATCGGCGTTGTCCAGCCAGCCATGCAAACACAAAGTCACCTTTTGCTGTGCCGGACCTTGTTGCCAGCCCGCTAAAGACAAAGCGGGCAGAGAAAATGCCACCGCCGGCATTACTCGCTGGCGGCCTTTACAAATTTTAAGGTCATACGATCACTTTCACCAATGGCCAGGTATTTTTCCCGCTCCACTGTCCCCATAGCTAAAGTAGGAGGTAAAGCATAAACACCTTTTGGATAATCTTTGGTGTCTTTTGGGTTGGCATTAATTTCTGATTTGCCTACCAGTTTAAAGCCAGCCTGTTCTGCAACTGCAATCACATAAGATTCATCAAGATAGCCTTCTACAGCTGAACTGGATATTTCGGATACCCGACTGGCTCTGTGTTCTACTATCCCAAACACACCACCTGGTTTCAGTACATCAAATACTGCGCGGAATACATCCAGCAAATAGCCTTGTTCATTCCAAATGTGAGCATTACGGAAACTCAACACCATATCGTACTGTTGCGCCAGGCCCAGATACATATAAGCCGGTGGGTCAAACTCTGTTTGTTGAATGGAGCCAAAGTGCTCTTTGTGTTTCAGAATACGCTGGCTGAGTCTTTCACTGATGCGGCTCCAGAATATTTTTCTGTCGTCTTGCATGGTGCCATCGTCAACCCGGAAATTGGCAATACTCAGTTTGCCTTGCTCTTTTAAATAGGGACCAAGAATATCGGTATACCAGCCTCGTGCCGGCCAAATTTCCAGCACAGACATAGTGGGCTTAATACCAAAAAAATTAAGTGTTTCTACCGGATGACGATGTTGATTTCTGGCTTTATCTTCTGCGCTGCGGAATGAATGCTCAGCTAACGCAGACAAATCAGGGGCGGAGGGCGTTTCAGCTACGGCGGCTGCGCTAAAAAGCGCAGCAGAAAGTAGAACTAAATTAAGGTTGCACTTTATTCTGTTTATTATTGTCAACATGAACTGGACCTTGTGTTGTCGATTGTTGTTTTGTAATAGTACGGACACGAATCCCCGGACCGTAACCCCAGTAATAAGGGTAAGGACGCATCATAGACCAGGTATCAATAACCTCAACGCGGTCTTCCAGTTTTGGCCACAAATACACTGTCGCGTCTTTGATGACAGGATAACGGTATTCATATTCGTCCACTTTACCTATTTCTGAGCGGGTCAGTTCACCCAGCACTGTGACTGATTTGCCAGGCTGATACACCATAGGGTCTAGAAAGCCTTTGATATAGGTAACAAAACGACCTTTAGTTTGATCTGAGACTGCTGGACGTCCATTACTGCCTGAAGGAAAATACACAACTTCAAGACGGGTTTGGTTGGCTTTATTACTTACTTGCGCAATGACCCCACTCCAGCGGGCTGTACCAAAATCAATATTTTGTTGAGCCGCGTTCTCATAGCTGGTCAATGCAACATTATCAGCAATACGCACCTGTTCCGGATAACTGGCACAACCTGCCAATGCCATCAGACTCAAAGCAACAGCAACAAACTTCTTACTCATGACCTTTTACCTCGTTAACTACACGGCCTGTTAGATAAGGTGTAGCAGCTTTAGTTCCATTCTTACTCTAAGCCATGCATGATCAGCTCCGCAACACTTATATCTAAAGTTTATCCTTTTACACTTTTCAGTCTTGCTTTTACGTCCATTGGTCGCGTTTAGACCATTTACAGTTTTGTCATAATTTAGTCACTGACGTAAGATAACCTCACCCTACTGATTCTGGTAGCACCAGATTTTTAGCCATCTACAGAGCTTTCCTATGTTAAAAAAACTGAGTTTAATCAGCATTGCTTGTCTTGCATCTGCTTCAGCAATTGCTGCACCAAAAAATATTATTTATATGATCGGTGACGGTATGGGACCGGCTTATTTAGCTGCGTATCGTTATTACATGGATAACCCGGACACCAAAGTAGTGGAACGTACGGTGTTTGACGAGTTATGGATTGGTAATGCCAGCACCTATCCGGATGACGACACCGTAGTCACAGATTCTGCTGCCGCTGCAACAGCACTGTCCAGCACTCATAAAACCTACAACGGTGCTATCGCGGTTGATCACGACCATAAACCTTTAACCACTATGCTGGAAATTGCCAAAGCCAAAGGCATGCAGACAGGTGTGGTGGTGACGGCCCAAATTAACCATGCCACTCCCGCCGGTTTTCTGGCGCATGACAAGAGCCGTCAAAATTACGATCAGATCGCAGATGACTATATCGATAACAAAGTGGATGGTCAGATAGTTGCAGATTTAATGCTCGGTGGCGGTACCAGCTATTTCATCCGCAAAGACCGTAATCTGGTGGAAGAATTTAAACAAGCCGGCTACCAGTACGCGGACAGCTGGGCTGGCTTAAAAACGCTGAATAAGTTACCTGCTCTGGGATTGTTTGCACCTAAAGGCTTTGCCAGCGCTTTGGATAATCCAGAACCTCTGCCACTGAAACAAATGACAGAAAAAGCACTGGAGCTGTTGTCTCCGGCCGAAAAAGGTTTTGTGGTGATGATTGAAGGCAGCCAGATTGACTGGTGTGGTCATGCCAACGACATCGCCTGTGCTATGGCTGAAATGCATGATTTTGCTGAAGCGATAAAAGTAGCCAAAGCTTATGTGGATAGTCACCCTGATACTATTCTGGTGGTCACTGCCGATCACGAAACCGGCGGTTTATCTTTGGGAGCCAAAGGCAATTACAGCTGGAAACGCGATGTGATTAAAAAGGTAAAACATTCTGGCGACTACATAGCCGGCCAATTGTTAGCCCTCAAAGATGACAAGGTGTTTTATCAGGCATGGTTAGGTTTAACAGCTCTGGAACTGAGCGCTGAGGAGCAACAGCTGTTAACTAAAGCACGCACTGAAGGTTTGAAACCTTTGGCTGTGGCTGTGAAACAACGTATTGACCATCACTCCACCACAGGCTGGACTAGTGGCGGTCACACAGCTGCCGATGTGCCGGTACTGGCTTATGGTGCAGATAAACAAAGCTTTGCAGGCTTTCAGGACAATACTGAAATTGCCGGAAAACTGATCCAGTTTATTCAACAGAAAAAATGATGTGTAGCTGTTAAAAAATAAACCCCACTGCACGCAGTGGGGTTTTTATTTGGTTCAGGGAAACTTCTGTTACCAACAGAAATCTCCCTTCACTTGCGATCAAGTTACATGAACTTGTAGTCCAGACCTAAATAGAAAGTACGGCCATAAACGTCAGTGTAACGAGGGTCGAAACCAACCTGGTGACCAGCACCACCTGAACGTAAGGATAATGGCGGAGCACGGTCAGCTAAGTTGTTGATACCGAAGGTCACGCCCAAAGCTTCCATCGCCTGGTACTTAGTCTGGTAATTGATGGTGGCATACGAAGGAACACTCAGTTGAATGTCCACACCCTCACCATTAACAGAATCTAAACGCACATAACGGCTGTCAGCAGACTGGGCCTGATCTTCATAACCGCTACGGTAGTTCAGAGTTGCACTGTGCGTAAAATCACCATGTGTTAATGTATTGGTGAATTTAGCTAAAGTTCTGAAAACAACCTTATTATCATCACCAAAACGACCTAAGCTGCTGATCCAGTCATCTGTAGTACCAGGACGGGTATATTCACTGTCCAGCACATAAGTACCAGCAAGCGTCGTAGTTAAACGACCAAAGGATAAGTCATTACCTACAGTTAAATCCCAGTCAATACCAGTGTTTTTGGATTGGCCTACGTTGATGCTTTCAAAAATAATAGCCAGCTCTTCCTGACCAGTCGCTTTGTTTGTTTTGGTGGTATACAGGTGACGGTAACGCTCTGGATCGCTGACGATCTGCGACTCAGTAACAGAAGTCACCATGTTGGTCAGTTCAATATTCCAGTAGTCCATACTGAAGCTGAAGTTATTATCAGGTGCATAAACAAAACCTAAAGTGTACTGTTTTGACTCTTCTGGTTTTAATGCCGGGTTACCCTGATTAAAGACTTCAAACTGTTGCGGTGATACGCTACATACATCAGCCAACGGATCCGAAGTACCAGCAAATGGGCAAAGGTATGCGCCACTTGTTACACCAAATGGCGCTTTAGGCTGAGCTAAATCCAACATAGATGGCGCTTTAAAACCTGTGCCTGTTGATGCACGCAGTAACAAGTCGTCTGTTGCGTTGTAACGCAGCGCCAGCTTGTAAGTGGTGTCGTTCATTGAATCGTTTACTGTGTAGCTGCCTGGGCTTGCGATACCATCTGCATCGTAAACAAAGTCAGATTTGACTTCACCGATGTTGTCGTAACGCACAGCACCAGTCATTTCCAGATTCTCAAGCACCGGAACTATCACTTCGACAAAACCACCGTAGTTGTCACGGCTTAAGTCATATTCAGAACCAATGTTTGCGCCTAACAGCAGATCCTGCTTGTTCGCATCAGCCAGAGAGCTGACGTAGTTTGTGTTACGGAATTCGAAACCCGTACCTACGTACACATCACCAGCAGGCAGTTCATAAACTGGTGTAGAAGCTTTCAGGTCCAGACCTTTGACTTCAGTGGTCTCGTTGCTCCAGTTACCAAAGTACTGGGAGTCCTGCAGCGCCTGCAGGCCTTCTGCACTGATTTTATCCGGAGTTTCAAATACGTTCACCAGACCAGAGCTTACGGCATCCATGAACTTGTCATAGATTGGATATCCGCCAGCGATGTTCTCGTCAGTATCATTTTTTGAGAAAGTGAAAGCTGCTGAGTAGTCGATAGTGTCGATCACACCTTCAACACCACTGACGATATGAGTTGATTTAGTGTTCCACTCGGTCGCACGGCCACCCAGCGGTAAAGCGCGCCATTGTGCCTGTACAGAAGTTACAGAACCCAGGTGAGCTGGATCAACATAAGGCATTACATATTGCTGAGCTAAAGCTGAATTTGCATCCAGTGTGAAGAAACCTGTTGCGTTAGGAGCAATACGGGTCGTTTGAGAGAAATCAGAGTACATCACATCAGCAAAAAACTTTGTATCATCGTTAATTGCAATATCAGTACCCAACATCAGTGAGTCACGTTTACTTTCTGGCAGAATTTCTACAGTAGTAGTGTAGTCATACTGACATAAACCTGAAGATTCAAAGTTGTCAGGAGCACAAGTACCGTTTGCTTTTTCATACGGGTTAAAGGCCGCTGAGTTTACAGATTCACCATCGGCATCTGTGTAGACATAACGGGCGTTGGCAGGGATAGCGTTTGGCGAACCTGCAACATAATAATAATCTTTGTTATTTGCGCTGAACGAGATAATACCTGACTTTGCAAAGTCACGGTCTGTCGCTTTCAACTGCTCCTGAGAGTCGCGACTGTAAGACAACAGTACGTTGTAGCCATCGGCATCAAAGTCACCGAAACCACCAGTGATGGAGAAGTTATCGCTGGTGCCATTTTTTTCTTCTGGCTTGTTGTAACGGGCAGAAACATTCAGGCCCTGAGCGTCATCTTTAGTGATGAAGTTAACGACACCGGCAATAGCGTCAGAACCGTACAGAGCAGATGCGCCATCTGTCAGTACTTCAACACGCTCAATAGCAGCTAAAGGAATAGAGTTCAGGTCAATAGTAGAGCCTGAGCCACGTGGTGCCATTCTGCGGCCGTTAATTAAAACAAGAGTGTATTCTGCACCTAAACCACGCAGAGAAGCAGTTTTCATACCGCCGCCGCCGCCGCCAACAGAATCGCCGTCAGAGGTAAAACCTTGCATAGACGGAATAGACTGAATTAAATCACCAGCTGTTGCTAAACCTGAACGGTCGATAGCGGCGCGATCAATAGTCTGAACGGGTAATGCACCTTCAACATCGGTACGTTTGATACTTGAACCTGTAACCTGAATACGTTCAACACTATCAGTTTCCTGAGCTTGTACCGAACCAGAAAAAGTGACGCCTGACACAGCGCCAAAAGCGACGGCTAAACTAACTGCTTTTGACAACTTACTACTTACAAACATTTTTTCTCCCTGGACCACTGTGCAGTGGCTTTGTTTTTACGGCAATCAACATTGGCGTTGATTGAAGTTACAACACGCCTGATTTGGGATAGCCCCAAAACGGCGGCGGATGATAAAGGTTATTTTTTACTGGGGTCAACCGCTTTTAGGGCACAAATCACTGCGTTAATTGGCATCTGCCGCAAAAACCACAGATGTTAAATTTATGATAAAAATCAACAGGATAAAAATTAGAACACAAAATAGACGGGGGAAATTCATTAAAGGCGAGTATAGAAAAAACGAAGAAAAAGCCTATCAAACTGTTTCATAACAACAATTTCAAAAGCAGCCCGCTTTAGAGCCATAAACTGACTGTTGAATAAACAAACAAGACTCAAAGCAGCGGCTGGCCAGCTCGCGGCTTCAGGTAAATGAAATGAAAATCCGCACAAGCTAAATTAGCGGATACGAGATAAGGCCTGAGCGTTTTTTCAGTTCAGGCATATCCCAGACTAAACAGCGCCAGGTGGCGCATTGCAAAAAGGCGATCGGTGAGCTTAAAGTTGCAGCAATTGTCGTCTTAATTTCGGCGCTGAGGTTTTGTCAGACAACCAGATATCTAAGAAAGCAGGACCAAAAGCAGGGTCTGTCACATCGCCCAACAGCTTGTCATTAAAATAAAACTGCACAGTGCTATCAGGCAACAGTACGCAACTTAACTGGTCCCCTTTTTTCACATCAGTCCAGAGTTTATCCAGCTGATTTGCCCAGTCCTTATGTTGACCTGAAACCTTACCCTGCAAATGTTCCCATTGATCGACTGTCGCTTCGATAAAATCAGCTTTACTGATATCCCGCTGATAAGTCAGTTTGAGTACCACAGGGCTGCTTTGCTGGTAATTGCTCCAGCTGCCATCTGTGGTATAAAGCTGAGCCTGATATAAATCCCAGAACAAATAACTGAACTGACCCTGCCCCACCAATTTGATGTTATCTGGCATAGCCTGAGCAGTTAAGCTGCAAAGGAAAGTCGCTATCACTAAAATCTTACGCATAAAATTTTCTGCTCCATCCTGATAACACGCCATAACAGCCCCAACACAACGCAAGAGCAACATAAGCCTCTGTTGCGCTACTCACCTGCATCTGACCACTTAAAGCAGCTCCACCCAGATAAGCCATTGGACCAGACACAGCAGCAATAAGTGCCGCCAGCCAGTACTTTTGCAGATAGACTGAAAATACCTGCACGACCACCAGACTAAATGCCAGCCATAAGGTCAGCATCCACAGCGGTAGCCAGCCTGAACCGGTAAAACTCAAAACACCACTGTACTGCAGCACTGAATCCAACGTAATGCCCACAGCAGCAAGAGCCAACCAGGTCAAGCGTTCAGCTGTGCTGCAACGCCACAAGGACCAAAGCACAAACAGCAACACAGGAATAATCAGTAAGTTCTGAAACAACACCAACGCGAACCAACTTAATTTAAAGCCGATTAAAGCAGTCCAGTTCATGGTTGTTATCGTTGTCATGGTTGCCGCATCCCCGCCGCGACTTTGCAGCGCAATGAATAAGGCAACAGGTTCAGCAGATGCAGGCTCCATACCAGCCGTTTTGGAAACCGTATGCGTTGCTGCTGAGCACGAAGTCCTTGACGGATACGCCCTGCGGCGTCTTCAACCTGCAGCAAAAAAGGCATCTTAAAATCATTCTTTTGTGTTAAAGGGGTATCGACAAAGCCTGGTTCAATCAGACAAACCCGCACGCCAGAATCGGCCAGATCAACTCGTAAGCTGTCGGCAAAATAACTCAGTGCTGCTTTACTGGCGCCATAAGCCTGTGCTTTGGTAAAAGGAAATAGATGTGCCAGACTGCTGACGATGGCCAATGTGCCCTGATCCGACTGTTGCAGCAGCGGTAATAACAGCTTCACAGCCGCCACCTGGGCTTGAAAATTCAGTGCCATAGTGCGGTCGAAAATATCCAGCGGCAGATTGGTGGCGTCAACATAATCACAGCTGCCCGCGTTAAGAATCACTAAGTCCAGAGCAGGGAGCTGCTGACTCAGCTGAGCTACAGCGGCCGAAAACAGTTCTGTGTTGGTCAAATCCAAAGGCAAAGCCTGAATGCTGTTGTGCTGGCTGTGCAGATCATTGAGTGCATTGACAGAACGAGCAACAGCGAGCACCTGCCAGCCTTCTTTAGCGTATTGAATAGCCAGTTCACGGCCCAAACCTGAACTGGCGCCAGTGATTAAACAATAACGGGACATAAATACAGACTCCTGAAAAAGATATCTGTATATACGTATGGTTTGAGTCTTTGGATCCCTTAATGCGATACAGCAAGCTGTGGTTGTTCAGCATGCACAACTTTGCGGCTCAGGTTGCGGATCAACAGATAAAAGCCAGTCGACAACACCAGAGTAAACACACAAGCCCAAATCAGCTTATCTACTGACGGGTTGTAACAGAGGAAATACAGCAGCTGAGCAACATTCAGCACTGCGATGGCATACAACATAATTTCTTTATTAATACGATGTAGCACATAAGCGCCCAAAGGAGCCATCAGCAGTACCACAGGGTAAGCACATAACCAGGTTTGCACCTGATAGCCAGTTAAGCCCTGATCAATAAAATGCCGGTAGGCATAACCCAGTACGCTGATAGCCGCCATCAACATAATGCTCATATGAGTGGCCACTTTTTCCTGCATACGAAAACGAGTCACCAACAAGGTATACAAAATAATATCAGCGCCAGTACCAAATAAACTGGCGCACATGCCACCAGCCACTAACATCAGCAGCAACAAGACAAAATCCATAGGTTTATTCAGATCTAAAGAAGCTTTGCTGCCTCTGTGTTTACCAAAGCTGTAGACCACAGCAAAACTGGTGATCAGGCTTAAAAACAGCGCCTGCATTATGTACACAGGCAGTTGTTGCAGCAGTTGCATCCCCAACACAAAACCAATAAAAGCAACCGGAATAAACACCAGTAAAGGTTTATAGGTTTTAAGCGAGTTGGCCTTGTGACTTAAGATAAAAATACTGGCGCTGGTCATACCAATACTTTGGATCATCAAACTAAAGTCCCGCGCCATAGTGCGGTCTATATTGAGGAAAATATTTAACACAGGAAAAGCGACTGCTCCACCGCCTTCAGGAGTCACACCAGCAACAAAAGCACCAGCCACCATAATAGCCGGGTAATACCAATGCTCTATTAAAAAACTGAGTTGATTAAACTGATAAAAAAGCACAAACCACACCGCTAAAGCAGCAACAAACCAAAGCCGGAATACCTTGCTTTCAAACATCACTGACATCCATTTTTCTTTTTAGAAAGACAGCATAAATCACAATGAAAACACTTTCATTGGTTTTATTGTTATGAATTTTGAAGTGATTGTTTTGGAGCGACTTTATGGCTTAAGCGTACAAATCCAGACTAAACATTTGCTGAACTTTTTCGCGTTTTTCCTGATTGGCTAACATTTCGTAGGCATCTAAGGCTTGCTGATTACGCTGTTTTGGCTGGTCGTAAGTGGTGCGTTTTTGTGCTTCCTGCTGATCCAGCATAGATAAAACTTCAGCGTCAGCACGCACACCAGTGCCAGAAGGTACCAGTGTGGTTTTGCTTTGCTGTTCAGCCTCAACGGCTTTAGTTTTATTGCCCTGAAATACCAGCCCGACACTGGGGCTTTTGGGTACATCACGACTGACGGCTATTGTCATAACTGCTCGCAATTTGCCTTTATTTGATGCCAGTATAACTTAGCAAAAAATTTCGCCAAGTAGCTTTTATCAATCTTATCCCTACCTAATTGCAACTGCGGCTGCAAGGACGACGGGTTTATCTACCGGGCAATTTCTGCCAGGTGACTTCATCGCGCACATAAGTAGGTTCTGCCAGTTCGGCGGCAATAAACTGCCCTTGCCGGAACGGAATTGCCGCCAGACTCAACATATCCTGCGCTGAAGGGTACAGAATCACAGGGCTATGATGAACTTGCGCAAGGTCCTCTGATCCGCTGTTGCCAGTTTTATGCCAGTCTTCCAGCTGCTGTGGATAGGTTTGCCAGCCCGTCCCTACAGCGCAAATATGGCCTTTTAATACAGGTGCAGGCAAAGCAGTAGGTTTAGCCGCTATTTCAGTGCTTAGCGCCTGCATTAGACCCTGCTCATCCAGCTGAAAACTCGCCAGATAGACTTCATTCATTCGTGCATCTATAGCAGCAACCACCTGATGCGCCTGATGCAATCTGTGTGCAGCTTGCGCCATAGCCGCCAGGGTTGATACACCATAAACAGGAAGTTCAGCGCCAAAAGCCAAACCTTGACATACACCCACACCTATACGTACCCCGGTAAAACTACCAGGGCCTTTGCCAAACACCAGACCATCCAGTTGCTGCAAGGTTAAGCCAGCTTCAGACAACAGCTGCTGCACCATAGGCAAAATACGTTTGCTGTGTTGCTGCGGACACACTTCATCCAAAGTCCAAATTTTGCCATCGACAGTTAAAGCCACTGAACAAGCTTCGGTTGAGGTATCTAATGCCAGTAATTTCAACAGGCGGCTCCTTTTCTACAATTCATTTTATTTGGGTAAATCTTCTAAAAACTTTACTGCAGCCTGCAAATCACGGCTACGACGCATTGGCGGTAAGCTTTTTAAAAAGACCGAGCCATAAGGACGGGTCACTAATCTGTTGTCACAAATTACCAATACCCCCCGGTCTGACACGTCACGGATTAAACGGCCAACGCCCTGCTTTAAGGTGATCACAGCTTGTGGCAATTGCACTAAAGCAAAAGGGTCTTGACCTTTCATCTGACAGTCTTCGTTCCTCGCCTGCAACAAAGGGTCGTCAGGCGATGCAAAAGGCAGTTTGTCGATAATGACGCAGCTTAAAGTATCACCCCGCACATCCACACCTTCCCAGAAACTGCCGGTGCCGAGTAACACCGCATGTTTGGTTTCAACAAACTGTTCCAGCAATAATCGTTTACTGGTTGTGCCCTGCACCAGCACAGGCAAAGACAAATGCTGTGGCAGCTCGTTGGCCATCCACTGCAGCATTCTGTGGCTTGTGAACAGGAAAAAACAGCGGCCCTGATTAGCTTCAATTAAAGGCACAGCCAATTTTAGCAGCGCTTTGCCCATACGGGCGTCATTGGGTTCAGGTAAATAACGCGGCACCAGCAACATGGCTTGTTGTTCGTAATCAAAGGGGCTGTCGAGCAACAAAGTGTCAGCCTGCTGCAAGCCCATTTGTTCAATATAGTGGGCAAAGCCCTGATCCACCGACAAGGTCGCTGAGGTAAAAATCCAGCTGCGTTTTTCCGCAAACACCAGCTCGCGGAATTTATCGGCAATACTTAAAGGCGTTAAATGCAAACTGATATGTTGCCGGGTGGTTTCATACCAAAAACTGACGCCGGTTTTGCTGACATCCTGCAGTTTCTCCAGCTGAGTTTTAGCCAACGCCAGCCGCTCAAAACAGTGATCCACCACTTCGTTGCGGCCCAAACTGCCTTTGAGCACCTGATACAACATGCCCATGGCTTCAGACACCCGGGTCAGTGCAAGCTGTACCTCAGGTCTTTTACTGCTGTCGCGCCAGTTACCGCGCTCAGGTTCATCTGACCACAGCAGCCGCCAGTCCCGCACTAAAGTCGCCAGCTTGTCTGCTGTTTTACTTAACTGTGGATGGTCACGCAGTTCCGTTTTGCAAATCAGTTCCAGCTCTTTACAGAGCTCCAGTAAAGTACGGCTGGATAAGGTTTCGCCAAAATACTCACTGGCGATATCCGGAATTTGATGCGCTTCATCAAAGATCACCACATCCATATTCGGCAGCAACTCACCAAAACCTGTGTCTTTCAGCGCCATATCAGCAAAAAACAAATGATGGTTCACGACCACTAAATCGGCCTGCATCGCCTTTTTGCGAGCTCGCAACAAATAGCAGTCTTCATAAGAAGGACAGTCTTTGCCGAGGCAGTTGTCTGCTGTACTGGTCACCAAAGGCAACGCTTTGGAGTCTTCGGCTATATAAGTCAGCTCGCCGATATCCCCACTTTGGGTTTCGTTAGACCATTTTTTGATCAGGCTTAAATCATTGATCACAGCCGCATCTGCCGTAGGCACATGCTGATAATGCTGATCTAAGCGAAATAAACACAAATAGTTGGAGCGGCCTTTTAATAAAGAGGTATCCACCGGCAAAGCCAAAGCTTTGAGTACCGTAGGTAAATCGCGGAAATACAGCTGTTCCTGCAGGTTTTTAGTCCCAGTGGATAAAATAACTTTTTTGCCTGATAACAAAGCAGGCACTAAATAGGCGTAGGTTTTACCTGTACCAGTACCCGCTTCCACCAATAAAGCATTGCCGTTTTCAATGGATTTGGTCACGGAAGCCGCCATCAGCTTTTGTGGTTCACGGGCTTTAAAACCTTCAATAGCTTTGGATAAAGCTCCTTGTTCGGCAAAAGCCTGCTGCACTTGTTTTAGCATAAGCAGTTGCGCGAAACTGAGATCGGAGATAAAACGACAAACAACAGCATAAACAAGGCCCGGCAAGAATTTGCGCTATTATGCCTTGGCTAGACAAAAATATCTAAGTGTCCTTCATCATCCACATGCTGCTCTTCTTCAGGTGTGGTTTCAGGCGCAGGTGGATAGTCGTCACGACGGCGTCTGTCCTGACGTTTCTTTTGCTGATCTTTCAGTAAAATAAGGAAACGCTTTTCCTCTTTTTCATAAGCGCTAATTTTGGCATCTTTAAACACAGGCGCGATCATAGGTCCTGGCTGTTCAGTTGGCGTGCCTGGTGGTCGGTACAAATAGGGAAATAAAACGTCCATAAACCCCTCCTCTGCCCTGTTATCGGCAGTGATACAAATAACTTTATCTATACAACCTGATTATTTTTCACTCTACCTGTTAGAGTTGTTTTTTTATAACTTATTCATTTTTTATCGCAAATAATTGTATGAAATACAAAATAATTAAATTAAAACAGCAAGATAACAAAATTACAGCTTCAAAACAAAATACAGCTGAAACAAAAAATTCTGTTGCCTGAATGACAAAAAGCCGTTAGCTTGTATACATCTTAACTAGGAGTAACTTTCCATGCTTATCAACATCCACTGGCATCATCACCATCATTTATCCGACTAGCCGGTCCGTGTTGACATTGGAGGCTAGGTCATAACCAGCCTGCGGTGGAGAAAGTGCAAACCAATTCCAACTGAACCCCGGGGCTAAAATCCCGGGGTTTTTGTTTTACGATTTTTATAAGGTAATAAATAACATGACAGTCACTACCAACAGATTACGCATCGCCATTCAGAAATCAGGTCGCCTGTCGCAAGACTCTCAGGCACTTTTAACCAGCTGTGGTTTAAAAATCAACTTACGCGAACAGCGCCTGATCGCCCATGTTGAAAATATGGATATCGACTTACTGCGGGTGCGCGATGACGATATTCCGGGTTTAGTGATGGATGGCGTCTGTGACTTAGGTTTTGTTGGCGAAAACGTGCTGGAAGAAGTGTCATTACAGCGCCAGATGGATAACGAAACTTACGATTACACTGTGCTGGCCCGGCTGGACTTTGGGGGCTGCCGCTTATCTATCGCAGTACCACAAGAAGAAGATTACCAATCGATCAAAGATTTGGAAGGCCGCACTATTGCCACTACATACCCACGTTTGCTGAATCGCTATTTAAAACAAAACGGCGTCAATTGCCGTATCGTCAATTTAAAAGGTTCGGTTGAAGTGGCACCACGTGCTGGTTTAGCCGATGCCATTTGTGATTTAGTCTCCACAGGCGCGACCTTAGAGGCCAATGGTTTAAAAGAAGTGGAAGTGATTTACCGCTCCAAAGCAGTACTGATTCAGCGCCGTGATTTAGCGGATGAAAAACAACTGAAACTGATTAAAAAACTGATGCCACGTATTCAGGGTGTGATGCAGGCCAATGAAAGCAAATACATCATGTTGCACGCACCACGCGCGCGTTTGCAAGAAGTGATAGCCCTGCTGCCTGGCGCCGAAAACCCAACTTTATTGCCACTGGCAGGCAATGACGATTTAGTGGCTTTGCACGTAGTCAGCAGCGAAACCTTGTTCTGGGAAACCATGGAGCAACTGAAAGGCTTAGGTGCCAGCTCTATTTTAGTATTACCCATTGAAAAGATGATGGAGTAAGGCATGCAGTTTCAGATCAGCAACTGGCAACAACTGGATAAAACTGCACAGCAGGCTTTATTAGAGCGCCCGCTGCAACAGGAATCCGACAGCTTAAAACAAAGTGTGCGGGACATTATCCGTGCAGTGCGAAGCGAAGGCGATGCAGCTTTGCTGCGTTTTAGCCGCGAATTTGACAAGCTTCAAAGCAACCCTTTGCGTTTGTCGGACACACTGCAACAACGCTTAATCGCCTCTTTATCCGATGAGCTAAAAACCGCCATTCAGATTGCGTACCGCAATATCCGCACTTTTCATGCGGCTCAATTGCCACAAAATATCCGCATTGAAACTCAGCCCGGTGTGGTCTGTGAACTGAATTACAGTGCTTTGGATCAGGTGGGTTTGTATGTACCGGGTGGCAGCGCCCCTCTGCCTTCGACTGTATTAATGCTGGGTGTGCCAGCTCAACTGGCCGGTTGTCGTCGTGTGGTGTTAGTCACGCCTCCGGGTCAGCCTGCAGCAGGTGATATTGCTGCTGAGATTGTTTATGCAGCATCACTTTGTGGCATTACGGAGATTTATACCTTAGGTGGGGCTCAGGCTGTTGCTGCGTTGGCCTATGGCACTGAAACTATCGGCAAAGTGGATAAGATTTTTGGCCCAGGCAATAGATTTGTTACCGAAGCTAAACAGCAAGTCAGTCAGGACGCACGAGGCGCTGCTATTGATATGCCAGCTGGCCCTTCTGAAGTGCTGGTGATTGCCGATGACAACGCCAATCCTGTCTTTGTGGCGGCAGATTTATTATCCCAGGCCGAACACGGCCCGGACTCACAAGTGGTGTTGGTAAGCCCTTCTGAAGCTTTACTGGTCAATACTATTAGTGAGCTAAAACGTCAGACGGCTTTATTACCACGAGCTGAAATTGCTAAAAAAGCGCTCGCCAACAGCAGGCTGATTTTAACGCCGGATTTAGCGATAGCGGCACAAGTGAGCAATCAATACGCGCCTGAACACTTAATTATTCAGACCGCTGACGATAAGGCCCTCCTTGGCAAACTGACCAACGCTGCCAGTATTTTTGTTGGCCCTTACACGCCAGAATCGGCAGGTGATTATGCCAGCGGTACCAACCATGTTTTGCCGACTTATGGCTACAGTCGTAATCACAGCAGTTTAAGTCTGGCCGACTTTTATCGTCGTTACACAGTACAAAGCTTAACAGCAGCTGGCATGCGGGATTTAGGCCCAACTATTGTCAAACTGGCCAAAGCCGAAGGATTAGATGCGCACGCCAATGCCGTCTCATTTCGTTTGGCAGAGTTAGAGCTTTCAGCAAAAATTTCAGAGGAAAATCGTCAATGAGCCGTATCAGTTCTTTAGCCCGGCAAAAAGTGCAACAACTGGTGCCTTATGCTTCAGCCCGCTTAAGCATGAGTGGCGGCTCGGTGTGGCTGAATGCCAACGAAAACTCTATGGCAACAGACTATGAATTGTCAGGCCAATACAACAGATACCCGGATTGTCAGCCAAAAGAGCTGATCAGCGCTTATGCAGCTTATGCTGGCGTAGAAACGAATCAGGTACTGACCAGCCGTGGCGCTGATGAGGGCATTGAGCTTCTTATTCGTAGCTTCTGTGAACCAGGTCAGGATGCCATCAGCATTTGCCCGCCCACTTATGGCATGTACAAAATCAGCGCCGAAAGTCAGCTGGTGGATGTCAACATAGTGCCTTTAACCCAAGATTTAACTTTGGATCTGCCGACTTTATTTACGCAAGAAGCCAATGTAAAACTGGTGTTTATTTGTAGCCCCAATAACCCAACAGGCGATTTAATACCCCGGGAGCAAATCATCGAGGTATTGGAGTTTTATAAAGACAAAGCTTTAGTAGTGGTTGATGAGGCCTATATTGAGTTTGCACCAGAAGCTTCAGTGGCTGGTTTGTTAAACCAATACAGCAACTTAGTGGTGCTGCGTACTTTATCTAAAGCCTTTGCGTTGGCAGGTCTGCGTTGTGGTTTTACTTTGGCAGAGCCTTCTGTGATTGCCGCACTTCGCCAGATGATTGCGCCCTACCCTGTGCCAGCTCCTGTGGCTGAAATTGCGGTGCAGGCGTTATCAAGCCAGGGTCAGCAAAAAATGCGTGCGACAGTGGAGCAAATCAACAGCTTACGCGAAAGCTTCAGCACTTTTGCCACAACTCTGAGTTATGTAAGCCGTGTCTATCCGTCTAAGGCTAACTATGTGCTGCTCTCTGTGCCTGATGCTGCTGCATTGGTGAGCTTTATTGCAGAGCAAGGGGTGCTTATTCGTAACCAATCCAGCCAATTAGGTTTAGGTCAGGTGGTGCGGGTGTCCATAGGAAATGCCACTGAAATGGCGCAGTTACAACAGATTATGTCGTCTTATTCCACCAAAATAACTACAGAAAAACAGGAGTCTTTATGAGTGCCAAAGCTATTTTATTTATCGACCGTGACGGCACTATGGTGGAAGAACCTCCGGTAGATAAACAACTGGATTCACTGGAAAAACTAGCGTACGAGCCCGATCTGGTGCCTTCATTACTCAAGTTGCAGGCCGCTGGTTATTCATTGGTGATGGTGACCAATCAGGACGGTCTGGGCACCAGCAGTTTCCCGCGTGATACCTTTGATGCGCCGCAGGAAAAAATGATGCAGTTGCTGAATTCGCAGGGCATTCGTTTTGACGATATTCTGATTTGCCCACACTTTGATAAAGACAACTGCAGCTGCCGTAAGCCGAAGCTGGGTTTAGTTAAAGATTATCTGCAGCAAGGTAAAGTGGATTTCACCAACTCTTTTGTTATTGGTGACCGTTTAACCGACGTGCAACTGGCCGAAAATATGGGCCTGCCTTCGTTCCGTTACGACCGCGACACTTTAGGCTGGAAAGAAATCACCAAACAGCTGTTAAGCAAAGGCCGTAAAGGCAGCGTCAATCGTGTCACCCGCGAAACTGATATTCAGGTCAATGTCGATTTAGACCAGCAAGGCGGCAATGTCATTGAAACCGGCGTTGGCTTTTTTGACCATATGCTGGATCAAATTGCCACCCACGGTGGTTTTAGCCTGCAACTCAAAGTAAAAGGCGACTTACACATTGACGATCACCACAGCGTGGAAGATACAGCGTTGGCGTTAGGTCAGGCGTTAAAACAAGCACTTGGTAATAAAAAGGGTATTACCCGCTTTGGTTTTGTCTTGCCAATGGATGAATGCCGCGCTGAATGTGTGCTGGATTTATCCGGCCGTCCGCTGCTGAAGTTTGATGCCGACTTAGGTCAGGGTTCTGTCGGCACCATGAACCTGGAGATGGTGCACCACTTCTTCCGCTCTTTAAGTGATGCCATGCTGATGACGCTGCACTTATCCGTCAGCCCTGGCAATAAACACCATATGGTCGAAGGTTTATTTAAAGCCTTTGGCCGTGCTTTGGGTCAGGCAATTAAAGTATCAGGCGAAGCGCTGCCAAGCAGTAAAGGAGTGCTTTAATGTCGCTAGTGATTGTAGATACCGGCTGCGCCAATATCAGCTCTGTGTATTGTGCCTTCCAGCGCTTAGGTGTGGATGCCAAAGTCAGCCGCGATTTAAGCGTGATAAAAAACGCCAGCCGTTTATTAGTGCCGGGCGTAGGCGCTGCCCGTCAGGCAATGGCGAATTTGCGTGAACGCGATTTAATCGCCACCTTACAACAGGCAGAGCAGCCACTCCTTGGCATTTGCTTAGGCATGCAGCTTTTGACCGACCGCAGCGAAGAAGGGGGTGTCGACTGTTTAGGTTTAATACCAGGTCAGGTGAAACGCATGCAAGTCGGTGATTTACGTTTGCCTCATATGGGCTGGAATACTTTGCAGGTAGAAGAGAGTGCGCAAAACCACCCTCTGCTTAAAGGCATAGGCGAAAAAGACTATGTGTATTTTGTCCATAGTTTTGCGGTAGCGCCATCCGATACCACCTTAGCCCGCTGCAATTACGGCAGTGATTTTGCCGCAGTGATTGGCAAAGGCAATAAGCTTGGTGCGCAATTTCACCCTGAACGTTCAGGTGCTGTAGGTGCTCGTTTATTACAGAATTTTCTGGCTTTTAATGGTTAATTTTTCTCATCCGGCCTTGCCGTTACAGGATTGAACGTGATTATTCCAGCTATAGATTTGATACAAGGTAAAACAGTGCGGCTTTATCAGGGCAGCTACAACAAAACCACTGAATATGCACAAACCCCATTGCAGCTGCGCGACTTATACGCTGAAGCTGGCGCAGGCATTTTGCATTTGGTGGATTTAACTGGGGCAAAAAATGCCGCTGACCGCCAGCTTGATCTGTTAACCAGCTTAATGAATAACGCCCCTCTGCCAGTCCAGGTCGGTGGTGGTGTGCGTACAGCAACTGATGTAGAACAGTTATTAGCAGCTGGCGCCAGCCGCGTAGTCGTAGGCAGTGTGGCTATTCGTGAGCCAGAAACAGTGCAAGGCTGGTTAAGAACTTATGGCGGCGACAAAATAGTTCTGGCGCTGGATGTATCTATTAACGCCCAAGGCGATAAAACGCTGCCAAGCCACGGCTGGATTGAAGAGTCGACTATCACCCTTGAGCAGGTGCTGGATGGCTTTATTGCCGCAGGTGCTAAACATGTGCTGTGCACCGACATCAGTAAAGACGGTACCTTGCAGGGCCCTAATGTGGCTTTGTATGCGGAGCTGGTGCAGAAGTACCCACAAATTCAGTGGCAAGCCTCGGGTGGCGTTGGCTCTTTGGCAGATATCAAAGCCTTAAAACCTACTGGCGTGGCCGGGGTGATTTTAGGCCGGGCCTTGCTGGAAGGTAAGTTCACGGCAGAGGAGGCAATCCAATGCTGGCAAGACGCATAATTCCTTGTTTAGACGTGCGCGATGGCAAAGTGGTTAAAGGGGTGCAGTTTCGTAACCACGAAATCATTGGCGATATAGTGCCGCTGGCAAAAGCCTACGCCGAACAAGGCGCAGACGAGCTGGTGTTTTACGATATCACCGCCTCCAGCGATGGCCGTGTGGTCGATAAAAGCTGGGTGCGCCGTATAGCTGAAGTGATCGACATTCCGTTTTGTGTCGCCGGTGGTATTAAATCTGTCGCTGATGCCGGATTAATTCTGGAAATGGGTGCAGATAAAATCTCTGTGAATAGCCCTGCCCTAGCGCGACCAGAACTGATTAGCGAGCTGGAGCATAGCTTTGGTCAGCAATGTGTGGTGATTGGCATCGACAGCTTTTTTGATAAAGAAACAGGCCAATACCAGGTCTATCAGTTTACAGGTGATGAAAGCCGCACCCAGAAAACCCGCTGGCAAACGCTTGACTGGTTAAAGCGGGTGCAGGAGCTGGGTGCTGGCGAAATAGTGCTGAATTGTATGAATCAGGATGGTGTACGCCAGGGCTATGACCTCACACAACTGCAACTGATACGAAATGCCTGCAAAGTGCCGCTGATTGCCAGTGGTGGCGCGGGTAGCATGCAGCATTTTGCGGATGTGTTTGAACAAGCCGATGTAGACGGCGCTTTAGCCGCTTCGGTGTTCCACAAAGGCATTATTCCAATCCCGGAGTTAAAAGCATTTTTATTAGAACGTAAGCTGGAGATCAGGCCATGAAACTGAATTTAACCAACCTGGACCAGCTGGATTTCAGCAAAGGTGATGGCTTATTGCCGGTAATAGTGCAACATGCCCGTTCAGGCAAAGTACTGATGCAAGGTTTTGCCAATAAAGAAGCGCTGCAAAAAAGCCTGGAAACCGGCGATGTGACTTTTTTTAGCCGCAGTAAAAACCGCTTATGGACCAAAGGCGAAAGCTCAGGCCATACGCTGAAATTACAAAGCATGGCAGCGGACTGCGACCAGGATAGTATTCTGGCTTTAGTCCTGCCTATTGGCCCCACTTGTCATGTAGGCACCGAAAGTTGTTGGCACGCCGAAGACGCCAACCAGCCAGACTTAGCCTTTTTAGATCAGTTAGAACAAGTGATCCACAGCAGATACGGCACCGACCCAAGCTCTAGCTACACCGCCTCTTTATTTGCCAAAGGTGTGAAGCGTATAGCGCAAAAAGTCGGTGAAGAAGGAGTAGAAACCGCTCTGGCCGCTACTGTAGGCGATAGAGAAGAGCTGAAAAACGAAGCTGCAGATTTGATCTATCACTTGCTGGTATTACTAAAAAGCCAGGATTTGGCTTTGCATGATGTACTTGAGGTACTAAGGCAGCGGCATCAGGCGAAGGCTGAATAGCTCTGGCGTTTAAGGCTAGCGGCGCTTATAAAGTGATGCGTAAACTCAGCATCTCTGCTTTATCGAGCGCCTGCCATCTTAACCACAAACAAAGCTAAACCGCCAAATAACAAGATAAAAATCAAAAGCATGACCAAGGATGTTTTGATTTCGGCGCTGACTTGTCAAATGCAAAACCAAAAAGCAAAAATGAAAACAACGAAGCATTTGAAGTGCTTTGCGTTTTGTTACTTTTTTTCATGATCCGCTATTCTCTTTAAGTAATTAGCGCTGCCTTGCAATGCTATGCAGCATCTAATCCACTCACTGATGTTGAACTCAGATCTTTTTTAAACAGCAGCACCATCAGATAAACCAGACCAAATAGCGGAATTAAAGATAAAACTGCGCCGAGTAAAGCAGCTAAAACTGGATTTTTACTTTTACGACGCCCCAGGTAATAACATAATACCCCCATAATTAGCGCAAATATGATCACAAACTGACCGTACAGCGTTGCATTAATATTCAAATGAACTCTCCTTGTTGTTTAGCAGTGGTTGACAGTAACCGGTGCCTACCCAGTTTTGTAACTGCGCGGCTAAATAATTGAAACATGCAGCTAACTTAGCATCCTTAATTATAGGTTTGCAATATTTTGCCGGGTTTAATCAAGGGCAGGTCCAGATGAGTGCAGAAATACCCGGAACACCAAAGCCCAACACTTTTTTGTAAATCATTATGTTATGGCTTTGATCCGATGAAAAACTCAGGCAGCATAAGAGCGATATGAACGACAGGTGATGCAAATCAGGAGCTGCAACAATGAAATATAAAATTAAACAAAAGATATTCAGCCTGACCGACAGCTTTACTATTGAAGATGAAAATGGCAATACGGCTTTTAGCGCCAAAGGTAAGTTTTTCAGTATCTCCAGCAGTCAGACGATGTTTGACAGCCGTGGTGTTGAGCTTTTAAAAATCAAACGTAAGTACCTGACTCTCATGCCAGCCTGCCGCCTGCTCTGTGCCGATGGCAGTGAGTGGCTTATTCGCAAATGTTTTTGGCCCTTCTGGACCAGTCGTTTTACCATTAGTGGCCCTGCCGGTGAGCTGGAGATGCACGGTAATTTATGGCAACACGAATATAAAATCAGTCAAAACGGCAAGGTATTGGCAGAAGTATCAAAGTCCTGGTTTAGCTGGTCAGATACCTATGGTGTGGATATTTTTGATCCTAAACTGACAGCACAGTTGCTGGCGGCAGTGATAGTGATAGACCGTATTCAGCACTCAGGCAAAAACTCCACGCTAGATGATGATTAGCACAGGACAAGCAAATTAAGGAGGATGTTTGGGTGGCGACCTCACCAGCCGACATCCCGGCACATACGTTATCCGCTTTGGCTGCTTCCTTCCGGATCTGACCAGGTGAACGAATTAGTATTGCGGGAGGACCGATGAGGCCACCATTGAAGGTACCAGTAAAACTGGTGCGCGCATTATGCTTAAAAGCTTTTAGCTGTGCAAGAACTTAAGCGTTTTCTGGATACTTTGCAGCCATTTGCTGAAAAAATGCGCGCATTTGCGGTAGATCGTCGGCGAAATTTTCACCAGCGGTAAAGCTCGGACCAAACACCAGTTGTTTATGATGGTAATCCAGCCCCACTAAACACACAGGTACATTGGCTTGTTTAGCAATAAACCAAAAACCAGTCCGCCATTGCTGTACTTTTTTACGGCTGCCTTCGGGCGATAAGCCTAATAACAGCGCATCACTCTGTTCAAACTCTGCCACCACTTGCCCTACCACTCCGTGTCGATGGCTACGGTCAACAGCGATCCCACCTAAAGAGATCAACAGCCTTTTCACAGGCCAGACAAAAATACTGTGTTTACCTAAAAAGCGGATTTTAAGATCCAGAGCTAAAGCCGCGGCTATGCCAACAAAAAAGTCCTGATTTGAGGTATGAGGTGCAACAGCAATGACCATCTTTTTATGGGCTGGAAGTTCGCCCTGAATACTCCAGCCACCTTGTAGTTTCAGCAACCAGAGGCCAAGTTTCTGGCCCAGGTTACTGTGACGGCGTGGCAAGCTTGCCGGAACTGCAGGTAAAACTGGCATTAAGGCTGAGCCAGTACCAGTTGATGTGCTTCTAAAACGCGTTTTAAGCGTTTTTGATTGTCAGGCCCTAAACGGATCATTTGACGTTGTGCCAAAGGCAAAGCTTCAATCTCCGGGTCGGCATAAGTGTAATAGACGTTAGGACGAGCTAATACCATAGGTGGCGCTACTTCAGGAGTTGCCAACAGTACTTTAATCGCTTCCTGCAAACGCACGCGGAACTGAGCATTTGGGTAACCCAACTCAGCATAAGCCTGCTGCATCAGCGGGTAATAGTATTCAAATAAACGTTTTACTTCAGTCACAGAAACGCTTTCCAGCAATTGCAGATAAGGCTCATAACGTTCAAAGTTGGCCGGGTCCAGCTGCACTGCACCACCTTCAGCCGGTAAAGTGGCGAATTTGACCGTCATTGGCTGAAACAGCGCCTGATTTTTTGGCAATGTGCCTTGCGCAATATTATCCACGTTCACCACAAAACGGCGGATCATATCTTCTGTAACAAACAAAGAAGCTAAACCCGCTTTCCAGCGCAAACCTAATAAACCACTTTTTACTTCAGCATCTGAGTTATCCAGGCTGGGTAGTTTCACTGTAGGCTCAACTTCTACCGCATCGTCCAGTGGCGTTTCCTGCAGCGGAGTTTCGTCTTGCGCCTGCACAGTTAAGCTATCGACAGGTTCCTGATTTGCGGTTAACACATCAGCAGGAGCAGCTTGTTGTACTACGGGTACAGGAGTTGGTTCAGGCTCCGCCACTACAGCGTCCTCTGTCCTGAAGAAAAACCAGACAATGGCAATCAGGGTTACAGCGACCACAGCTAAACCTATGTAATATTGTTGCTGGCCTGTGCCAGGAGCCTTCTCAGTCATTTCTGTTTTTTCCTTTCACTCATTCGGAGCACTGATATTAAGCCGTTGAAAAACAGGCTATAGCGTTGCATTTATTTTGCTTTTCAGCAATATATAAACAGAGAGTCTCTAAAGAGTTAAGAAGTTTCAGTGACTGATAGCAAAAAAGGTGAAAACACCAATAAAAAAGTTGCTTTGCTGCTGACAGGTGGTGGAGCCAGAGCTGCCTATCAGGTCGGCGTGCTCAAAGCGCTGGCCCAGCATTATCCACGCAACAGTAAAATTCCATTTGAAATTATTTGTGGAACCTCAGCAGGCGCCATCAATGCCACAGGGATCGCCTGTTACGCCTCCTGTTTTCATTTGGGCGTTAAAAAAATTGAATGGGTCTGGCGGAATTTTCATACCCACCAGGTGTATTACTCAGATTATTTACGTCTGGGCTGGCATTTGTTACGTGGTTTTTTAACGGCTTTTCAAACAGATTACGCCAATAAAAGACCCGTCAGTTTGCTGGATAACAAACCGCTACGTTTGCTGCTGCACAATATTGTTGATTTGCAGCGCATAGACCGCAACATTCAGGGCGGCTATTTATCCAGTGTCTCTGTCACAGCATCAAGTTACAACACAGGCGACTCCATCACCTTTTTCCAGGGCAATGAAGCCAAAGAATGGCGCAGAGCAAAACGTTGCGGCCAAAAGACTTTATTGGGTATTCATCATTTATTGGCATCCGCCGCTATTCCGCTGGTATTCCCTTCGGTGCGGATTAACCAGCATTATTATGGCGACGGTTCTGTCAATCAATTGTCGCCTCTGAGCTCGCCTATTCACTTAGGTGCAGAAAAGATACTGATCATAGGTTTGGAGCAACCCCGTGCCCGCGATCTAGCGAACGCGATGCCGCATCATCCGGGTTTAGCTACAGTCGCAGGTCACCTGCTGGATACGATTTTTTCGGACACGCTTAATGCTGATTTAGAACGGATGAACAGGATCAACAAAACTGTAGATACTTTAAATGCACATCATATTCCGACCGATCTGAAGAAGGTTGAGAGTTTTTTAATTAACCCCAGTGTGAATTTTAATGAAATTGCCAGCCAGCATTTTTTGCAGCTCCCTATGGCTGTTCGCAGCTTATTGCGTTTAACAGGTATTACTCAGCACTCAGAGTCGAGCTTAACCAGCTACCTGCTGTTTGAAAAATCCTACACCAAAAGGCTTATTGAAATTGGCTATCAGGATGCGATGCAACAAATGCCGGAAATGCTGGATTTTTTACGCAGTTAACCTATGGCAATTTTTAGCCTGCCCTTGCCGTCAAAAAATCGTCAGCTAAAACTGCATAAATGAAAAAATCAATAATATCATTCACTTATTAAAGTGGCACAATACCTGCAAATTCCAGCTATCTTAGATATGCTCCGGAGTATCGGCAGTGGAATTATTTGGCTTACAAGATATGACATTAAGTGGAACCAGTTATGCTGGCATCACCAGTCAGCCCCACTGGTCTGGTTTGTCCACTGATCCGGCAACTCTGCCAGAACAATTACAAACCAGCTTAGATCTTGCTAATCAGCTACAAATCTATTCAATGGCCGCTGGCAAAGTTTTGCCTCTGCGTTCCATTCAATTACAAACGGCTGTAGGTAAATACCTGGCGCCAGGTTCAGAAGATGGCAATTTTGAGCACCGCAGTGTGTTAATGCTGAACGATCAATGTCTGGCCGAGTTGAGTTATCAGTCCGATCAGGCTTTTACTCCTTTAATCCAGCATCAGTTGTGGCAACTGGAACGGCAATGGCTGTATCCGCTGCGAAACACACTGGTGGTGGTTCGTTTGCAGCAGTTGGCGTTAAAAGACAGTCTGACGGATTTAGGCAACAGACGTAATTTTGACGATCAGTTTGAACGAGCGGTGCAATTGGCCAACAGACGCCAGGAAGCCTGCGCATTAATTTTGCTGGATTTGGATAACTTTAAACAAACCAACGATAACTTTGGCCACCCAGCAGGTGATGATGTGCTGATTGCCGTCGCAGATGCGATGCGTCAAACCTTAAGAGCCAGTGATTGTTTATTCCGTTTTGGCGGCGATGAATTTGCCATATTACTGACAGCAGATGATGCCTTATCGGCTGAGTTGGTGGCTCATAGGTTAGTGAAAGCTATTAATCAACACCATGTGTGTAATCAGTTTGCTGTGACAGCAAGTGCGGGCTTAGCCCAGCTAGCACCTAATCAAAAATCTGAGTTGTTATTCAGCCGTGCCGATGAAGCTTTATCACAAGCTAAACAAGCGGGTAAAAACGCGGTGAAAGTCGCACTGTTGAATCAGGCCTGACGTAAGTAGTCAAAAGTTTGAGTAGTCGTACATTAGGGCTAAAGGACAGAAGATCCAAAAGCCCTTTTTTTTGCCTGCAATTTTGCTCTAGCTTTTCTGCCAGTCGATAAAGGCAGTGGCATGCTGTTGCGCGGTGTTAGAGGCTAAGCCAAGCACAGCCACCACCTGATTGTTTTGCGCCAGCACAGGCAAGTGCAGACGTTGCCATGGCGGAATAGCCCATAACTTCAACCATTGTTTCAACTCTTTGCTTTGCCGCTCGCCTGCGGGTTTAAAAGGCAAACTAAAAAGCCCAAACACCAGATATAGAGGGTCGTCAGTTATCAACACAGGCGTACCCTTATTTTCCCGGTTAAGGAGAAACTGCCCTACAGCAGTGTTTAACTGCTGTCCGGCTTTTAATTCGAGCAAAACTCCGGCCTGCGGGGCCTCTGTCATTTGTGTAATATAAGCTTTGTCGGCAAAACGGCGAATTTGGTAAGCATCCAGCTCCAGCAAAGGCTGAGCATCGGCTTTAGCACCAATCAGCTCGGAAAAAAATCGCTCCAGCCAGTCCGTTGATGGATTAAGCCCTGTTAAAGCCAACCAGCGGCGCACCAGCAGCTTTTGAGTGATGAAGTCTTGCGCTATTAGCAGTTTTAAATCTAATTCAGCACCATGCATTACAGTGGGTATTAGCTGATCAAGTTGTTTTTCAACAAACTGCTGTTGCTGCTGAATATGAGAGACAGAACGCAGTGCATTTTGTCGAAATGCTGGCCAGCGTTGCTGCAATAAAGGGATCACCTGCAGACGTAAAAAGTTACGATCAAATCTGCTGTCGTTATTACTTTCATCTTCAATCCACTCCAGCTGTTGCTGCTTTGCAAAAACTTCCAGTTGCTCACGGCTAAAATCTAACAAAGGCCGCAGTAACCAGCCCGCAGCAAAAGACTGCAAAGCAGCAATACCGGATAAGCCTGCAGAGCCCGCGCCACGTTTTAACGCCAGCAACAAAGTTTCGAGTTGATCATCGGCATGATGAGCCGTTAATAAAGCGGTTTGGGGAGTAAGGACAAAAGCGCTCAAAGCAGAATACCGTGCAGTCCGGGCCTGAGCTTCAATATTGGCAGCAGGGTTCAGTTGTACTTTTTGTACTTCAAAAGGGATCTGACGCTTAAAGCATTGTTGCTGACAAAATTCAGCCCACTGATCGGCATTGGCACTTAAGCCATGATGGATATAGACGGCTTTAAGCTTTATGTCGGAGCCTTGCAGCAATTGCTGGCATAACTGCAGCAACACCATAGAGTCCAGCCCACCGGATAACCCCAGCACCAGCTGGTTTAAACCAAGCTGTTGGATATGCTGACGCAGTGAGGCGGTGAACTCTGAACTCATTAAAACAAGACCCTAATAAAAAACCGCCTTGCGGCGGCTTGTAGGGGCGGTTTTTATCCCCGCCCTTTCCCTGTATGCCCGCTGATTTTATACAGCTTCAGGCACGACGGCTATATCAGCAGTAGCCAAAAGACATCAGGCGCTTGTACCTTCTGTCCAGCAAGTCTTCAATACTTAACTTTTCCAGTTTGGCTAAGTCACGTAACAGGGCCTGCTTTAAGCTTTGCGCCATTTGTTCATGATTACGGTGTGCGCCACCTAAAGGCTCGCTGACGATTTCGTCAATCAGGTTCAGCTCTTTTAAACGTGGTGCTGTGATACCCATGGCATCAGCCGCAATAGGGGCTTTATCAGCACTTTTCCACAGAATAGAAGCACAACCTTCAGGTGAAATCACCGAATAAGTACTGTATTGCAGCATGTTGACCTGATCGCCAACGCCAATGGCTAAAGCACCACCAGAACCACCCTCGCCTATCACAGTACAGAGCACCGGCACTTTCAGGCCGGCCATGACTTTAAGGTTACGGGCAATGGCTTCACTTTGACCACGCTCTTCAGCGCCCACACCAGGGTATGCACCAGGGGTGTCGATAAAAGTGATAATGGGCAAATTAAAACGTTCAGCCATTTCCATCATACGTAAAGCTTTACGGTAGCCTTCAGGTTTTGGCATACCAAAGTTACGTTTGATTTTCTCTGAGGTGTCACGGCCTTTTTGATGACCAATCACCATCACGGTTTTGTCACCTAAACGGGCTGTACCACAGACAATGGCAGGATCGTTAGCAAAAGTACGATCACCAGCAAACTCGTCAAAGTCAGTGAAAATATGTTTGATGTAATCCAGCGTGTAAGGACGCAACGGATGACGGGCTAACTGAGCAACCTGCCAGGCACCTAATTCTGCAAAGATCTTTTTTGTCAGAGTTAAGCTTTTTTCCTTCAGCTTGTTTACTTCTTCTTCAAGGCCGAGATCAAACTCGCCATTGCGGCTTACTTTGCGAAGTTCTTCTATTTTGGCTTCAAGTTCCGCAATCGGTTGCTCAAACTCTAAATAATTCAGCATCATCGACTGTCACTACCTAATTAATGAAAATCCAGTTGTATTGTTGCTAATTGTCGCAGTTGATGCAACAAAGCATCGGTAGGTGTTACCCACCATTCGGTGCCCAATGCCACTGTGATTTGACCTTCGTCACGCTGGTACACCAGCTTCACCGGCACTGTGCCTAATTTAAATTCGTGCATAGCTTGCTGCAGTTTTTGCAGATAATCCAGTCCCATTTGCTGCTGATGTACAGTTAAGGTCAAGGATTTTAAGCATTTTTCCCGTGCAGCTATGATGTCCACTACTTCGCGGCCGGACATTGTAAGGCCACCGCTGAAATCATCAAAGCTGACCTGTCCCGACACCACCAATATTTTGTCTTTTTGCAGCAAATGCTCGAAGTTTTCGAACTGTTCGGGGAAAAAACGTACATCTAAGCGGGCAGATTTGTCATCTAAAGTGACAATAGCCCAACGTCTGCCCTTTTTATTGATCATAGTGCGCACAGACAAGACTAAACCTGCAGCATGCACCACCTGATCACGACGGCCTGGCTGCATATCGACTAAACGGCCAGAACTGTAATGAGGTAACTCCACCAGATATCTGTTGATAGGGTGGCCGGTCAGGTATAAACCTAAAGTTTCGCGCTCCCCCTCCAGCCAGACTTCGTCCGGCCAAATCGGCACTTGTTTAAAGGCACTGGCGGCATTTTCTGGCTCTGGTGCCATTAAACCAAATAAATCAGACTGGCCCATAGCTTCGGCTTTGGCCTGCTGCTCCGCGCCTTTCATTGCTTCTTCTAAAGTCGCCATCATAGCTGCACGGTGTGGACCTAACTGGTCCATAGCGCCGGATAAAATCAGCTTTTCAATAACGCGGCGGTTCAGCTGTTTTAAATCAACTTTATTACAGAAGTCGAACAAGTCTGTGAATGTTCCGTGTTTAGCCCGCGCAGCTAAGATAGCCTCAACCGGACCTTCACCCACACCTTTTATCGCGCCTATGCCATAAACTATATGGCCCTGACGATTTACCGTAAATTTATATTCACCAGAATTAACATCAGGCGGAATAAGTTTGAGCTTCATATGCTCACATTCATCCACCAGAATAACAATTTTGTCGGTGTTATCCATATCGGCAGACATTACAGCGGCCATAAACTCAGCCGGATAATGCGCCTTCATCCACAGCGTCTGGTAAGACACCAGCGCGTAAGCCGCGGAGTGAGATTTGTTAAAACCGTAGCCTGCGAACTTCTCTACCAGGTCGAAAATTTTCATCGACAGTTCGGCGTCGACGCCATTCGCCACAGCACCATCACGGAAGGTATCGCGCTGCTTGGCCATCTCTTCTGGTTTCTTTTTACCCATAGCACGGCGTAATAAGTCGGCGCCGCCCAGTGAATAACCAGACAAGACCTGCGCGATTTGCATCACCTGTTCCTGGTACAGGATGATGCCGTAAGTCGGCTCCAGGATAGGGATCAGCGAGTCATGTTGCCAGGTGGAATCCGGATAAGAGATTTCTTCACGGCCGCGTTTTCGGTCGATAAAGTTATCTACCATGCCTGACTGCAAAGGACCAGGACGGAACAAAGCCACAAGGGCTATCATATCTTCGAAGCAGTCGGGTTGCAGACGGCGTATTAAGTCTTTCATACCACGGGATTCAAGCTGGAATACCGCAGTGGTATCCGCCTTCATCAGCACGTCAAAACTCTTGCGGTCGGTCAGCGGAATAGTATTGATATCCACCAGCGGCTTGCCTTCACGGGTCAGACGCTCGTTGGTCATGTTCACAGCCCACTGCAAGATAGTCAGTGTACGTAAACCGAGGAAGTCGAACTTCACCAGACCTGCGTATTCCACATCGTTTTTATCAAACTGAGTGACAGGGTTATTACCCTCTTCGTCACAGTACACAGGGGCAAAGTCGGTAATTTTAGTCGGTGCTATCACCACACCACCGGCGTGTTTACCGGCGTTTCGGGTTACACCTTCCAGCTGACGCGCCATGTCGATTAGATCTTTGACTTCCTGATCGGCAGCGTACAATTCGGGTAAACGTGGCTCTTCTTTAAAAGCCTGTTCCAGCGTCATGCCTGGTGTTGGCGGTATCAATTTGGAGATTCGGTCAACAAAACCATAAGGATGACCCAGCACCCGGCCTACGTCGCGAATTACCGCTTTGGCCGCCATAGTACCGAAGGTGATAATCTGCGATACAGCTTCGCGGCCATACATGTCGGAAACGTGTTCTATCACCTCGTCGCGTCTGTCCATACAGAAGTCGACGTCAAAGTCGGGCATCGAGACCCGCTCAGGGTTTAAGAAACGTTCGAACAGCAGGTCAAATTCCAGCGGGTCCAGATCGGTAATACTCAGCGCATAAGCCACTAAAGAACCCGCACCCGACCCCCGGCCTGGGCCGACCGGAATATCGTTGTCTTTACTCCACTGGATAAATTCCATAACGACCAGGAAGTAACCTGGGAATCCCATCTGGTTGATTACACCGAGCTCAATGTCTAGACGTTCGTCGTATTCAACACGTTTTACTTTGCGTACTTCAGGATCGGGAAATAACTGCAACAGGCGTTTTTCCAGACCTTCCTGCGATTTTAATACTAAAAAGTCGGCGTCGGATAAACCACCAGTCGGGAAAGCCGGCAGGAAGTATTCACCTAAACGTATGGTGACATTACAACGTTTGGCGATTTCAACTGAGTTTTGTAAGGCTTCCGGAATATCGGAAAACAGCTCCAGCATTTCTTCTGCAGATCGCAGATACTGCTGTTCGCTGTAGTTTTTCGGCCGTCTTTTATCTTCTAAGGTGTAACCATCATGAATGGCAACACGGATTTCATGGGCTGGAAAATCATCTGGGCTTAACATCACCACTTCGTTAGTGGCAACCACAGGCAACTGTTCACGTTCTGCCAGTTCAACTGCAGCCTGAATATAAGTTTCTTCGTCGGGACGACCAGTGCGGGTCAGTTCAATAAAAAACCGACCTGGGAAATGTTCACGATAAAACTGCACTAAGGCCAAAGCGCTGGGTGCATTGCCTTTAATTAAAGCTTTGCCTAAAGGGCCGTCTTTAGCACCTGATAAGACAATCAGGCCTTCTTTATATTCCACCAGCCAGTCATGATCAATCTGCGGCTTGTGATGCACATGGCCGCGTAAATAGGCCTTGGATAGCAACATGGTCAGGTTCTGGTAACCGACGTTGTCGGAGGCCAAAATCAATAAACGACAGGCATCGCCCGGAAACAGCGGATGCTGCACCCACAAATCAGCCCCTACTATCGGCTTAATACCGGCTTCATGTGCAGTACTGTAAAAACGCACCAGACCACACATATTCATCTGATCTGTTAAAGCAAGCGCAGGCATATTCAGCTCTTTCGCCGCTTTGACTATAGGCTTTATTTTTTTGATGCCATCGATCATCGAAAAATCGCTGTGCACCCTTAAATGAATAAAACCCGGATCAGCCATGAGCTGCCCCTACAACAGACTCCAATACGTCCCTGACAGGCTTAAAACTACGTCTGTGCTCGTTAATCACACCAAAAGTTTTAATAGCTGCCAGGTGCTCGGCAGTCGGATAACCTTTATGACCAGCAAAACCATACTGCGGATAAGCGGCATCCAACTGCTGCATTTCGTCATCCCGCGCCACTTTGGCAAGAATAGAAGCAGCACTGATTTCCGGCACTAAAGCATCGCCTTTCACCACAGCACTGGCCTGAACGCCTATATCTTTAGGCACACGGTTGCCATCTATCAAGGCCCATTCCGGCTTAACATGCAACCCCTGTACAGCACGGGTCATGGCCAGCATAGTGGCGTGTAAGATATTTAAACTGTCAATTTCATGCACTTCAGCACGGCCTAAGCTCCAGCTTAAGGCTTTGGCTTTAATTTCTTCGGCAAGCTGCAGACGTTTTTTTTCTGACAGTTTTTTCGAATCGTTTAAGCCAACAATAGGGTTATTCGGGTCAAGGATCACAGCAGCTGTGACTACAGCACCAACCAGCGGACCGCGCCCTACTTCGTCCACGCCACAAATCAGCTGAACTTGTGGTCTTTGGTACGTTTCAGCATTCAGAGCTTTAACACTCATACAGGGTTTTCCATCACTTTTGCTATTGCGGCAGCTGCTTGTTCACTGGCATTACAACGAATTAACTGATGCAGCTCTGTAAAAGAGCTGACACATGCTTGCTGCGCAGCTTGGTTTTGTAATAAAGGCGCCATAGCTGTCACCAGATTGTCGACTGTAACCTGGTCTTGCAGTAGCTCTGTCACTAAAGCTTTATCAGCCAATAAATTCGGCAGGCTGAAAAACTTCAGTTTCACTAAACGTTTGGCAATCTGATGCGTCAGCCAGTTCATTTTATAACCCACCACCATAGCGGTTTTAGCCAGCATGGCTTCTAAGGTGGCCGTGCCGGATGCGATAAACACAGCATCAGCGGCAGTTAAGGTAGTACGGGCTTTGCCAATTTCCAACTGCACCACTAAATCAGGAGCGACCTGCTGTTTAATCTGGCGAAACAACTCTGCTTTTTGCTCTGTCACCATATTACAAATCAGCTGTAAATCAGGTTGCTGACGTTTCAGCTCTGCTGCCGCAAGCAGGTAATCTGCCGCTAATAATTTGATTTCATTGGTTCTGCTACCCGGCATGATCGCCAGCACTGGTGCTTCTGGGTTTAACCCAAGTTCAGTTTTGGCCGCGGCTTTATCAGGCTGCAAAGGCATTTGATCAGCCAGCGTATGTCCGACAAAGCTGCATGGCACAGCAAATTTGTCGTAAAAAGCTTTTTCAAAAGGCAATAACGCCAGCACCATATGGGTGGCTTTGGCGATTTTAAAAATACGTTTTTGCCGCCAGGCCCAGACGGAAGGGCTGACATAATGCACAGTTTTAATACCAGCGGCTTTGAGTTTGAGCTCTACCGGAATATTAAAATCCGGCGCGTCTATGCCAATAAACACATCAGGCTTTGTGGCAGTAAGATTCGCCAGCAGCTCTTTTCGAACCTGCAGTAAACGTGGCAAGCGGCCTAGTACTTCCACTATACCCATCACCGCCAGCTCTTCCATATCAAACAAAGCGCTAAAGCCTTCGGCTTTCATCCGCTCGCCGCCTATGCCGTAAAATTCAGCCTGCGGATACAAAAGCTTTAAAGCGCGGATTAAATCTGCACCTAAAATATCGCCGGAATGTTCTCCGGCGACTAAGGCGATTTTTATCTTGGATTGCAACTCAGCCATCAGCGGATAATGCCACGGCTGGAGTTGGCGATAAAATCAGTGAAGGCTTTGACTTCCGGGAATTCGGCAGATTTCTCTGCCAGGGCATCCAAAGCTTCCTGCACTGTTAAACCTTTACGATAGACTTCTTTGTAAGCGCGGCGTACTTCTAGAATCGCATCGCTGCTAAAGCCACGGCGTTTTAAACCTTCAAGGTTTAAACCAGCAGGCACAGCATGTGAGCCGTGTGCCATCAGGTAAGGAGGTACGTCTTTGACGACTATAGAACCACCACCGATAAAGGCATGAGCCCCTATATGACAGAACTGGTGGATACCCGTCATGCCACCTAAAATAGCCCAATCGCCAACATGCACATGACCAGCTGACTGAGCGCCACTGGCAAATATCACGTTATCACCAATCACACAGTCGTGTGCGACATGGGTATTGTTCATAAAGAGGTTATTCGAGCCAATACGGGTGACGCCTTTATCCTGCACTGTGCCACGATGCACAGTACAGTTTTCACGGAACACATTGTTGTCACCAATAATCAGTTCTGTCGGCTCGCCGTTGTATTTTTTGTCCTGGCAATCTTCACCTATGCTGGTGAACTGGTAAAAGTGATTGCCTTTGCCCATGACGGTTGGGCCTTTCAGCACCACATGAGATTCAAGCACTGTGTCATCGCCAATCACCACGTTAGCAGCAATATAACAAAATGGTCCAACTTTGACGTTTTGACCAAGTACGGCACCGGGTTCTATCACAGCGGTAGGATGGATCATATTAAAGCTCTCTTCTGGCACACATCAGTTCAGCACTACAAACGACCTGGCCATCCACTTTGGCTTCACCATAAAACTTCCACAAATTACGGCGTTCTTTCAAAAACTTCACTTCCAGCACCATTTGATCGCCTGGAACTACCGGTTTCTTGAAACGAGCTTCGTCGATAGCAGCAAATAAATACAGCTCGTTTTCAGAGCGTTCTGTCACTGTCTTAAAACCTAAAATGCCAGTGGCCTGAGCCAAAGCTTCCAGAATTAATACACCAGGAAAAATCGGCATAGTAGGGAAGTGACCGGTAAAAATCGGCTCGTTGATAGTGACATTTTTAATAGCAGTTAAAGATTCGCCCGGTGTGAAATCCAGAACCCGGTCGATCATTAAAAATGGATAGCGATGTGGCAGCAAGGCCATGATTTCCTGTATTTCAAGGATATTCAATTGGTTAGCCAAAGTGAACCTCTTTTATATTATTCGTCTTTTGAAGGCGGTAGGGACAAAGCGGCCATTTGCTGCTCAAGTTCCCGTAATTTTTGATACATCTGATCCAGTTGACGAAACCGGACGCTATTTTTCCGCCATTCCAGATTGGTGCTGGCCGGAGTACCGGATGAATAAATACCTTTTTCGGTGATGGATTTAATGATCATCGACATGCCGGTAATTTGCACGCCATCACAAATCTCCATATGACCATTAATAGCGCAGGCGCCACCAATAATACAATAACGGCCAATTTTAGTGCTGCCAGCTACAACTGTGCAACCTGCAATGGCAGTGTGATCGCCTATTTGCACGTTGTGGGCAATTTGTACCTGATTGTCCAGAATCACGTTTTTACCAATGACTGTATCGCCTAAAGCTCCACGGTCTATGGTGGTATTGGCACCCACTTCGGTATCGTCGCCTATGATGACAGTACCGACCTGGGGAATTTTCAGCCAGCGGCCACGTTCGTTAGCAAAACCAAAGCCATCTGCACCTATCACAGCACCGCTGTGTACCAGACAATTTTTACCAAGCTTCACGCCATGATAAAAGGTTACGTTAGGCCAGATTTTACAGCCATCGGCGATTTGAACCTGTTCGCCAATAAAACAACCCGCGCCAATTTGTACATTCTCACCAATGACGGCACCAGCGGAAATCACCACGTTGGGGCCTATCACGACTGAATCAGGCACTGTAGCTGAAGGGTCTATCACTATATTCTGCCCCCGCCCATAAGCGGCAGCAGGTGTTGAATCTAATAATTGGGCTATTTTAGCAAACGCCACATAAGGGTCATTCACCACCAGCGCATTAACCGGACAGTAGCTCACATCATCAGCTTTAATCAGTACAGCACCGGCTTGAGTCGATTGCAAAAACTTGCGGTACTTACTATTAGATAAGAAGCTGATCTGCTGGCTTGTCGCCTCTTCCAAAGTACCAACGGCACTAATCAGTGCCGCGGCGTCTCCAATTAGCTGAGCATTTAACTGCTCAGCTATAAAAGCTAAAGTAAGCTTCGCCATTATTTGGCTTTGCTCACCTGAGCTACAACAGCATTAGAGATGTCATATTCAGGCTTAACAAACACACCAGCCTGAGCATTTAAGATCAGGTCATAGTTGTCTTTTTTCGCAAGACCATCGATAGCGGTTTTAACTAAACCCATCAGTTTGTTACGTTCTTCAGCCTGACGGGTACGGTAGTCTTCATCCAAAGGACGAGCTAACTGCTCATAACTGCGCATTTGCTTTTCCATCTCGCCTTGCAGAGTTTTCTTCTGTTGGTCGTTCATGGTCGCGCCATCACGCTTTAATTTTTCCTGATTAAATGCGATGTCCTTTTCCAGCTTTTGCACTTCAGCAATCCGGCCTTCGAACTCAGCTTTTAATGTATTTTGAATAGTGGTTGTTTGAGGCAACTGGGCAACAATAGCCTGCACATCAACGATACCAATTTTCATTTCTTTTGCTGCAGCAGTACCGGCCATCAACAGACCAGCCATCAGTACCAATGCAGTTTTTGCTAAGCTTTGCTTAAACATGTGTTTCCCTTTCCCATAAATTTAGAATGTAGTACCAATATTGAAACTAAAGTTTTCTTGATCATCACCCTCTTCTTTCTGGATGATTTTAGCCAAACTAAATGTCAATGGACCCATAGGTGAAATCCATTGTACAGATAAACCTGTCGAAACACGGATCAGACCCGGGTCAGAATAATCCAGCAATGCCGGACTATTGAAATTCTGACTTGATGACGGGTTTAAGCCATCGTAACGACTAAGGTCAAACTCTGTGTCCCAGACGTTACCCGCATCAACAAATAAGCTGGTACGTATCTGGTTCACATAATCCTCACCAACAAAAGGTGTTGGTGTGATTAATTCAAGGGTAGCAATAGCCATAGCATTACCACCCGTTGATCGTGGAGACACTAAATAAGTGTCGAAGCTTGGGTCCGTTGGGTAAGGTCCACCTGAACCTGTTGTTGGATTCGGTAACCCAGGTACTGTGCTAACCTGACGGTAAATCGCATGTGGGCCGATAATACGGGCTTCGAAACCACGTAAGTTCTGACCACCAGCATAAAAGTTTTCGGTAAAGGGTAATGTATAGTCATAACCGTCTTTATTACCGTAACCGTTACCATAACCTAAATCCAGCTTACTTAAGAAAGACCAGCGATGGTCGTTACTCAGCGGAATATACTTACGGGCTGAAAATGTAGTTTTATAATACTGTAAATCGGAATTTGGTGTGGTCACACGACCACTCAGTACTATTTCATGACCCGCAGTAGGAAACAAACCACGGTTTAATGTGCTTTGAACCCAGCTGGCGATCAGCTCGTAGTTAGTAAACTTGTAACCACCATCCGGATCGTTTTTATCCATTAACACAGCTCTGAAATGACGTAACTGGTCATATTCAGATAATGAATTAATTTCGTTTACCGCATAGTTAGTGCCGAAGTTTAATCTGTTGTATTCGTTGATTGGATAACCAATAGAAGCACCAAAACCATAACGTTTTTGTTTGTAAGCTTCTAAGTTCGAAGACAAGCTGGAATAGTCAGTATCTTTATAGAATATCTGGCCACCTAAACTTATCGCATCCAAAGTGAAATATGGATCGGTAACCGATAACGAAATTTGTCTGTCATACTTGTTAGTACTTAAGCTGATACCCGCAGAGTTACCTGTACCAAAGAAGTTTTGTTGTTCCACGCCAATCTGGAAAGACAGGCCCTGGAAATCACCATAAGAAATACCGGCATTAAAGTTACCTGACGGCTGTTCTTTAATTTTATAGCTGACGTCAACCTTGTCATCCACTCCGGCAACTTCTTTGGTTTCAAATTCAACTTTTTCTATATAAGGCAAACGCTGAATACGTTCTTTAGACAGTTCAAGTGCATCGTTCGATAACCATGCCCCTTCCATCTGACGGACTTCACGACGAATAACTTCATCTTTGGTAGATGCATTACCTGCAACTTCCAGACGACGCACATAAACACGTTTGCCAGGATCAACGCTGATGGTCAAAGCCACTTCTTTGGTATCATCGTTAATATTTGGAATAGTGCGGACTTTCGAGTTGGCATAACCAAAACGAGCCAGTAACTTGGCAATACTTTCTTCTGTATAGGTCACCAGAGCGCCGTTATACAGCTGGCCAGCTTTTAACGGTAACAGTGCCTTGATAAAAGCATCCTGACCAATCAGATCACCAACAAAGTCAACGCCAGTGATAGTGTACTGCTCGCCTTCAGTCACGTTCATTGTGACGTAGACCGAGGTTTTATCCGTACTGACAGACACCTGGTTAGCATCGATATTAAAACGCAGATAACCACGGTCTAAATAGTAGCTACGGATTTTCTCAAAGTCGCCTTGCAAAGTTTGCTTCTGATACCGGTCTGACGATAAGAAACGCCACCAGGGCAGATCGTACATAGATTCGATATTTTTCAGCAGTTCTTCGTCGCTGAATATTTCATTACCTACCACGTTGATCTGACGAACAGAAGCGGCATCGCCCTCTTCGAATTCGATTTTCAGATTGACCCGGTTACGAGGTAAATAAGTCACCTTCATTTGAACCGCAGCGTTGTACTTACCCACGCCGTGGTAGAACTCAGTTAAACCGTTTTCAACTTCTTTGATCACGGTTTTATCTAAAGGCTCACCAACAATAATTTTCTGGCCTGTTAAACTTTCGTTCAACTGTTCTTCTTTGATGTCTTTATTGCCATCAAATTCGATATTGTTAATGGTAGGACGCTCTTTTAAGCGATAAATGACGGTATTGCCGTCACGAAATACCTGAATATTGTCGAAGTGACCCGCCGCGTACAGACTTTTAATACTGCGCGATAAGGATGCTTCAGTGATGGTATCGCCGATATTAAACGGCAAATTATTTAATGCTGCACCAAGCGCAACACGCTGCAAGCCTTCGACCTGAATGTCTTGCACAGTAAATGATTGTTCAGCGAGCACCGAGTTACTTAAACCAGCAAGTAACATCGCAGCTACTAATCGTTTAATTGTCATTGTTTTGGACTACTTTTGATTAGTTTATTACAAACGAGAAATATCGTTGAGCAGCGCAATTCCCATTAATGTCAGCAGCAACAGAGCTCCGATCCGGAAACCCAGCTCCTGCGCCTTCTCAGAGACAGGTTTGCCGCGTATTAGTTCCAGCACAAGATACATTAAATGGCCACCATCCAAAATAGGCAGAGGCAGTAAATTTATCACCCCAAGGTTGACACTGATCAGTGCTAAAAAGGAGATAAAGGCAATTAAGCCAATATCTGCGCTGCTTCCAGCGCCTTGTGCTATCGAAATTGGACCGCTTAAATGTTTGACAGAAATATCACCAAAAATGAATTTTCCAATCATTGAGAAGCTTAACCGCACCAATTGCCAGGTCTTTTCTACCCCAACCAAGGCCGCCTGTACAGGGCCATATTGCTGAGTGAACAATAAATGTTCAGGCCAGGGCAATACTTTTGGACTGACACCAAGGTAGCCCTGATGAAAACCATCTGCTGTTTCACGGCTCTGTGGCGTCACCAGAATATCCATAGGCTGGCTGTTACGCTCAATACCAAACAGCAATGGTCGCTCCGCGCTGTTTTGCACCAGTGTCACCACAGCATTCCAGTCGGCGACGGTTTTGCCGTCTACTGAAATTAATTTATCACCTAACTGCAAACCTGCAGCTTCAGCTGCAGAACCTGGCTGGATTTGGCTGATTTCATTCAACACTTCCGGACGCAGTGGCTCTAACCCTAAGCTGCCAAATACGCTTTGTTTATCCGGGTCAAATACCCAGTCGGTTAAATCCAGCTGATAGCTTTGATCGCTGCCCTCAAGTTGCTGCACTGTAATATCTACAGCAGGACTGCCGACTTGCTCAACCAGCAATAAGCTAATGGCCCGCCAGTCTTCGGCCGGTTCTCCGTTGATAGCAGTGATCTGCGCGTTTGACGGAACACCAGCTTTAGCAGCAATGGATTCTGCCGTCACCTGCCCTATCACAGGTTTAATATTTGGCACGCCTATCAGGTACATGCCCCACAGCAGCAGAATAGCGAACAGGAAGTTGGCGATGGGACCAGCAGCAATAATAGCCATACGCTGCCCGACTGTTTTGCTGTTAAAACTTAAGTCTTTAAACTGCGGTAATACAGGGTCTACCCGTTCATCCAGCATCCGGACATAACCACCTAACGGGATCATCGCAATAACAAACTCTGTGCCTTGCTTATCACGCCAGCGGTAAATGGCTTTACCAAAACCTATAGAAAAACGTTTGACCAGTACATTGTTTTTCCGCGCCACCCAGAAATGACCAAACTCATGTACAGTCACCAGCAGGCCAATAGCAACCACAAAGCTGATTAAATTCCAGACAAAACCCGACATTAACTCACCTTTTTCAGTTGGTCTTGCATATAAGCTCTGGCTTGTTGATCAAGACCCAGAATGCTTTCTAAATCAGGCGCTTTTATAGTGGCAAAACGCTCCAATGCTTTTTCGTTTAACAGTGCTATATCGGTAAAGCGAATGTGGCCAGCTAAAAAAGCAGCGACCGTTATTTCGTTGGCCGCATTCAGTGCTGTTGTTGCGCCCTGACCATAACCACAAGCTGCTATCGCCAGATATAAATTAGGGTAACGCGCAGGTTCAGGCCTTGAGAAACTAAAGTCTGCCAGCTCAAAAAAATTCAGTGGTTTTACGTTAGTTTGAATACGTTTTGGGAAAGCCAGTGCATGAGCAATAGGAGTGCGCATATCCGGCTGGCCCAACTGTGCCAATACAGAACCGTCTGTGTATTGCACCATCGAATGAATAATACTTTGCGGGTGGATCACCACCTGAATATCGTCTGCCGCACAGTTAAATAACCAGCGTGCTTCAATAAACTCCAGACCTTTATTCATCATAGTGGCGCTGTCGACAGAGATTTTCTGGCCCATCACCCAATTTGGGTGAGCCACAGCCTGAGCTGGCGTAATGCTTGCGAACCCAGCCAGGTCTTTCCGTAAAAACGGACCACCGCTGCCTGTCAGCAATAGCTTGCTGATCCCAAAGTCAGACAATTTCTGAGTCGCGGTGTTTTGTTGTAATTGCGCAGGTAAACATTGAAATATGGCGTTATGTTCACTGTCTATTGGTAATAACGTAGCACCATGGTGTTGCACTTTATTGATAAACAGCTCACCACTCATCACCAGCGCTTCTTTATTCGCCAGTAATACAGTTTTGCCTTGTTCTACCGCAGCCAAAGTAGGTAATAAACCTGCCGCGCCCACTATTGCAGCCATCACCATATCTGCATCAGGGTGAGCAGCTAAATCACAAAGCGCCTGAGCACCTGCCCAGACTTCGGTCGGAAGATTGGCCTCTTTTACCAATTGACGTAATTGGTCAGCGGCTAGCGGGTCTGTCATCACCGCATAACGTGGCTTAAATTGCTGAATTTGCGCAAACAGCTTATCGACCTGAGTGGCGCCTGTTAAGCCCAGCACCTGATAGTCATCAGGGTGCATGGCCACAACGTCCAGCGTATTGCAGCCAATTGAGCCTGTAGCACCAAGGATCACTAGCGTCCGCATTACGCGAAGCCCCCAATCAGAGCGACTAATACAGCATAGAGTGGTGCTGTGGCGGTCAGGCTGTCGATACGATCTAAGATACCACCGTGACCAGGGATAATACTGCCGCTGTCTTTTAAGCCAGCCACACGCTTAAACATACTTTCACTTAAATCACCAAACACCGATAAAATCGTCAGCACTAAAGCAGCCAGGTACCAAATTGTGGTTTCTTCCGGAAACCCCTGGTAATAAGCCATAGCAGTGACCAGCAGCATCACAAAGGCCACGCCGCCAAGCATGCCCTCCAGTGTTTTACCCGGACTGACAGCAGGCAATAATTTGCGTTTACCAAAAGGCTTACCAATAAAATAGCCACCAATATCAGCGGCCCAGACAATCCCCAGCAGTAAACAAATTAACCAGGCGCCTGTGTAGCTGGATTGATGAAAATCGACAGAACGAATTAATAATAAAGCTGTCCATGCTGGCACTAAAGTCAACCAGCCCATCAAAGCGCGGCGTAAATGGCCCTTTTCCCAGCTTTGGCTACTACGCGGGTAACTTAATACCAAAAGCACAGCAATCAGCCACCATATAACGCCTATTGCCAACAAGCTATTGCTCAGCGCATCAAGTTGCACTGGCCAATAAGCGGTGTAAGGCAGTTGCCAGTAAATAAGCGCCATGCTCAGCGCCACAACAGTGACGAAACTATATTGGCTGGACTTCGTTTTGTAGCCACAAAACAAGCTCCATTCCCAGGCACCAATTAAAAAAGCGGCGGCAATAAAAATAGCAAAATAGTGTAAAGGAAGGAAAAATACTGCGGCTAACGCCAAAGGCGCCATGATCAGGGCTGTAATAACTCGTTGCTTAAACAAATTGGTTATCCTTGTATCGGACGCATTGCCAGCTCACGGATTTGTGCTCCGGTACAACCAAAACGCCTCTCTCTACTGGCGTAGGTTGCCAAAGCTTCCGAAAACACCTGATCATCAAAGTCAGGCCATAAGGTTTCGGTAAACCATAACTCAGCATAAGCAGCTTGCCACAACAAAAAGTTACTGATGCGCACATCACCACCGGTGCGGATCATCAGATCCAATTCCGGCTGGTCATGCATCTGCATGCAACCTGATAACATTTGTTCGTCAATCTGTGCAGCGGTCATCTCACCATTAGCAACTTTCTGAGCTAACTGTTGTGTCGCCTGCACTATGTCCCAGCGTCCGCCATAGTTAGCGGCAACATTCAGGGTCAAAGCTGTATTCTGAGCTGTAAGCTGTTGCGCCTCTTTAATATGTTGTTTTAGTTTGTCGCTAAAAGGAGACAAGTCTCCGATAATATTCAGCCGTACATTGTTCTTGTGCAGGGTTTTCACTTCCTGCTGTAACACCAGTAAAAACAGTTGCATCAGACCGCTAACTTCGTCTTCAGGCCGACGCCAGTTTTCACTGCTAAAGGCAAATAAGGTAAGTGATTTGATACCTAATTTACGGCAAAAGCTTACGGCACGACGCACTGCGTCCACGCCTTTTTTATGGCCCCATACCCGGGGTCTGCCTTGCCGTTCAGCCCAGCGTCCGTTGCCGTCCATGATAATGGCGACATGTTGTGGCAACGCGTTTTGTAACGCGGTTTGCACTTCTGTCATCTGAATCTGACCTTGTCACAATAATAAAAAACGCCGCGAAGTATACCCTACACGGCGCTATTTCCCTAATCAGGGCGGGGTTGATTAAACTTCCATCAACTCTTTTTCTTTGTCAGCTAAAACCTCGTCAACCTTCTTCACGAAGGCGTCAGTCAGCTTCTGAACTTCGTCTACAGCTTTACGCTCGTCGTCTTCTCCAATTTCTTTATCTTTTAATAAAGTCTTCAGATCAGCGTTAGCGTCACGGCGGATGTTACGCACTGCAACACGGGCGCCTTCTGCTTCGTTACGCACGACTTTAACTAAATCACGACGACGCTCTTCAGTCAGTGGAGGCAATGGCACACGAATAGTAGTACCAGCGCTCATTGGGTTTAAACCCAAATCTGACTGCAGAATAGCTTTCTCTACAGGTTGAATCAGAGTTTTATCAAATACGCTGATAGTCAGAGTACGGGCATCTTCTACAGACACGTTAGCAACCTGACGTAACGGCGTACTAGCACCATAATAAGACACCTGAATGCCATCTAATAAACTTGGGTGAGCACGACCGGTGCGGATTTTGGACAATTGGCCTTTCAGCGCTTCAACGCTTTTTTCCATCCGGGTTTTGCTGTCTTTGAGAATATCGTTAATCACTTTGGCTATTCCTTTTTTTGCTACACCAAAAAAGTGGCAGTTAGTTTACTGTAATTTTTCAGCGTGGTCGATCACTGTGCCTTCTTCTTCACCCAGCACCACACGTTTCAGTGCGCCAGGCGTATTCATATTGAATACACGAATTTGCATATTATGGTCACGGGCCAGCGTAAAGGCCGCTAAATCCATGACTTTTAATTCTTTTTCCAGTACTTCTGTATAGCTTAATTTGCTGTACAGAGTGGCTGTTGGGTCTTTTACCGGATCTGCTGAATAAACACCGTCTACTTTAGTGGCTTTTAAAACAGCGTCCGCTTCAATTTCAATACCACGTAAACAGGCAGCTGAGTCTGTGGTAAAAAACGGGTTACCAGTACCGGCAGAGAAAATCACCACGCGGCCTGACTTTAACAGACTAATGGCTTCTGCCCAGCTGTAATTGTCACAAACACCATTTAAAGGGATAGCAGACATCAGGCGGGCGTTTACAAAAGCACGGTGCAGAGCATCACGCATTGCCAGGCCATTCATCACTGTCGCTAACATACCCATATGGTCGCCAACTACACGGTTCATACCTGCTTTGGCTAAGCCTTCGCCACGGAAAATATTGCCACCACCAATCACAATGGCGACCTGAATACCTAATTCAACCAGCTCTTTGATTTCCTGAGCCATCCGATCCAACACTTTGGGGTCTATACCAAAGCCTTCTTCACCCATCAGGGCTTCACCACTGAGTTTTAATAAAATTCTTCTGTAGGCGAGTTTTGGATTGCTCATGCGGTCCTCATTTATCTGGAAGGTATACAACCTTGCTGTGGATTTATTCTGTACTTTCACTCGCGACAAACAGCATAAAGGCCTTAAAAAGCCAGCTGTGCATCCTGAACTGTACATAAAAAAACCGCGACAGACGAAGGTCAGGTCGCGGTTATTCTAGCTGGTTTCAAAGCATTGCTAAAGCGTAAATTACTTCTTAGCAGCAGCGATTTGAGCAGCAACTTCAGCAGCGAAATCAGTTTCAGCTTTTTCGATGCCTTCACCAACTTCTAAACGGATGTAGCTAACAGCTTTAGCACCGTTTTGCTTCAGGAATTCACCAGTAGTGATTGAAGGATCTTTTACGAACATCTGGCCAGTTAAAGAAACTTCGCCAGTGAACTTGGTCATACGACCAGCAACCATCTTCTCTGCGATTTCTTTTGGCTTGCCGCTGTTGATAGCGATTTCGATCTGGATTTCCTGCTCTTTAGCAACAACTTCAGCTGGCACTGACTCTGGAGTCAGGAATGAAGGGTTGTTAGCAGCAACGTGCATAGCAACGTCTTTAGCGATATCTTCGTTACCGCCTTCCAGTACCACTAACACACCGATACGGCCTGAGTGAGTGTACTGACCAATCACGTCACCCTGAACTACAGAGATACGACGGATGTTGATGTTTTCACCGATTTTAGTAACCAGTGTAGCGCGAGCTTCTTCAACTGTAGTATCACCCAGTTGAGCAGCAGACAGCTCTTCAACAGTGAACAGCTTGTTGGCGTGAGCCAGATCAGCAGCAGCGTTAGAGAAAGCCAGGAAGCTAGCGTCACGGCCTACGAAATCTGTTTCACAGTTAAATTCGATTGCAACAGCGTAACCGTTACCAACGCGAGTGATCACAGTACCTTCAGCAGCAATACGGCCAGCTTTCTTGGCAGCTTTAGCCTGACCGTTTTTACGCATTAATTCGATTGCGCCTTCGATGTCGCCTGCAGTTTCTTCTAAAGCTTTTTTGCAGTCCATCATGCCAGCGCCAGTGCGCTCGCGTAATTCTTTTACCATACCGGCAGTTACAGCCATGGGGAGTTCCTCGCAAAATTTTTTCGTGGACAAACAGGGGCAAATGCCCCTGTAAGTTTAAACTTGCTTTATGTAGCCTTGGTTACAAAGCTACAGAGACAATGCAATTACTCAGCAGCTACGAAGTTTTCAGATTCAGCCTGAACTTCGATGTTTTTGCTGCGGCCTTCAGTGATGGCCTGATTTACTGCGCCCAGGTATAACTGGATAGCGCGGATAGCGTCATCGTTACCTGGAATCACATAGTCAACACCTTTAGGATCAGAGTTAGTATCAACGATAGATACAACTGGGATACCCAGGTTGTTGGCTTCTTTAATTGCAATGTGTTCGTGGTCGGCGTCGATCACAAACAGAACATCAGGCAAGCCGCCCATGTCTTTGATACCGCCTAAGCTTTTTTCCAGCTTGTCCATTTCACGGGTACGGTCTAAAGCTTCTTTTTTAGTCAGCTTGTCGAAAGTACCGTCCTGGCTTTGAGATTCCAGGTCTTTTAAACGCTTGATAGACTGGCGAACAGTTTTCCAGTTAGTCAGCATGCCACCTAACCAACGGTGGTTTACATAGTACTGGTCAACTTGAGAAGCAGCTTCTTTGATTGCTTCAGAGGCAGCGCGCTTAGTACCAACAAACAGGATTTTGCCTTTTTTAGCAGCAACAGACTGAATGAAAGCTAAAGCATCGTTCATCATTGGAACAGTTTGTTCCAGGTTGATGATATGAACACGGTTACGAGCGCCGAAAATGAATGGCTTCATTTTTGGGTTCCAGTAACGTGTTTGGTGACCGAAATGTACGCCCGCCTGGAGCATATCGCGCATAGAAACTTTTGCCATTATAAATATTCCTTAGTAATGGGGTTGGGCCTCCATACATCCCATAAAACCGACCGTAACTCAATGAGTTGCAGCACCCCGGATTATGTGTCGATGTATGTGTGTTGTTTAGTTAATTGCAGTTTTAATCTGCGTTTTGCGTTTTTAGCAGAATCTGATTTGCCAAATCGCGGCGCGCTTTATACCATAGACACCCTTGAAACACAATGAAATGTGTATTTTTACAGCAGAGAGAGATGGCATGGCCGCGATTATTAAGACAGCAGATCAGATCGAAAAAATGCGTGTGGCAGGCAAATTAGCAGCCGAAGTATTAGAGATGATTGAGCCCTACGTCAAAGCCGGTGTCACCACCGAAGAACTGAATACGATTTGCCACAATTATATTGTTGATGTGCAGCAGGCTATCCCTGCCCCACTGAATTACCACGGCTTTCCAAAATCCATCTGCACTTCGGTCAATCAGGTGATTTGTCACGGTATTCCATCTGAAGAGAAAAAACTTAAAGAAGGCGACATTATCAATATAGATATCACTGTGATTAAAGATGGTTACCACGGCGATACCTCAAAAATGTTTGTGATTGGTAAGCCAAGCATTTTAGCTGACCGTTTAATACGGGTAACTCAGGAATGCTTGTATATGGGCATTCGCAAAGTGAAAAATGGCGTGCGTTTAGGTGATATTGGTTTTGTGATTCAGCAACATGCCGAAAAACACAGCTACTCAGTGGTGCGTGAATACTGTGGTCATGGCATAGGCCAGGTATTCCACGAAGACCCACAAGTTCTGCATTATGGTCGCCCAGGCACAGGGGATACCTTAAAAACCGGTATGTGTTTAACGATAGAGCCTATGATCAACGCAGGTGAGCGTCATAGTAAATTGTTAAAAGACGGCTGGACGGTTGTAACTAAAGATCGTAGTTTATCAGCGCAGTTTGAACACACTATTGTCGTCACAGAGACAGGCTGCGAAATTTTAACTCTGAGATCCGACGACACCATAGAACGAATAGTCACGGCCGAATAAGTCAGCAGACAGACGACGGCCGCTTAAGACCTGAGGTAAAGCAAATGAACATGGCGCTGGCGTTTAACAAGTCTTTACCCGGTTTATGTACTCTGGATAGTTATAAAAAGCATTTTGTTGAGTTTAACGACTGGCTGAAAAATGCCTTCGAACATCAAACCGTTGGCAGTTTAGTCAAAGCCCGCGCTCGTTTTATCGACGAGGTGCTGGTGTCTTTATGGCAACATTTTGATCTGCATAAACACAAAAAAATCAGTCTGATAGCTGTCGGTGGTTATGGCCGGGGTGAACTACACCCCTGCTCTGACATCGATTTATTGTTACTGACCGACAGCAAACTCGACGCTCAGCAAAAAGAACAAATCAGCCAGTTTATTACCCTGCTGTGGGACTTACGTTTAGAAGTAGGCCACAGTGTGCGCAGCGTGAAAGAGTCTGTGACGCTGGGTAAAGAAGACATCACCATTGCCACTAACCTGATGGAAATGCGCTTGCTGACCGGCAGTAAAGAGCTGTTTGATGAGCTGCAGCTGCAGGTCTGTAAAGACAGTTTCTGGACCTCTCAGGCATTTTTCCAGGCCAAACGTGACGAGCAACAGCAGCGTCATGCCCAGTACCACGGCACAGCCTACAACTTAGAACCGAATTTAAAAGCCAACCCTGGTGGTCTGCGTGATATTCAGACCATAGGTTGGGTGGCGAAAAAACACTTTAATACCAGGACCATGCGTGAGCTGGTGGCTTATCAGTACCTGACTGAAGATGAATATCAGGAGCTGATGGAGTGTGAAGCTTATTTATGGCAAATGCGTTTTGCTTTGCATGTTGAGTCTGGCCGCAACGAAAACCGTATTTTGTTTGACTATCAGCCAGCTGTCGCCAAACGTTTAGGTTTTGGTGATGACGGCAAAGCGTCCGTTGAACGTATGATGAAACGTTTTTTCCAGACGGTGCAGCGTGTCGCTGAGCTGAACGATATGCTGCTGCAGCATTTTGACGGCAGTATTCTCAATAGCCAAAGCAAACTGAAACAGCAAAAGCTGGATGACTTTTTTGAGCTGACCGGTCATTTAATTCGCGCTACCGACAATGCAGTCTTTGCACGGCGTGAAAATATTCTGCGCATGTTCTGGCATATAGCGAACAACTCCAATATCACTGGTATTCACTCCGATACTATTCGTTTGTTACGTTTAGTCAGGCGTCGTCTGATGGGCGATTTGCAGGATTATGAAGCCTGCCGTCAGCTTTTTATGAGCATAATCCGCCATCCTCGTGGTATGGACAGAGCCATTACGCTGATGCATCGCCACGGTATTCTGGCTTCTTACCTGCCGGCATGGCGTAATATTGTTGGTCAGATGCAATTCGATTTATTCCATGCCTACACAGTGGACGAACACACTCACCGCGTGCTGAAGAATTTATACCGCTACTCACAAGCAGGTTTTGAAAACGAGTTTCCGCTCTGCACTGACATAGTCAAACGTATGGAAAAACCGGAGATTTTATATCTGGCCGGTATTTTTCACGACATCGCCAAAGGCAGAGGTGGCGATCACTCCGAATTAGGTTCTTTGGATGCGCGTGAATTTGGCAAGCTGCATAAGTTAAGTGACTTTGACAGCAAGCTGCTGGCCTGGTTAGTAGAAAGCCACTTATTGATGTCGGTGACAGCACAACGCCGTGATATTCACGACCCTGCTGTTATCGCTGAATTTGCGGACAAAGTACGCGACGAAACCCGTCTTAACTATTTGTATTGCCTGACCTTGGCTGATATTCGCGCCACCAACGACAACTTATGGAATGACTGGAAAGGTTCGTTATTACGCGAGCTTTATTTAGGCACGCAAAAAGCCTTCCGCCGTGGCCTCGAAAAACCCATGGATTTACGCGATCTAATTCGCGAAAACCAGGCAGAAGCTATGAAGCTACTGCAAAAACAAGGTTTTACCGAACAAGAAGTGCTGCAGTTATGGGGCCGGATCAAAGCGGATTATTTCGCCCGTTACAACCCCAAACAAATTGTCTGGCACTGTGAACATATTTTGCGCCATAAAGATCCGGACGAGCCTTTGGTGCTGGTCGATAAAACCCCATTCCGTGGTAGCACTCAGGTTTTTGTTTATACACCGGATCAGGACAACTTATTTGCCCATTTAGTGGCTGCGCTCGACAGCAAAAAGGTCAATATTTTTGATGCCCAGATCATGACCAACAAAGATGGTTATGCGATGGATACCTTTGTGGTGCTGGAGCAAAACGGTGAACCAGTGACTTCGCCATCCCGCTTACAAAGCCTTAAACGTGCACTGGAAAACTATATTAGCGGCAAACCGGAGCTATCACGCGGTAAACCCCGTTTATCCCGCCAGATGCGGCCCTTTAATATAGCGCCCAAAGTTGTGTTTATTCCGGGTTCAAACAAACACCGCACTATGGTGGAAATTACCGCATTGGATATGCCGGGTTTACTGGCTGATATAGGCTCCGTATTCCAGCGCTGCGAGATCAGTATTCACGCCGCTAAAATCACCACCATAGGCGAAAAAGCCGAAGACTTTTTTATGATTTCTACGAGACAGGATCAGGCGCTGGATGCCGATCAACAATCACAGCTGCGCCGTGTTCTTGTCGAACAATTAACTCATGTGACAGAGGGATAAAGTTTTGTCAGATTTAAAATCCATTATCGAAGCCGCGTTTGAACAACGTGCATCCATTACTCCAGCCACTGTAACTGCTGAAGTCAAAGCTGCCGTCACTGCGGCTATTGAACTCTTGGACAGCGGTAAAGCCCGTGTTGCCGAAAAAGTAGCAGGCGAATGGGTCACGCACCAGTGGCTGAAAAAGGCCGTGTTATTGTCTTTCCGTATCAATGACAATCAGGTGATGGACGGCGCTGAAAACCGTTTCTTCGATAAAGTACCGATGAAATTTGCCGACTACACCCACGAGCGTTTTGTTGCTGAAGGTGTGCGTGTTGTGCCTCCTGCCGCAGTGCGTAAAGGCAGTTTTATCGATAAAAACGTGGTGTTGATGCCTTCATACGTCAATATCGGCGCTTATGTAGGTGAAGGCACTATGGTCGATACATGGGCCACTGTAGGTTCATGTGCTCAGATTGGTAAAAACGTGCATTTATCAGGTGGCGTAGGTATTGGTGGTGTATTAGAGCCTCTGCAAGCTAACCCAACCATTATTGAAGACAACTGCTTTATCGGCGCCCGCTCTGAAGTAGTGGAAGGCGTGATAGTAGAAGAAGGCGCAGTGCTTTCTATGGGTGTGTATATCAGCCAGTCGACCCGTATTTACGACCGTGAAACCGGCGAAATTACTTATGGCCGTGTACCAGCAGGTGCTGTAGTAGTGCCAGGTTCTATTCCATCTAAAGATGGCACACACAGCCTGTATGCCGCTATTATCGTCAAGAAAGTAGATGCCCAGACCCGCGCTAAAGTAGGCATCAATGCCCTGCTGCGCAGCATAGATTAAGATAAAAATGGGGTCAGATCACATTGTTAACAATGTGATCTGACCCCATTTTCAAAATGTATTAGTTAAACACTGCCTTTGTTAAACCAAAAGCTGCATCTTGTGAACCTGGTTCCATCAGAGCCAGAATTTGCATACGGTTCCAAAAATTGATCAAGCCTATTGCGTAGGTCAATTCAGAAATTTCCACATCAGAAAAATGTTCTTTGGTTGAACGGTACAACTCATCGCTTATGCCGATAGCAGGGATATGGGTTAAAGCTTCAGTTAACGCCAAAGCTGCTTTTTCTTTAGCGTTAAACAATGGTGATTCACGCCAAATGGCTACATGGTGTAATCGCAGCTCCCCTTCGCCTTTAATCTTGGCCTGCTTGATATGCATATCCAGACAAAAAGCACAGTTGTTCAACTGAGAGGCTCTGATATCAATCAGACTTTTGATAAGCCCATCAATAGATGTTTTGTAAGATGCCATGCTGGCGTCTATTAACGCTTTGGTCAGGTTTGGTACAGTTTGGAAGTGATTGACTCTGTTGCTCATCATAGTTCTCCGGATTTAAGTTAAAAGTAATTAAAGGTTAAATAATCAAACAGTTAATACATCAACAGCGCTCAGCGCCTTGGGTAAAGCTGTGTCTTTGGTCAGAGGAAAATGAGTTCCATCCACTCTGATAAAAGTCACGTCCTCTATGCCTATGTAAGCCAAAGCGACTTTGATGTAAGGCGTAAATTGATCGTCGTTCACAAAAGGACCCTGGCTAAAACAGCTACCGCTGGAGACCACTACATACACTTTTTTATGGGTCACCAGCCCCACTTTGGTGCCTTCTTTGGTAAAGGCGAAAGTGCGTCCAGCTCTAGTGATGTGATCAAACCAGGCCTTTAATACAGATGGCAGACCTAAATTCCACATAGGGGATGACAGCAGCAGAATGTCTGTTTCCAGCAACATATCCACCAACTGCTCGGACAATTGGATCGCCTGGTTTTGCTCGAAAGTTCTGTCTTCAGGTTTCGTCAGAAATGAACCAGTTGTCAGCGCATCCAGATGAGGCAGAGGCTTAACAGATAAATCCAGCACTTGCTCTGTCAGCTCCGGATAATTGCTTTGCAATTTCTCCAGCAAATGTTGCGATACTTTGCGTGACGACGAGCCTTGCAGATTTGGACTGACCTTGATGTGTAGCAGCTTCATTCTCTCTTCCTCATCATTAAATGTTCTGTTGATGTCGCTCATTTTAGCGCCAGATGTCATACTCAAAAGATACAAGAACCAAGAAAGTAAGTAGGACACTTAATGGGCTATAAAGAAATTTATCAGCGTTATACCCAAAGTATTCTGGCAGGCACTTTAAAACCCGGCGAAAAAGTCCCTTCAATCCGGGTATTGGCAGAAGATTTGGGGGTTGCGAAAAAGACAGTCGAAGCGGCGTACGATATTTTGATTGGCGAGGGTTATCTGGTCAGTCGTGGGGCGCGCGGCACTCTGGTCAATCCGGAGCTTTTTATAAAAAAACAGCCCGCTGAAACGCCGCAATTAGTGTTAGAAGACAAAAGCTTAAAACACATTATCGACTTGCGGGATAACAAGGGCTATTTCCGTCTTGGTATACCGTCTTTGGATGAATTTCCCTATAAAAAATGGTTGCTGTTATCCGGTAAAGCCATCCGCGCTATGCGTCCAGAGGAAATGCTGAATCCGCCTATTATGGGCCATCCACCTTTGCGTCAGGCTATTGCTAATTATCTGAATATCTCACGGGGTTTAAACTGCAAAGCAGAACAGATTTTTATCACCAGCGGTTATAAAAGCAGTATTGCGTTAATTTTGCAGACGCTGAGTGTGCAAAATGACAAATGTATCTTCGAAGACCCAGGCTACTTTTTTGGCCAAAAGCTGCTGAAACGTATAGTGCACAACCTGCATTACGCCCCTGTCGATGCTCAGGGTTTAAATGTCGATTATTTATTGCAGCACCATCATGACGCCAAGTTTGTCATTACAAGCCCTGCTCACCATAGCCCTTTGGCCGTCACTTTATCCTTACCGCGGCGTCAGCAGTTACTGCAGTGGGCAGCGCAGACTAAAGCCTGGGTGATTGAAGATGATTACGATGGCGAGTTTCACTACACCAAAAAAGTGATACCGGCACTGAAAAGTCAGGATACTGATGATCGGGTGATTTATGTTGGCACTTTTAGTAAAACCATCATGCCGTCGATGCGGGTCAGCTACATAGTGATGCCAACAGAGCTTATAGGAAAGTTTAAAGAAACCGGCGAGATTATCGAAACCAGTCAGCCTTTGTTGCCACAAAAAATCCTCACCTTATTTTTAAGCGAAGGCCACTTTTTTAAACATCTGAAAAAAATGCGCGCTTTGTATCAGCAAAGACGAATGATGGTGTATAGCGCTTTGGAAACTGTTTATCCGGGTTTATTTGCCTATGAACACACAGACGGCGGTATGCATATAGTGGTGTTTTTAAAACAAGGGGTTCAGGACGTGCAGCTCGCTGAATTGTGGAACTCCTTCAACCTGCAGGTGTTTCCGCTATCAAGCTGGTATTCACAAAAAAATAAGAGGTATGGCCTAGTGATAGGCTACACCAATATCAAGTCAGAACAGGAAGCCATAGCGGCGTTAAGCCTTGCTTATAAAGACACTATGGCGTTGTTTAATTAGAATAAAACTAAAACTGTTGTTCTATCCAGGGTAAAGCCAAGTCTTCAGCCTGCAGGGTTTCGCCTGCATCAATCTCTAAGGCCGGAGCCAAAGCTGTGCCCTGTAATTCAGCCAATAACTCGGAAAACTGTTTACCAGCACCACAAAAGGTATCGCCGTAACCACTGTCACCTAAACAAATCACAGCGTACTTTTTGCCTGTTAACAGCGGGAATCTGTCTTTGACATCAATAAAAAAAGGCAACAAGTTATCCGGAATATCGCCCTGACCTGTAGTGGAAGTGATCACCAGCCAGATATCAGGTGCAAAAGCTAACACGTCGTTAAGCTTTGGCTCCAGATTTAACTGAGTGCTGTACCCTTTAGCCTGCAAAATTTTATCTGCTTCTTCAGCGACAAACTGAGCGCCGCCGTACACTGTGCCTACCACAATAGCTACTTTTTTCATAAATCCTCTATTTTCTAACTGTCATTTCATAGCGGCGTCAAAGCACTAAGCTCTGATTGCTCAAAAAAATTGCTGTACCAGCTGTCTTCGATGGGCCAACTGAATTCTTTAAATAACTTTTCTACTTCACCCAGTGGTGCTTCGATCACTAAATCGACACCACTCACCGGATGTTTTAATTCCAGCCTTTTGGCGATGAGTAATAACCTGTGGCTATTCAAATGCTCTGCAAACAAGCGGTTATGTTTGCCTTCGCCATGCGTAGTATCACCCACTATAGGGTGGCGTAAATGCGATAAATGCCGGCGCAGCTGATGTTTTCGCCCTGTTAAAGGTTGCAAAGCCACCAGCGAGTAACGTGCCACCGGATATTTACCTATAGCTATAGGCAATTCAACCTGGGCCAGAGGCCATAATGCCGTTACCGCTTCCTGTTTGTCTTTGTCCTGACTGGCTAGTTTGTCGGCAATTTTATCCAGTTGCTCTTTCAGCGGATAATCCAAAATACCAGCTTGTTGAACAAAACCACGGCAAACCGCCAGATAAAACTTGCGCCAATGCTGTTCGGTTAACTGTTCTGTCAGCAAACGGGCAACATCGGCAGATAACGCAAATAACAACACACCAGAGGTGGGCCTGTCGAGCCGGTGCACCGGAAATACATGCTGCCCTAGCTGATTGCGCAGGGTTTGCATCACAAATACGGTTTCATGTCGGTCTAAAAACGATCGATGCACCAGCATGCCTGCAGGTTTATCTATCGCCACCAGAAACTCGTCCTGATACAAAATCGTCAGTACAGGAGCTGTTATTAACTCAGGCTCTGGCACTACTTTGCTCACGTTTACCACTTAATAATTCATCCAAATCCGCAATACGATTAATCAGCAGCAAAGTGCGATTATCTAAGTGTTTAAACGCCTCTTCGGCCATAGGGCAAACCGCAATTTGTTGCGGTAAAGGCAAACGACCTTCCACTAAAGCACGCATACGCGGCAAAAATACGAATTGCAGCCAGTTTTCCAAAGGCATAGTGTCGCAAAAAAATGGCGCTGTGCTTTGCATCGCTTGTGCATCAGGGGCAACAAAAGCCCAAAGCTCTGCAGCTTTTAATTCGCTTTCAATCTGATTTAATAAATCTGTGACCTGTAGGTACATGCTTTTGCTGATCCGATTTAACTAGTGACCAGATTTGACTGGTGATCCGATTTAACTGGCGCAGATTTTATCACAGGGAGAACCTGAGCTGTCTTGCAAAAACACCAGGGCGTCGCCATTATGCTTACTCATAATAAAGGAGTCGTGATGGATTTTGTCTGGTTATTATTGTTAGGTATGGCTTTTGTCTATGCGTTTTTATTGCAGCGTAAGCAGGATGAAACTGCAATCAAGCTGGCCAAACATCTGTGTAAACAACAGGAATTACAGTTTCTTGAATGCGCCAGAGGCACACATCAGTTTTCAAAACTGGACAACAGATGGCGCTGGTTTACCAGCTATCAGGTGGATTTTAGCAGCGACGGTGAAAGCCGTTATCAGGCCGAACTGCGTTTATCCGGCCTGCGTTACTTAAGTTTTCAGTTACCGCCCTACCGGATTTAAGGCAGTTTTTGTAGTTTCTGCTCCAACTGCCCGGTCAGAAAATCTTTATACATCACCCAATCCGCCGCCAGACTATAAAACGGATATTTAAAGGTGGCGGGTTTGTTATGTTCAAATTTAAAGTGGCCCACCCAGGCAAAACCATAACCTGCCAGTAACATCAACCACCAATAGCCCCATAAACCTGTTACAGCCAAAGTGACCAAAATCGCCAGCACTAAAGTTGAGCCTGTGTAATGCAAACGGCGGCAAACGGGGTCTTTATGTTCAGATAAGTAATAAGGGTAAAACTCGGAAAAACTACGAAAGCCGGACATCAGTTGCTTACTCCACCAGCGTTAAAGGACTGCTTTGTCTTGGTCTGAACATTAAACTACCTTTGACCTTGCTGAAATTCAACTCTGTCACTTGCTGGTAATGATCAGCACTGAAAAAAGCTTTATTTTTCTCCAGCGTGACAAAAACACCTATACCCAAAGACGCCGGATTTTGTTCTACGATCGAATCCACTGCATGCATCAGATAATGCCCTAAGCCCAAATGCTGGTATTTAGGTGAAATGGCAATAAAAGCCAGCATATGGTAATGCTGCACCGGCATAGCTGCATGAATACGTTGTTCTTTTTCCAATAATTGTTTGGTTGAGACATAACCTGCTGTCAATAACATTTTCAGCCGCCAATGCCAGAATCTGTCACCGCTGAGCTTAGAACCAGGCTCAGTGACACAAGCCACACCTAACAGCTGCTGCTCAATAAAAATACCTATCACAGGCTGTTCTTCCTGCCAGAACACATTCAGCTCTTCACGGATCGCAGCTCTTAAGCGTTGTTCATAGTCGCTTTTATCAGCCTGAAAGATATCCATAAACACAGGATCGTCATGATAAGACTGATATAACAGGGAGGCGGCTAATTTCAATTCATCAGGGGTTAACAACTGTGCTTTAAGCTGGTTCAGATCAAGAGCGGGTTGATTTGGCATGATGTTTCTCTGTTACTTATTCTAGTTTGAGTATCAACATAGCAGCGAAGCAGCAGATTGCCAATGCACCTGCTGCTTCAGCCAACTACACTTAACAGAACTTACATTCACAAAGGGATCTTAAAATGGATATGACCACACACGATATGCCGACACTTTTTGCTCAGCTGGGTTTAGACAATAGTCCATCAGACATTACAGCTTTTATCGCCAGTCATAAGCTTCCCGCGGAGTTATCGCTATCTGAAGCTTCTTTTTGGACAGAGGCTCAGGCAAGTTTTCTTAAAGAAAACTGGAGGCAGGATGCAGATTGGAGTGATGTAATAGATCAATTAAACGTGCTGTTACGGCATTAAGTTTGATGTAAAGGGAAGCACCAGTGGCAGTGCTTCCCTGGTCCAGGAAGTTGCGTTTATAGCTGACGGTAGGCTTTGTCGCCCCAACCCGTTAACACGCCGTTCTTAAATACCAACGGAGTGCATTCGTCTTTGCTGGTTTCGCCGTCACTGTGCTCATGATGAGTGCGGTAAAACAGCACTACAGTTTCGTTGCCAGCGTCACGGAATGATTCACTGAAATCTGGTGTACCTAACTGGCCACGCACTGAAGCTAACTCTGCGCCCAGATTTAACTGACTGATCACCTGATTATTCAATTTTTGCGCTTTTTTCCATGATGAGTTGTTGCCGCTGTCATTTTCACCTTTGTCACCTATAGCCACCACACAACCAGATAAAGCCATCATGGCTGTTGCTACTGTTAATACCTTTAAATAATTCATTGCTTTTCCCTTAGAGTTTTAACTTGTTGGTTTTAACTTGTTGATAACCAAAAGCAAAACTGAGGCCAACTTTTAAATATGTTAAATAACAACAACTTACAAAATCACACTAGTGATAGGATCAACTTAGATGGTAAATTTCACTAAATTTTAGTGAAACTAAAGAAAATGATGGAACAACTCAGCCAACAAGTCGCAAAAATTGCAGCTCAACTGCAACAAGAAGGCAAAGAACCCAGCCTGGCTCTGGTTAAAGCCCGCTTAGGCACGGCAACTATGAGCCCGGCTTTGTTGCAGGCTTATCAGGCATGGCGTAATGGAGCTGTGATTGTACAAAATACTTCAGAGCAAGTACCTCAAGCTGCTAGTGAACCAGAATCTGATATCAAAGCAGATCTGGCCCGTATCGAAGCCAAACTTGATCTGATCATCAAAAAGCTGGGGATCTGATGTTAGTTGCAGAGCTGGAATTTAAAATTATTGCCGATACCAGCTTTGCTGAAGCAGAAAAAGGTATTCGCCATTATCTGGAAAAACTGATTTTTCAGGGCCAGATCTTAGGCCGTGAATTCCCGACCTATCAGGCCCAGGACAGTTTTTTCAGCCGTGTGGTGTTGCCGCAAGCTGACGCCTTGGACAAATCCTCACACAGCAAAGCTGGCCTGAATGCTTTAGAGCTACTGCAGCAAGTAGGTTTAAGTTATCCAAAACTAACGATTCTGGGCGATGATTTAATGTCAAATCACACTGACCCCTGCCCTAATCATGCTGCTTTGATTTTATTTTGTAGTTTTTCGGCCACTAACTCAGTGCTGTACTGCGCTGAACATTTTGCGCCTGTGCCTTTGTACAAAACAGGCAGAATAAGTGGTGAAGATTTTGAGTCGTTAGTGCGCTGGCAATTGCAGTATCAGGCACTGGATGAAATTCAGATGCAGGACAAAAGAGTACTGTTTAAAAGCGCCGAACAAAGTGTGCAGGGCTTTTACAGTGGTTTAAACCAGCAAGGTTATAAACAGGCCAGAGCCCTTAGCAAAGAGTTGAAAAAGCCGGTTTATTATTATCTGTACAGTGGCAGCAGCGCAGATTGCGCTTTGGATGCAGCTAAACAATGCCCATCTTGTGGTGCTGACTGGAAACTTGGTCAGAGCTGGCATGGTCTGTTTGATTTTTGCTGTGAACCTTGCCAGCTCTTATCCAATATAGCGTTTGACTGCCAGCCTTAAGGCTTGGAACAGCTCAGAAACTTAGCTGCTGTAAAAAAGTAGCTAAATCCGCAGCCAGCAGCTCTTTGACTTCCATCCCTACTTTCTCCAGATAAACTTCGCCTGTTGCCACTAATACCGAGACTAAATAATCGTCGTGATCTGTGGCAGCAATAAACACAGTTTCGCGCTGCTTTAAGCGTCTTTTCATCAAAATATGCGCAATGATATTTTGCTGCAGCCGTTCAAAATCAGCCTGATGCCAGCTCATCAATAGCTCAAGTTCACCTCTTTCATGACGAACCTTTAAACCACCACCAAAATAGCTGGTGTAAAACTCACTCAACTGCTCCGGGAACTGCAGTTCCAGCGCTTGTTGGGTTTTGGATAAATCCAAAGCGGGTTCAGCTTTGACCGGACGCCAATGCACCTCACCGTCCACCACCTCACCATACTGACAAGGAGAATCCTGTTCAGGATCAAGCCAACTGAGAAGTGTCGGATGTTGTTTTTGATAAGATTCTACAAATTGTGCAAATTGCTGATGGAATTGGCCCGGCATGGTGATTCGCTTCTGTGCTAAAATTGCCGCCATTCTAACTTGGTTGTTGGTGTTATGACAAAAATACAAACTGAGGTGCTTGCTGGCTTAACTCTTGGCCAGGCTACTGCTTATATTGATCACTACAGTCCGGAATTATTGCAGGCTGTGCCACGCACTTTAGGCCGTCAGGCTATAGGTTTAGGCGCTGAATTGCCTTTTGTGGGTCAGGACACCTGGCACGGTTACGAGTTGTCATGGTTGACTCCTAAAGGTAAACCTATGGTGGCACTTGCTACTTTTGTAGTGCCTTTTGACACCCCTAATCTGATCGAGTCCAAATCCTTTAAACTCTATTTAAACAGTTTAAATCAAAGCAAATTTGCCGATATCAGCCAGCTGTACCGCACTATGAAAACCGATTTATCAGCCTGTGCCGGTGGCCCTGTGCAAGTGACTTTACATAACGTCAATGAGCTGACCGCCTTCCAGCCAACCTGGTTACCTGGTCGTTGTATTGACGATTTGGATATCGAAGTTGAGCATTACGACTACAAACCAGAGCTGCTGCAATTAAACCCTTCAGGCGCAGTGGTAGACGAAAAGCTGCATTCACATTTGCTGAAATCCAACTGCTTAATCACCTCCCAGCCAGACTGGGCCAGTGTTTATATTCATTACAAAGGCAAAGCTATTGATCATGCGTCCTTGCTGAAGTACTTGATTAGTTTCAGAAGCCACAATGAATTTCACGAGCAATGTGTAGAGCGAATTTATCTGGATTTATGGAAGCTATGCGAACCAGAGTTTTTGATGGTCTACGCCCGCTATACCAGAAGAGGTGGTCTGGATATCAACCCACTGCGCAGCAGCGAACCTTGCGACCAGCCTAACTTGCGGTTAACACGGCAGTAATAGATGGGGGTAAGTTTTATTCCCCCCAAAACACTGCACTACAGTCAAAGCTGGCTGGCGCAAATATAACTGTTATGCCTTGATTGTTTTCCTATGCAGCCAAGTTTTAGCACTAAGATTTATTGGCGCTGGCGTGTAAAATTTGAGCGATGAAATGTTTAAAATTAACTTTCTGATAAGGCTCCATAGTGAAACCTATAACACTAACCGTCAGGATGAATAGCAGAACAGAGAACAGAGCGGGTTTCTTAAACAAAAAGGCAGCTCGGCTGGAATTTGTATGAAGTCTGCTTACCATTGCTCTTAGGGGGAAAGGTCTCTTGATCATTTGCCTTATCAAGTCCGAAACCCCCTGTCGTTTGTATAAGTCCCAACAAATTCCGACTAGTGTAGAGCAAACAAGAAGCGGCAACAAAGCAATGGCTAGATTAATAGTTAAGCTTAACCATTGCGGCAAAACTTCACTAAATAACATCAGCCTTACTGTATGAACCCAGTCTACATTTGGCAGTTTAGTAAACAACATAAACAGCATGACCATTGCAGCTGGTAAAAACAGCGCTAAAGAGAGCTGAATTGCCTGATCGCTTAACTTGAGCGAGGCTCGGGATTGGGTGATGATAACGCAGGTTTCGTTTGAATCCGCGACATCTTCATCTGTAGCTGCTGCTAACTGCAATGATTCTGGCGCTAATTCAAACACTGCTGCAAATGCCTTGACTGACTCCAGCGATGCTGTGCCACTTTTTTCGATTCGCTGCACAGTTCGCAAACTTAACCCTGTTACTTCAGCCAACTCACTCTGACTCCAAGCACGCTTTTTTCTCAGATCTATTAAGATTTTGTTGTTTATTTGCATGTACATGAACCGCTACCTTCCCAAGTTGCTAAAGATATCATTTTGAAGCGTTTTAATCGTTTGAAAACGTCGTGGTAACGTCATTAATGCGACATCAATGTGACATTAGGGAAAAATTAAACAAATGGAGTCATTTACATCCATTTAAACTCAAATTTGAAGATTAGTTTTGAAACGCGGAGGGATCTCCCTACGCAGCAGCGAATCTTGCGATCAGAGTATCTCTACTGCCTCAGGTCCGGCGCAATGACAGTTTGTAAATGGGCGATTCGTGGATAACGTTCGAGAAGCCAGACTGAACAAGCACGATTTACAAGCCTGGAAAGTGGCAAGCCTCAGGGCTTGCCATCGAATAGACGCGAGTGGCTGTTGGCTACAGGGTGGGAACAGTGCCACCGTCAATCCTATACTCTGCACCAGCGATAGAAGCGGCTCGCGGGGATGCCAGAAAAGCGATTAAATCGGCTACCTCGTTTGGCTTGGCTGGTCTGCCTACAGGGATCCCCCCCAGCCAGTCCATGATGAGTTTCTTGCCCCCCTCGTAGTCCGTTCCTGCCTCGGCAGCCGTCCGCTTTGCAAAAACTACCGAAGCCTCTGTCTCTATCCACCCCGGAGCAACGCTCAGCACGCGAACTCCCTTTGGCGTCACCTCTCTTGCCAGCGATTTGCTATAGGTAGTGAGCGCCCCCTTGGCCGCGGCGTAAGCAGTAGTGGACTCGGGCAGAGGCAACACGCGCTGGATGGAGCTCACGTGGATGATGACACCCGAGCCTTGAGCCAGCATGGTTGGCAGCAGTGCACGATCCAAGCGTACGGCAGGCATCAGGTTCAGATTCAACTCGGCGAACCAGTGCTCATCACTAATCGCAGCGAAACCACCGCCGGGAGTCTTTGAGCCACCAAGCACGTTGATCAAGATGTCTACACCACCCCAATCCTGCAGGACGGTCTGAGCAAGATGACTCACACCTTCTGCCGTCGACAGGTCGGCAGCTATGTAGGTTACCCCCTCAACCTGCTGCGCTGGCAAAGTGCGCGCGGATGTCGCCACCCGGGCACCAGCCTCCACAAGAGTTTTCACGACGGCAGCGCCAAGGCCCAGTGTACCGCCGGTAACAACTGCCCGCAGGCCATTCAGATGAAGATCGAAGCTCATACTGTTATCTCCAGTGATGCGATCAGGCCGCGTTCCAGGCGAAAGCGGTAGGACAGAACGATCGGGCTGCCAGGGAAGTTGCCGCTGACGTTGGCGCGGACGAGTTGGAAGCCGTCCTGCCGCTCAATGGCAAACGGCACGCTCGTCGCGCTGTATTTAGCCGATGCCTCGACCATAAAGGTCTTGATGGCGTTGATCCCTGTGTAGGTGTGACCGACATCCTTCATGACGGCTTGCGCCGTGAAGCAATGCGCCAAGGCCTCAGGGTTATGTTCCGCAGCGAAATACGCGGCAATTAGTTCGGGCAAAGTTAAAGCAGACATGATGAACTCCTTGGTTGGGAAAGTTCAGACTATGCTCCCTTGCATTACATTAGTGAATACAGCACAATCAGGATGGGTTATGTAGAGAACTATATATAATGCGTGGATCCGATTTTGCTGAGTTAAAAGCCTTCGTAGCGGTCGTAGAGCGTCAGAGCTTTGCCCGGGCGGCAGAGCATCTGGGCCTGTCACCTTCCGCTCTCAGCCAGACCATCCGGCAGCTGGAAAGCCGCATCGGCGCACGTCTTCTGAATCGTACCACCCGAAGTGTAGCGCCATCGGCAAGTGGCGAACTGCTCTATATGCGCATAGCTCCATTGTTTCGGGAGATAACAGATGCTGTCGCTGAAGTCAGTGAGGCAACGGGACAGGTCAGCGGCACACTTCGCATCAACACGCTGGGGATCGCTGCGAGAACTATCATTGCACCCAGGCTTGCACGCTTCCATCAAGTACACCCAGACGTAATTCTCGACATAGTTGTCGACGACTCGCTGACTGATATTGTCGCTGGCCGCTTTGACGCGGGCATTCGCGTTGGGGGAAAGCTGGAGAAAGACATGGTTGCCGTCCGCCTCACGCCAGACCTGAACATGGTTGCTGTAGCGTCCCCGGACTACCTAGCTCGTTGGGGAACACCGAATTCACCTGACGAATTACATCAGCATAAATGCATCAACTGGCGGCTACAAATGGACGGTAGGTACTACCGCTGGGAGTTTAATAAGCAAGGACAACGACTGGAAGTTGCGGTGGAAGGCTCAGTAGTGACCAATCATGCGGACATCGGGATTGCTGCTGCGCTAAACGGGCTCGGAATCGCCTATCACTTTGAGCGAGACGGCGTGGGTGAGCTTTTAGCGCAGGGACGCTTAGTTCAAGTCCTCGCGGACTGGTCGATTTCGCGCCCAGGGCTATTCCTCTACTATCCGAGCAGACAACATCGACCGGCCCTGCTCGGTGCGTTCATCGACTGTCTCTTGGATCGAAAACCCTTCGACCAACTTTAGACTCTGGCTATTTAAGGGTGACTTTACACTCACTTCGTGCCCCCGCTTGTCCAGCCTTAGGCTGTTAGAAAATGCTTCCTGCACTTACTTGATTTTGATACCAAACGGGCGGGCGCAAAGACCCGCCTCTATAGTATCTAAAGATCTACACCCAACCATGCCTGATGCATAGCTTTTTGCTGGCGGCTTGGTTTAGCCACCGGCACCACTTTACCTGCACCTTTGGCCTGATCCGCCAACACCAGCGGCTGATGCTGTAAACGGCCCTGGCGGAAGTAGCTGATTTGTACTTTGTCGCCTGCTTTGAAATCTTTTAAGCGCTCAGCCAAATCGGCTTTTAGTTGTAAGCCGTTGACTGCCACTATCAAATCTTCAGAGGTAAAACCTGCTTTCCAGGCTGGGCTATCACGCTCAACTTTTTTCACCACCGCAAAACCAGCTTTGTTTTCAGCTGTTACACCAGAGAAAACTTCACGTTTTTTGTCCTGTTGCCACTGCAAACCAAAACTGGCCAACAGCTGTTCGATGTCAAAGTTCAGCGGCTGTTCTACTTGCTGTTGCCACCATGGGTTTTGATCTTCGCCAGTCAGTTCAGAAGCTATATCAATCACATCTTTAGCAGTAAAAGCTGTGGTTTTACCAAAACGCTGATACAGCTGATTATGTAGTTCACGGTAACTGGCTTTGCGGCCAGACTGTTTTAAAATCAGCTCATCCATCAACCAGCTGGCGATATAACCCTCAGAGTAAATGTTCACACCAAAGTTAGTGCCATGATCGCCACCTAAACTTATCCAGCTGTCAAAACTACTTTCTGATACTGACTGCACCAAACGCCCAGGCGTATGAACGAACTTATCCAGCCGTTTTGCAAGGTCAGCGTAAAATTCTTCTTTGGTCATTAAACCTGCCCGCAACAGCAGCTGGTTTTGGAAATAACTGGTGGACCCTTCTGAAATCCATAACAACTTGCTGTAATTTGGGTTCAGGTAATCATAAGGCACTAATTCGGCTGGACGATAAGCTTTGACGTTCCAGGTATGTACCAGCTCATGAGAAGCAGTGCTTAAAAACGCCAGATAATCTTCGCGTTTGCCAAAGGTGAATCTGTCTCTTTGGATCACTGTTGAATTTAAATGCTCAGTAGCACCACGTGCGCCATCAGTAGCATGCACAATAAACAGATAACGTTGATAGGGGTAACCTTGCCAGATAGCGTCCGTTTGCTGCACCAGCTTTTCTAAGTCTTTTTGCATCTGGGCGGCGTTGTAATTACCTTCGCCCCAAATCACCAGATCATAATCACGGCCATCGGCGCTAAAAGTTAAATGCTGATTAATACCGGTCTCAATAGGAGAATCCGCCAACACATCATAGTTTGCCGCGACAAATTGATGTTCGTTACCCCCTTTTGCCATACCTGAGAATGAACGCCAGCCTTGTGGCACGTTCAACTGCACAGACACAGCTTCAGATTTTTGCTGATGGCTGAACATTAAAAAGGCGCTGGAGTTGATATAAGCATGAGTTTCATCAATATGGCGGGTACGCTCGCCAAGCTCGTTGGCATAGACAGTGTATTGCACTACTACTTTGCCAGCTGTTGTTGGTTCTAAAGTCCAGCTGCTTTTCTCCGTTTTTTGCCACTGAATAGCTTTACCCTGAGCATCCACAGCACTAAAACCAGTCACACCTTTGGCTAAATCCAGGATCTGGTATTTACCACTGCGCCAGGCTGGCAACATTAAGGTCAAAGGTTTAGCCTCTGTCGCCTGCAGTTCAACACGAACTTGTGCCAGGTGATGCGCAGGTTCAGTGATACTAATTTGGTAGTTCACTTGTGCCCAACTGTATGCAGAGCTGCTCATTATGATCAGTGCACAAAAAACTTTCAGAAATCTCACGCTGTAACCTCCAGAACCAAAAATGAAAAACAACCATAAATTCAAACAAATAGCGAACAAAACACTACCAACAGCTAAATTAAAGCGACCAGATTTATGTAACCCACTTCGTACTATTACATTTTAACTTTTACTTTCAGATCAAATTCTGTTCTAATGTAAAGCGTCCTGACAGGGACAACCCTATTAACTTCAGACCAAAAGTGAACAAGATGAACTATCTGACCTCTGCTGAAGAACAAAGCTGGTTACCTTACTATTTAACCAAAAAGTAACCACAAAAAAATACCCTACATAATTGCTGATTTTAAGCGGACTTTTAGTCCGCTTTTTTCATTTCATACCAGATTATGCTGTCGCTTTTATCATTATTGCAGATATACTTAGCTCAAACCGAGCGGGTTTTGTACCTGGGGAATTATTCTGGTGGCCGAGCAGCAAAGTGATGTAAAACAACAACTGGCAAATGCAGTCAAAGCGCGTAAGCAGCTGGAAGATACCTACGAAAGTCAGTTTAAAATCCTGTCGCAATTTGTCTCAAGGTTATCGCTGGCCTGTAAAGGCATCGACATTGATCTCGACAATAAGCTGGCTCGTTTGCGTCAGGAATTTGCCAAGGGTACCGATCTGGAAAAGATCCTGCCTTTAGTAGACAGCGCCGTTGAAGCGTTAAAGAACCTGGAATCGCGTCAGCAAGCTGAACTAAAAAAAGCGCAAAGCACTTTAACAGATGCTGGAAAACTACTGCAAAAACAACGTGGTTTACCAGACCAGCTAAGGCGCGACCTACGCGACCTGCTCAATAAAGTAGAAGAGCCCTCCTCTACTGTTCAGGCATTTTTACCCCATCTGACCCATTTAACAGAGTTATATCAGTCTGCTTTAGCCACTAAACAACAAAGCGAACAAGGTGATGCTGTTGATGACAACAAGTATCAGGCTATTTGTCGGCAAATTTCTAATGAATTGACTAATTTATTAAGCGAGCTGGCCTTTGAAGGTAAATATGGCCAGGACATAGAGAGAATCCGCTTAACTTTATTATCTGATGTCAGCATTGAAGCTCTGCTGGAATCCTGCCTACGCACTATTGAAATTATTATTGCCTCAGTGACAGATGAGCGTCAGTCCGCTCAACATTTCCTGCTGAAGTTAAACGAAGCCCTGACCGGGGTGCAGCAAGCAGTTGTTTCATCACTGAACACTTCACATAATATCAAAGAAAAAATGCTGCTGTTAAACCAGCAAATAGAGCAGCAAATTACCAATTTAACAGCAGACACTAAATCAGCAACCTCACTGGAACAGCTGCAGTCTTTGGTCAGCAACAAACTTGGCGCTATAACTACCTCTTTGCGTGAAAAAGAGCAGCTGGAAAAAGATGAACGTGAACTGATGCTCACCACCTTACGTCATATGGAATCCCGTCTGGCCGAGCTGGAACAGGAAGCCATGCAGTTTAAAAAACGTCTGGCCGAGCAAAAATTCCGCAGCTTGCAGGATGCCTTAACAGAATTACCCAACAGAGCGGCTTTTGATGAACGCTTTGAGCTGGAAATTCGTCGCGCTCAGCGTTATGGTAAACCTTTAGCTATCGCCTTGGCTGATGTGGATCACTTTAAACAGATTAACGACAACTATGGCCATAGCGCTGGTGATAAAACCTTAAAAGTGATAGCCCAGGCGTTAAAACAAAGCTTACGTGAAACCGACTTTATCGCCCGTTATGGTGGCGAAGAGTTTATTATTTTGTTCCCGGAAACACATTTAGCTGAACTTAAACAGCCTCTGAATAATCTGAGGGAGAGGATCAAGAAAATCCCGTTTAAATTCAAAGACCAAAACGTTCCCATTTCAATTTCTTTTGGTGCGACAGAACTCAAAACCTCTGACAATAACAGAGCAGCTTTTGACCGTGCAGACGAAGCTTTATACGAAGCAAAACGTGCCGGTAGGGATTTAGTCGTACTAAAAAGCTGAACAACGGCGTAAGCCGGGTCATAAGGAAGTAATCTATGCATGTACAACTGAATCCGCTGGGCGCTATGGCGCTTTTATCTCAACTTGAAGTTGACCGCCTGAAAAATAACACCAGCTCTGACGCCTTTACCTTATTCCGTAATTGTTGCCTTGCCGTATTAAACGTGGGTAGTCATACCGACAGTTCCAGCGAAATTTATGACCAGTTTAAAAACTTTGATGTGAATTTATTAGCCCGTGAACGTGGCATCAAAATTGAGCTGTTTAATCCACCGGAAAGTGCTTTTGTCGACGGTCAGATTATCCGTGGTATTCATGAGCATTTATTCGCAGTGTTACGTGACATTCTGTTTTTCCATACTCAGCTGACCCACGCTAACAGACTGGATTTACAAAACAGCGATCATATAACTCATACGGTGTACGACATTTTGCGTAACGCCCGCGTCATAGATTCAGCAGTAGAGCCTAATATGATTGTCTGCTGGGGTGGCCATTCTATTAACGAAGCTGAATACAAATACACCAAAGAAGTAGGTTATCAGTTAGGTTTACGCGGCATGGATATTTGCACAGGCTGCGGGCCGGGCGCGATGAAAGGCCCAATGAAAGGCGCTACTATTGGCCATGCCAAACAACGTAATACCAAAGGCCGATATTTAGGTTTAACTGAGCCAAGCATTATTGCTGCCGAGCCGCCAAATCCTATAGTGAACGAACTGGTTATTTTGCCTGATATCGAAAAACGGCTGGAAGCCTTTATCCGTGTGGCTCATGGCATTATTATTTTCCCTGGTGGTGCAGGCACAGCGGAAGAATTGCTGTATTTACTGGGCATTATGCTGCACGAAAAAAACAAAGATCAGAAGCTGCCGGTGATCCTGACAGGACCACAACAAAGCGCAGCTTATTTTGCTGAACTGGCCAGTTTTATAGAACAAACTTTAGGTAAAGAAGCGCTGGATCTGATTGAGATCATCATAGACAACCCGGCCGAAGTGGCTCGTCGTCTGAAACAAGGTTGCTCAGAAGTGCGACAATACCGTAAGAGCTGTGGTGATGCTTATCACTTTAACTGGACCTTACATATAGCACCTGATTTCCAGCATCCTTTTGCACCAACTCACCAGAATATGGCGTCTTTGGATCTGCATCTGGAACAGGATAAAGCAAAACTGGCAGCTCATCTGCGCCGGGCTTTTTCAGGCATAGTGGCTGGTAATGTCAAAGATGAAGGGATCAGAGCTATCAAACAACATGGTCCTTTTAAGCTGTCAGGTGAACCTGCATTAATGAACCTGATGGATAAGTTGCTGCAAGCTTTTGTTGCTCAGGGCCGGATGAAGTTACCAGGTTCGAAATATGAGCCTTGTTATCAAATTCTGAACTGATATGGCACATTTGTTATTACTCGACGGACTAAACTTAGTCCGTCGTTTATACGCTGCACAGGAAAGACCTTTTCATAACTCCCCTGCCCCTTACAGTGAAGCTACAGGCCAGCAACTGCTGCACAATACCGCAGAACAATTACAACAAATTGCAGTCAAGCTGACGCGGCAATTTAAGCCAAGCCATGTATTGGCCGTATTTGAAGTCACTCATCTGAACTGGCGCACACAGCTCTATCCGGCTTACAAAGCAGACCGGCTGCCCATGCCTGAGCATCTGCAAATCGCTTTGCCTGTGTTGAAGCAAAAACTATCTGATATTGGTATCCAGAGCTTTCAAATGCCAGATCAGGAAGCTGATGATGTGATTGCAAGCTTAGCCATGACAATGCGCCAACATCAGCAGCAAGTCACTATAGTATCGACGGATAAAGGTTATTTGCCCTTGCTTGCGGAAGGAGTGGTGGTGTATGACCATTTTAACCGTCAGCAACACAGCAATGAGACAGTGCAGCAGAAGTTTGGCGTATTACCAGAGCAGTTAGTCCGATATTGGAGCCTGGTAGGAGATAAAACGAATAACATTAGTGGTCTGACAGGTATAGGGCCAAAAACGGCCAGCGAACTGTTAAAGCTGGGGCCAGATATTAAAACGGCTCTGGCACATCCGGATTGTCCGGCCAAACTCAAAGATAAAATTATGGCGTCTCGTGCTGAACTGCAGTTATTTATGCAGATCTTAAGTCTGAAAACTGATTTACAGTTGGGGCTGAATTTACAGCAAGTGCGTTTTACAGCATGCTGAGGCAGATGATGAAAGTAAAAACCCTAGCCTTCCTATTTGCAGGGCTACTGCTGTACGTAGGTTTAACCTGCACTACGTTGCTGTTTTATAAAGATGATCCTGATCAGATGAACTGGCAGGACAGAGAAGCCTTTAACACTAAATATATTTACAAACTGGATTTAACCAAAGCCATCAGCAGAGATCAGGTGATTGATTATCTGGGCGGACCGGATATTACTGAGGCGAAAAACCAACAGCAGCAGATTTATCAGGTACTGTATTACCGCACTCACAGAACTAAAACCGACGGCATCACCACGCGTGACGAATGCACAGCTATTTTATTTAAGAACCAACAACTGATAGCTATAGGCGAAACCGCAGTAGAGCAATACAACCAACTGGATTGAGATGGCAACTTTGGGATCTTTGACAGCGCTTTATCAGGACTGCGGTATTTTTTATGCAGAGAAACACCAGTTATCTGTAGCACAGCAGCTGGAACTGCTGCAAAAGATCTGCCAGCAAACGGCGCAACTTGCCTGTAAAACACCCTTTCTGCTGATATCCCAGTTATCTCTTACCCCTGCCACTGGTCTGGTTTCAAGCAAACTATTTATCAAACAAGCGGCCTTGTTAACAGCTATTGCTATGGCAGGCCGTTGGCCTGAAGAGCTGCTGTTTCAGTTGCTAAAATGTTGCTTGTTACAACCTTTAGCTGTCAGCGTTTTATTGGAAAAATCTGCCAAAGCAGAAGAGCTCAGCGCTGCAGAACACCAACAGCTGAAATTTCCAGCTGCTGTGACCATAAAACAGCATAAAGAGCTGGTGGAAAAAGCAGGAGTACTGAACCTGCTGCGCCAGTGTTATGGCAAAAACAGAGGTTTAGCGACCTGGCAAAGCCCCTATTTCAGCCAATTGATCAGTTTTTGCTGGCAAGTAACACGGCTAATGTTACCTGGCGCAGGCAAATTGATCGCACTGGAAAAAATATCAACCCAGCTGCTGCCACAAGCCACAGTAACGGAGCAGCAGTTCTGGCAGGCACTGTCTTGTTTAAACAGCAGTAGTTACAGCACAGGACGTTTTGTACGCGATTCTGATGCGAACCTTGCGCTATTGCTTTGTGAACTTCACAGCACAGAGCAGATGCTGCTGTTAGTTCAGCCTTATAACAAAAGCACAAAACAACTATTGCCAATACAAACAATAGCTGCGGCAGACTGGCAATTATTAAACCCAAGACAATACAGTCAAGACAACTGGCTTAGTGGTTGGCAACAAGACAACGAGCTTTTGCCGCAATGGCCTGAACCTGATGACTTACCTGCATTAAGCTGGCTACAACAATTGAGCCTGGCTGCCAAAGTAAGTCAGCAAACAGAGCTGATCGAACAACATCCATGGCTGATGCAACAATTGCTGGAAAAGGCTTCGGCACAAAGCAGGCAACAACAAAAGATTCAATCAACCCAACATGCTATTGCCATGCTGGGGCAGGAACAGCTGCTGCCTTTATTAAAACAAGCCTGGTTGGAGCAACATTGCCAGCAACAACATCAACCCCAGCATGACTGGTTGCTGGAGTTCCGGCGAGTGTTAGCCAAAGCTTTGTTTATGCTGACGCAACCGATAAAATTTTATGCCTTAACACCGCAACAAGCAGAGCTTTTAGCCTGGTGTTTGTGCTGGCCTTTATGGCAACAATCCGATCTGCGTTTTTTGGCCTTGTCTCATCCGACTCAGGCTATAAGCCTTATCAGCCAATGGTTAAAACAGCAGTTATGGCAAAGTGAGCACTATCAGCAACTGGCGTTAAAAACCCTGAAGCATCTGCAGTTTAATCAAAGCTGGCAGGATGCTTGTCTGCATTACAGAGCTTTGCCTACATCAGGCCATTCCCATGCTATGGCTTTTGTCTTGGCTTTTGCTTTTGATCTAACCGCTTCGGTGTTTTCCGATAGCGACGATAAAGACAGGCTGACTCACAGCTATAAATTTGTCGAACCCTATCTGACAATGCAGCTCTGTTCAGCTTCAGACTGGCAAGCTGAGTTGGTAGAACAAACCCAGCCAGTCACCCAACTGATTGCCAGTTGTAGTTTTATTTCTCCATTTTCTAAAGTTATGCCGCAGGAAGTGACAGATTTGTCGCAGATGTCAGCATAAACTGGAAAATAAACACCAAAACTGGTATATTTTCGGCGTTTTTCCACAAGCTCTGGTACAACAGCTGTCATAAGAAGAATGTATAAAATTCAGCTTTGTGTTTAGTACAACCAATCCATGTCGCATTAAAAGTTATAAAGGAACGTTATGAGTTCACAAACTATTACGGTCATCAAAGGTGATGGCATAGGTCCAAGCATAGTCGAAGCCGCTATCCAGGTTCTGGATAAAGTTGGCTGTAACTTTAACTATGAATATGTTGAAGCTGGCTTAACTGCGCTGGAAACTACTGGTGAATTGCTGCCACAGACCACGCTGGACGCTATTGCCCGTAACAAAATCACCTTAAAAGGCCCGTTAACTACGCCTGTAGGCGAAGGTTTCACTTCAATTAACGTGACCTTACGTAAAAAATTCAATCTGTACTCTAACGTACGTCCGGTTATTTCGTTTAAAGGCACTAAAGCCCGTTACGAAAATATCGACATCATTACAGTACGTGAAAATACTGAAGGTATGTACTCAGGTGCTGGCCAAATCGTAAAAAACGAAGGCGAGCTGGCAGAAGCCATGAGCGTAGTAACCCGTGAAGGTTCTGAACGTATTGTTGAGTTCGCCTTTGAACTGGCTCGTCGCGAAAACCGCAAAAAAGTAACTATCGTTCACAAAGCTAACATTCTGAAATCTACTTCTGGCCTGTTCTTAAAAACTGCCCGTGAAGTAGCTTTACGTTACCCTGATATTCAGGCCAGCGAGATGATCGTTGATAACGCTTGTATGCAGTTGGTGATGAACCCACAACAGTTTGATGTGATTGTAACCACCAACCTGTTTGGCGATATTTTATCTGACTTATGTGCTGGTTTAGTCGGTGGTTTAGGTATGGCGCCAGGCGCTAATATCGGCAAAGACTGCGCTATTTTTGAAGCAGTGCACGGCAGCGCGCCAGACATTGCAGGCAAAAACCTGGCAAACCCAAGCTCAGTGATTTTAGCTTCTATCCAGATGCTGGAGTATTTGGGCATGAAAGATAAAGCAGAAAAAATTCTGGCTGCATTAACTGATGTGATTGCATCAGGTGACCGCACCACCCGCGATTTAGGTGGCAGCCACGGCACTACAGACTTTACAGCTGCTATGCTGGAACGTTTGTAAGCACTTTGAAAACCGCCTCAGGGCGGTTTTTTTATATCTGCGACTGATTCAATTTAGAAAACAGCACAGAGAGTTCGGCTTAGATTTTATGATTAAAACTTTTAACTTCGGGGAGTTATATCGATGTACCAGTTGTACTATTCACCAAGCACCGCCAGCATGGCGCCCCATATTCTGTTGGAAGAACTATCTGTACCTTATGAGCTGGTATTAACAGACACAGCAACAGGCTCACATAAAAAAGCTGACTATCTGGCGTTAAACCCTAATGGCACTATTCCAACCTTAGTCGATCAGGGTCAGGTTGTTTTTGAAACTGCAGCTATTTGCCTGCATCTAGTCGACAGCCATCCAGAAAAGAACTTATTCCCGGCCCCCGGAACTCTTCAACGCGCCGAAGCTTACAAATGGCTGATTTGGTTATCCGCCACCTTACAAAGCACTTTAGTAGTGTATTTTTATCCGGAGCGCTGGGTAAGTTCGGAGCAAACCGCAGCAGATGTAAAACGTCATGCACAGCAAAAAGCACAAGGCTTGCTGGAGCAAATGGATAAACATTTAGCCAGCCACTGCAGCCCATGGTTTTTAGGCGAAGAGTTTTCACTGATAGATATTTACGCCATGATGTTATGCCGCTGGACCCGACATTTTGACGACAAAAAAGCCCGCGATTACCCTTTTATAGCCTTGTGGGTACAAAAGGTATTAGCCCGGCCTGCGGTGCAAAAAGTGATGGATTATGATGGCTTAGTGAAGCCTTATGTTTGATGGGCGTCGGATAAGGTACTTCTAAGCTCAAGATATCAAAATTGCCCAGCTATATACTGGGCTTAATTAACGATTAGTGTTCAATCAAGTCTTCCCAAGCAATAATTGGTATAGTTCGAGGAAGATGTTGAAACTCAGCAATAAATTTCTCCAAATATTTGCCAGTTCGAGGAATCACTATCATTGCGACATCATCGATATCAAAAATGAAATCTTTGTCATTTCGCCACTCTCTCTCGCAATAAATGGAATCAAACTCTTCATTTGTAAATGTTTTTATAAAAGTGGCTAAATTCCTAAAATCATATGCAGGAACTTCAACGGTATCCCAAGCATGCTCACTAACAACGTTCTGAACTATAGCCTCAATTTGATCCCTGAATTCAAACAACTCTTGATGGTCAAAAAGCGAGCGCTTCAGATCCTGTATGACATCAAAAACTAAATCCGTACCTAGTGCTTCAGATATTTTTAAGACCCTTTTAGTTACCGTTGAATCCTCTAAGCTGTAAAGTACGGGATTGAAACCATCATTTACTACTTTTTTTCTATGAAATCCAACTGCAAACTTGCCATATCTTTGCGCATGATATTGGAGATGTTGCACAGGTATATCAGTGAGACAACAAACTTTGGATGTCTGAATTTGATGATGATTTACACCATAGGAGTAACGAACACCTCTTGGATTCTCAGTTTTCTCAATCAGTTTGGAACTTATAACGCCATTAACAACTTCATTATATGAGCCGCATCTAAGGATGCGGTCATTCAGGATGCCTTTTAGTGCTTTGAAAGCCTTAGAGTTTGATTTTCTTTGCTTGCTTTGTCGCTGAGCCGTTTCATCCCACTTTGGTCCTCCTGTAAAATGCCACAATATTTTTGACACAGTTCCCGGTGTTCTGCTCATTCACAACTCCTGTAATCATTACTTAAGTTATTTACTATTGGGATATTAACATCAGGAAAACAAGACGGTACACATCAGTGGGATGGATATGACACTTAGCAGACCCTGTCCAGCTGGGATAGCTGGACAGCAGCCTCCAGGGAGGAATTTACGGCGTGTCTGCGTGTGTTATATACATTTCTCGGAACTAAAGAACGCAAAGCTAACTACTAAACCTTACGCACATGCACTGTTACTTCCTCGCGGTCGTGGTATAAGTGTTTAGCCTGAATTTCGACATCGAGCCCAGCTTCGTTGAAGTTATGCTGCATCATATCCAGCACTTCAACCACAGTTTCATAACGCTTTTTCATAGGTAGTTTCAGGTTAAAGATACTTTCCTGACACCAGTCGTTGATCAGCCAGTCACACACCAGTTTGCCAACACGTTGTGGTTTTTCAATCATGTCGCAGACTAACCAATACACATTGCGTTTGTCCGGACTGAATTTAAAACCGTCGACCTGAAAGTGTTTGACCTGGCCAGTGTCCATTAACGATTGCGCCATCATGCCGTTGTCTATAGCTGTGACCATCATGCTGCGTTTAACCAACTGATAAGTCCAGCCGCCAGGGCAAGCACCTAAGTCGACAGCTCTCATGCCTGAAGTTAAACGGGTTTCCCATTCGTCTTTTGGAATAAACTGAATAAATGCTTCTTCCAGCTTTAACGTACTACGACTAGGTGCATCAGATGGAAACTTCAGCCGCATAATGCCGTTTTCCAGCGGGCTGTTGTTTTCTGGGTAAGAAATACCTAAATAAGCACTGCTGCCACTTTGCATAAACAAATGCAGTACCGGAGCTCTGGAGTTTTCTTTTTGCAGCAATACACCAGCTTTACGCAATGACTGGCGCAGTGGCACTGTCAGTTTACGGGCTAAAGTAGATAATGTTTTGCCGTCGTTGGTTTCCGGGTATTCCACCCTGATCTCGCCAAAAGCAGATAATTCAGCAGCTACTGCCGATTCAACCACTGTAGTAATACGGTCGGCGGGATCCAGTTGCAGCAAGTCATCCACCAGTAAAAACCACTGGCGGGCGAAAATGAAATTAGTAAAGTCATAGTCACGGTAAAAAGCAGCTAAGGCTTCGCTGTCGTAAGCTTCAAAAATGACAAAAGCTGAGTCTTTGGTCAGTTTGCAAAAACCAAATACCTCTTGCTGCGACGCTTTATCCTGAATTTCGCCTGCACATTCTTTCTCAAAACCTGAACGGCAATACAGCAAAAGTTGCTTCATACGGCACCTCCATGTGCCGCACCCTGACGGGCAGCCTGCGGCTGTGAAAATTGTCTATCCTGCCAATTTTTCATCGTTATTTCCTGATCCAAGGGCTGATGGCCAAAGCCAACCAGCTTAAAATAAGCAACTGGCCGCCTAAAGGCGCCAAAGCTGAAAAATGTAAAGGCAGCTTAAATACACCAGCTACCAGAGTATAAACAAATAACCAAAGCCCTATTTGCATGGCGCAAGCGCAGATGCGGCTTAACCATGGGCTTTGTTGTTGCAGCTTGTCAAAGGCCGATAAGGCTAATAAAGCCAAGGCATGAAAAGCTAAAATAAAACCTGCGCTTAACAGCACAGCCAGTTGCTCTGTAGCTATAGTGCCACGCCATAAATGCATTAAAGCAGCGGCAGAACCTACAGTGACTGCGCCATAAAATGCCGCTAAGCTGCTGTTAATTTTCCAGAATACATTCATTAATAAAGCTCCTGCTGATATTAGCCGCTTGTGCAATCAGCTGCTGTTGGCTAAAACCTGATTTCTTTAATGGCGAAAAATCATGATCGCCACTTTGTAGCCACTTTATATCTACCAAAGGCCAGCTTTTTCCTGCCAGCTCATCACTGCTGCCAAAAGGATCACGCTCTCCTTGCAGCACTAATACAGGCCTTTTTAAATCGACAAAATGTTCTGTTCGCCAACTATCTTTTTTCGGCGGATGAAAAGGATAACCAAAAGCTATCCCCGCCTTCACTTGCGTTGGTACCAAGTCAGATGCAGCAAGCAGAGTGGCAACCCGGCCGCCCATTGACTTACCTGCAATAATTAAAGGTAAATCTGTTGGCATCTGCTGTATCTGTTCAAGCAGTTCAGCCATTAATACCGGCATTTTCGGTGGCAATTGTCTTGTACCTGCCAGCGTCTTTTGCATATAAGCAAAGTTAAAACCCCAGACTTCGATATGCTGCTTAGCCAGTTGACCTGCCAAATGCGTACAAAACTCTGATTGCACCGGAGCACCAGCGCCATGAGATAACAGCAATCTGGCAACAGGCTTGGTGCATAAGGCTAATTGCTCTGGCATCAATTAATCCGGTGTCGAATTATTAAAATGTTGTTCAGCAAAATCCTGCTGATCCAGCTCAACTTGTTTCGCCATCCACTGCCTGAAGGCGACAATTTTACCAAGCTCAGTCTGATTCTCACGGCATACCAGATAATGCGAGTCTTTACTCAGCAATACATGGTGAAACGGCACTATTAATCGGCCTGAGTTAATATCTGGCCTTGCCATTACGTTGTGCGCTAACGCCACACCCTGACCATGTATAGCTGCCTGCAACACCATAGCTGTATGCGAAAAAATTGGCCCTTGGTTCACATTAAAATTTTTAATACCCTGACTGACAAACCAGTCTTTCCAGGCCTGGCGCGAACCATCATGCAATAAAGTATGGTGGCGTAAATCGGCCACATCCTTTAGAGGTTTGCTGCCGTTTAATAACAAAGGCGAACAAACCGGCAGTAAATATTCCGTGTGCAGTTTGTCGGCATGCAAGTTGCGCCAACTGCCACGGCCATAATAAATGGCCACGTCCACATCGTCTGTTAACGAGCCTTCATCTGAGTCGACCGCTTTAATCCGCACATCTATGTCGGAATGTTCTTCACTAAATAAACTTAAACGCGGTACCAGCCATTGAATAGCAAAACTTGGCTGCAAACTCACAGTTAAGGAGCCTTTGGCACCACGGGCTAATAACTTCTCTGTGGCTTCGTGCAGCTGCAGGAAAATTTCTTTAATATCTAAAAAGAAACTCTGGCCTTCTTCGGTTAACAGCAAAGAGCGGTTTTTCCGCATAAACAGCTTTAAACCTAAATGGTCTTCTAAGGCTTTGATCTGATGACTAATAGCAGCCTGAGTAACAAACATCTCTTCAGCCGCTTTAGTAAAACTAAGATGACGGGCCGCAGTTTCAAAAGCCTTTAACGCATTAAGTGGGGGTAAGCGCCGAGCCATAGCCTGCAGCCTTAGGTAGAATAGAATTAATTTTTCTAATGCGAATTATAAAGAAAGGCGTGACTTTAAACCAGCCACGCCTTAGAGATTTGCTGGATTTATTTGGCTTTAGGAACGTAACCTTCGATCTGAACTTCTTTGCCTTCAAATAAAAATTGCTGCATCTGTTCTTCCAACAATTTGCGGTGTTCCAGATTCATCATATTCAGCTTTTTTTCGTTGATCAGCATAATTTGTTTCGACTGCCATAACGCCCAGGCTTCTTTGCTGATACTGTCGAAGATTTTTTTGCCAAGCTCACCCGGGTACAGCTGAAAATCTAAACCTGCTGCTTCTTTTTGCAAATAAACACAAAATACCTGACGGGACATTATTCACCTCAATGCTTAGCTTTTAAAAAGGCCGATATTGTAAACGACTTCAACAATGGCCGTTAGCTTTTATTCAGCCAGTTCTTTTCAATCCAGCTACGAATAGGGGCTGGTAAGCCAATCTCCATCACCTGCTCTTTGTTATACCAACTGCTACCTGCAGGCTCGGATACACCTGACACCGGATGCCAGACCGAAGCATCTAACTTGTAATGCGAAAATACATGCTGAAACTGGCCCTGTAGTTTGGCTTGCGACAAAGCTTCAGCCCTTTCATCTACCTGAGGTAAAGACCATAAATCAGCCCAGATGCCGGAGTCTGGTCTTTTTTGCAGCAACAGCTTATCGCCTTGCTCTATCCACAAAAAATGACCTGCTTTGGTTGGGGTGGTCTTTTTAGGTTTAGCTGTTGGTAATTCTGTTACCCGGCCAGTATTAAAAGCCACACACTGAGTTTGAAGCGGGCAACTTAAACAATCTGCTTGTTTGGGTTTGCAGACTGTAGCGCCTAAATCCAGCAAGGCCTGAGCAAAACGTCTGTTGTTTTGTTTTGGCGTTAATAAATCGGCCAAAGCCCACAACTTTTTATCCACTGCAGAAGTGGTTGGCACACCTTCGATGCCAAATAAACGGCAGAATAAACGCCTTACATTACCATCAACTATCGGGCCGTAAGCGTCATAAGCGAAAGAGCGGATAGCACCTGCGGTGTAACGGCCTATACCTGGAATTGTTAATAAGTCATTTAATTCAAAAGGAAACTCACCTAAATCATGCACTATATATTTAGCAGCTTTATGTAAATTACGGGCTCTGGCGTAATAACCTAAGCCCTGCCATAACGCCATCACTGTGTCAGTATCTGCGGCTGCTAAGGCATGAATATCAGGCAGCTTTTGCATCCAGCGCTGAAAATAAGGGATCACTGTCGTGACCTGAGTTTGCTGCAACATCAGCTCGCTAACCATTACCCGGTAAGGGCTGGGGTCTTGTTGCCATGGCAACGCATTACGGCCATCAGTTTTTTGCCAGTCGACCACTGTATCGGCAAAAAGATCAGGGCAGGTTAAATACTCAGAAGTCAGCACAGCGTTAAGCACTCAAGGTTAGTCATTCGAAACGGCGCTTAGCCTAGCATTTTTTAGCATTTTTGTTGAATCAAGATTAGCGGTTGAGCATTAGCAGCAGAACAAGGATAATGTGCGCCGCATTCGATAGCACTTAATGCAGCAGCAGGCTGCATCACATTTTTTGGAGACCAAGATGACCCACCCGGAACAACCAAACACAGAGCCGCAGGACGATGAGCTTCAGGAAAACAAATACCTGCGCCGTATCCGTAGCTTTGTTTTAAGGGAAGGTCGTCTGACCAAAGGCCAGCAGCGCAGTTTAGATTTATTCTGGCCAACTATGGGTCTTGAGCATCAGGCCACGCCTTACGATATGACAGCAGTCTTTGGCCGTGAAGCCGACTTAGTGCTGGAAATTGGTTTTGGTATGGGTAAATCTTTGGTGCAAATGGCTAAAGCTGCGCCGGATAAAGACTTTATTGGTATCGAAGTACATAAACCAGGTGTAGGCGCTTGTTTAGGTGAAGCCGAAACTGAAGGCGTTAAAAACCTGCGGGTGTTTGAACACGATGCCATCGAAATTTTAAACGACTCTATTGCCGACAACAGCCTAAGTACAGTGCAACTGTTTTTCCCTGATCCATGGCATAAAAAACGTCACCATAAAAGACGTATTGTTCAGGCTGAGTTTGCCCAGTTATTACGCCGCAAGTTAAAAATCGGTGGTGTATTTCATATGGCAACTGACTGGGAAAACTACGCTGAACATATGCTGGAAGTGATGAAAGTTGCCGAAGGTTACAGCAACCTGTCAGAAACCAATGACTATGTGCCACGTCCTGAGCATCGCCCTTTAACTAAATTCGAAAACCGTGGTGTTAATTTAGGCCATGGCGTTTGGGATCTGATGTTCAGGAAGGAAAGTTAATATGTTGGACAATACCAGTCAGCTGCTGCTGCGTAATATTGATTTTTTATCAGGCAAAGTGCTGCTGGTAGAACCTATGGCCGACCGTCTGGCGGCTGAATTAAAACAAAAAGCGCCAGAGCTGGAGCTGTTTTGTTTAACCTCAAACATTGCTGTTGCTAATAACTGGCAGCAGCAAAGCAAAAGCCCATGTTATTTGGGTGATGCTTTGCCAGCTGATTTAACAGTCGACAAAGTGGTGCTGTTTTATCCGAAGAGCAAAGATCAGCTGCAAAGCTCTTTAGCTCAAATTAAAACAGCACTGAACGACAAAACCGAAGTCTATTTGGTTGGCGATAACAAAGGTGGCATTAAAAGCTTAGGCAATCAGGCTGAAAAGCTCGGGTTAAAAGCTTTTAAACATGACAATGCCAAACACTGCTTATGGTTCGAATTGGATGGTCTGTTACAAAGCGAGTTAAAAACCGCAGAGTTTCATCAGTTCAGTATCGAAAAAGCCGGTATCAGCTTAAAGCTGTGTTCACTGCCTGGCGTGTTTAACCACGGCAAATTAGATTTAGGCACTAACTTATTGCTGGAGCATTTAGGCCATATTCAGCAAGGTAAAGTGCTGGATTTTGCTTGTGGTGCAGGTTTTATCGGTGCCTTTTTAGTAAAAAGACACCCGGAAATTAAACTAACAGCGTCTGACATCAGCACTTTAGCTGTCAGCTCTACAGCTGCCACTTTAAAGGCGAATAAGCTGCCTGGTGAAACTATAGCTGCTGATGGTATTCCGTCACGCAGCGCTGCTTATGACCATATTGTCAGCAACCCACCTTTCCACACAGGTTTAAAAACCGACTACCATATCAGTGAGCAGTTTTTCCGCGATGCTTTTAATGAGTTAAAACCAGGTGGTACTTTAACTTTAGTAGCTAACGTGCATTTACCTTATGTGGCTCAGTTGACTGAAATTTTTGGTCAGGTAAAAGAGCTTGGTCGTCGTGACGGTTTTGTGGTTTATTATTGTAAAAAAGACCGTAAATAAAAGGATCTGCTGATGAGACGGGTTTTGGTTGTGCTGGCTGGACTAACCTTCAGCGCTTCAGTTTTGGCTGACTGCATTCAGTCGCCGGAAAGAACTCAGGCCTGTCCTCATCAGATTTACCGGCTTGGCCAGTTGGAAAACATGGCAAAACCTGCCATGTTGTGTATCTGTGTTGCTGATTTTAAAGAATTTTTAACAGTACCGGCAAACGAAGATGAAGCGCATAAACAAAAACTGAAACGCCTGAAGCTGGAATATGCTTTAGGTCAAAAAATAGAACCCATACTGCAAGTTCTGAAAAACTAGCCCAGCTTTAATGCAACTAGCCTAACACTATCTGGCGTGGATGAAACTCGCCCAAATACTCTTCCGCTTGCTGCAACAAGGCCGGCACCAAAAACAACTTGCCCTGCTCTACCCAATAAATGGCATGTTGCTCAAACATAATAGCCAGCTTAATTGCTTTGGTTTTATCACAAAGTACAGCCCAGCTTTTTTCCTGAAAACTTAAGTCAGGAGAACAACCGACGATTTCGCGATAAGGCACATTCATGCTGTCGAGGGTGTTGGCAAAATGATTATCGAGCAATAGATTTCGGGAAGGATTTTGTACATGACCACAAGGGTTTTGGGCGCTGATAATAGCAAAGTTTATTTGATCGCCAAGAGGTTGATGACACAAAAAAACACTCGTTTTGTAGTTATCCCATAAGTCCATGGTTTGTCCTCGTCGCCACAAGTGCATCCACTATAAACCCGTTTTATTTTTTTGTCAGTGTGCTAACTGGTGAAAGTTTGCAAATGCGTGTAACTTCAATATTATAGCTTCGATAACAGATTGACGGATGACGGAAAGATTAATGGGTCCAGCTTTAAAAGCGAGTTCAATCAAAAGCGCTCTGATTTGGGTTGTGATGCTTATTTGCAGCATTACTCTATGCTTGTCTTTAACCATTGCCACTTTGCAGGATGTCAAAGCCGAAAAGAAAAACCTGTCTGAACAATTACACTCCTATGCAGCCATTATCGCCTTTAACGCCGTAGGTTCTATCGAACTGGATGATTCCGAAATAGAAGACAGACGCCTTGCTTCTTTCGCAGCCGAATCACGCTTACACAATATTCATATTTATAAATTGCAGGAAAATGGCGAGCTGAGTTTTTTCTCCAGTTACAACAGACGAGACGTTGGCCCCTACCCGACTCAATTTAATAAAGTCGAGCAGTATCAAAACGCTACCATAGGCGATGGTGTAATGGAGCTGACTAAAAAAATTGAATCAGACGGTAAATTATTAGGTTATGTCTATATCCGTGCCAGCCTGGATGAACTAAGCCGTTATGTACAAAACAGGGTGTTGTTCGATATTTTAATTGCACTCTGTTCTTTAATTGGCGCTTTTATTATCGCGAACAGACTACAACGGCGCTTCACTCAGCCACTGTATAGCTTATTAACACTGGTGCAAAAAGTATCCAAAGAAAAAGACTATCAAATTCGGGTGCCGCCCATGGAAATCACCGAGTTCCATAATCTGGGTCGCGCAGTAAATACTATGCTGGACAGAACTGAGCAGCAAATCACTAAACTACGTAGTGCCGAAAGTGAAATACGTCAGTTGAACCAGGATTTAGAACAAAAAATCAATGACAGGACACAGGCCCTGAAAACCTCAAATCAGGACTTACTCAATACCTTATCCACTTTGCACCAGTATCAGAATCAGATTGTTGAAACCGAAAAAATGGCCAGTTTAGGTCAGATGGTTGCTGGTGTAGCTCATGAAGTGAATACCCCTATAGGCCTTGGTGTTACAGCTTCAACTTTAATGCAGGATAAGCTGGCTGAAATACAAAAAGCTTTTGATGACAAGAAGTTAACATCTAATCAACTAGCGAAGTTTCTGAGTGACAGCGCCGAAAACCTGGGCATTATTTACCGTAATCTTGAGCGTGCCGCCAACCTTATCCGTAGTTTTAAACAAGTGGCAGTCGATCAATCCAACGACAACAGAAGATACTTCAATATGCACCAGTTGCTGAATGAAGTGCTGTTGTCGCTGCGCCCGAACCTGAAAAAAACTCAACACCAGGTGGTGCTGCACTGCGATGAACACCTTGAACTGGAGAGTAAACCAGGCCCAATCAGTCAGATTTTAATAAACCTTATTATGAACAGCCTTATTCACGCTTTTGAACATATAGAGCAAGGCACCATGACTATCAGCGTCACCTTAGCTAATAGCCGCTGTTACCTGCACTATCAGGATAATGGCGCCGGTGTTCCTGAGAATATTAAAAAACGTATATTTGATCCCTTTGTTACTACTAAAAGAGGTGAAGGCGGCAGTGGCCTGGGTATGCATTTAGTCTATAACTTAGTAACTCAGGCTTTAAACGGCAAAATTCAGCTGGAGAGCTCTCTGGATCATGGTATTGATATCCAAATCGATTTTCCTGTGATCCCTAAATAGCATAATGTTTCTGAACAACGGGATGTTTTTCAAAGACTTACATTAGGTAACACTAATTGTTAACAAATCCACTTGTTAACAAAATCTGTGGTCTATATAATTGAGCAGGCAATGACCATAGGTCACTCTCTTTCTAAAAATATACAAATCAAATACTTAACTACGTTCACATAAGGTTTAAGCATAATGCAGACCCCTGTTATTCTGATTGTTGAAGATGAAGAAGTAACACGACTGAATCTGGTCAGCCTGTTTGAAGGCGAAGGCTATGATGTGGTTGAAGCAGTGAATGGTGAAGAAATGAACCAAAAACTGGCTGAACACAAAGTCAATTTGATTGTTATGGATATCAATCTACCTGGTAAAAACGGACTGATCCTTGCCCGTGAGTTACGCCAGAAAGAAAACGTAGGTCTGATTTTTCTGACCGGACGTGACAGTGAAGTCGATCGCATTTTAGGTCTGGAAATTGGCGCTGATGATTACCTGACCAAACCTTTTAACCCACGTGAACTGACTATTCGTGCCCGCAATCTGTTAAACCGCACCGTATCTCAACCTGTAGTGGAAGAGCATAAAAGTGTAGTGAAATTTAATGGGTGGGTGTTGGATGAAAACAGCCGTAATCTGACCTCTCCAGAAGGTGTGTCACGCCGTTTACCTAAAGGTGAATACCGTGCCTTACGTTTAATGCTGGACAGCCCGGGTAAAATTTTCACCCGTGAACAACTGATCCGTCATATGACAGGTCGCGAACTCAGAGCAAACGACAGAACTGTTGATGTCACCATTCGCCGTATCCGTAAGCATTTTGAATCTGATGTAGATAGCCCGGAGCTGATCAGCACCATACACGGTGAAGGTTACCGCTTCGTTGGTAAACTGGAAAAATAATCCTGTAGGGGCGGGTCTTGTACCCGCCCGTCTAAAATTTCAATCCGATGCCGGATAGGGTTTATCCCCGCCCCTATCTAATTCCAATAGGATGCCGACGGGTTAAACAGACTGTTCGATATACTCTTGTAGGGCGGCCAAGTGCCGCTCTATTGTTATGTGGAAATTGATTAACTGTTTTTCCATGCCCTGCAGTTCAGTTGCTTGCTCCATTAATTTTGCCTGATGTTGCACCCACAATAATCCGACAGAAGCAGCTGCTCCTTTGAGCTTGTGTGCCGCCTCCTGAAATTCAGTGACGTCTTGCTGTACTGCCGTTTCCACCATCTTATTGATATAACCCGGCAACAACTGCACAAACAATTGCACGCTGCGTAACATGGTGGTTTTACCTAAAGATTGCAGGTAATCATCCAGGGTTTGCTGATCAAGAATTTGCTGATCATGAGCTTTTGCAGCTGAGACCTCTTTCGGCGCCGGAGCACCAAACAACTGGTGTAAAATCTGATCCAGCTTATTGGTATTAATAGGCTTGGCTAATGCCCCGTCCACCCGCACATCTTTTAATTGCTGTTCGGCTTTACGCACATTAGCGCTTAGTACCACTACAGGTAGCCTGGCTAAAGAAGTTTCAGCACGAATAAAACGCGCTACCTGATCGCCGGACATGTCCGGCAATTGCATATCCAGCAGCACCAAATCTATATCATCCTCAGTTTCCAGCAAGGCTAAAGCGTCTTCACCTGTTTCTGCCAAAATCACCTGATGACCACGTTGCTCCAATAAGTTCGTAGCAATCTCGGCATTTAATGGCACATCTTCTACCAGCAAGATGGTTAAAGCCGGATACTGGGCCTGTGGCACAGCCACGGGCGCTGATGTGAGTTCTGCCGGTAAAGTGATAAGAAAAGAGCTGCCCTTACCTACCACACTTTCAAGCTTGATATGACCGGACATCGCTTCAACTAAGGCCCGCGATACAGATAAACCTATGCCCGAGCCAACAATACTTAAACGCCTGCCATCGCTGGATTTATAGTACATATCAAAAATACGTTGCTGCTCTGCTTCGATAATACCTATCCCGGTATCTGTGACACTGAAACTAAGTTCTGCCGGATTATCAGTGCTTAAGGAAACCCCCAGTTGCACAGAACCACGGGCTGTGAATTTCACCGCGTTATTAATTAAGTTCCATAACACCTGCCGCACCCTGGTTGGGTCCAGACGAACATACAACTGATCTGGTACTGCTTCAGGTTCAATAAAGGTTAAACCTTTTTGCTGACAGATTAAGTGGGCAAAATTACAGATATCATGCACAAAGTCGCAAAGCTGCACCGACTGATAAACAATGTCTAAATCTTGTCGGTCAATTTTATCTAAGTCGATAATATCATTAAAAATATTACCTAATGTTTCGGCACTACTGAAGATGGTATTGCTCCAACTTCGTTGCTCAGTCGACAACGGACTTTCCAACAGACGTCGGGTTAAACCTACAATGCCGTTTAATGGCGTACGCAGTTCATGGCTTAAGGTGGCAATAAACTTACCTTTATCCTGGTAAGCTTTTTCCAATGCCTGTTCCGCGAGTTTACGGGAGGTGATATCACGGCCAAAACCAAGCAAGCCAATATAGCGGCCTTGTTTATCAAAAAATGGTACTTTGCGCATTTCAAACCACAACATGCGGCCATCAGGTGTCTGATAATCCACATCTAATGTCAGTTCTTCACGGCTGGCGGAGATTTCCTGATCGGTCAGAATAGCGATAGGAGTGGATTCAACATCATAGAGTTCAGCCGGATAATGGCCTATCAACTCTTTCGCCGATTTCCCCATTATGACTTCAAACATCTTATTACAGCTGACAAAGCGACCCGTTTCATCGCGGTAGTAGAATAAGTCTGGCGAGCTGTCGACTATAGAACGGATTAATAAACTTTGTTCTTCCAGCTCTTGCTGGGTTTTGCGGCGTTCAGTAATTTCACGCCTTAACTCATCTACAGCGCGGCGTTTAGCCTGAAAGGCTTTTTTCCGCTCTTCAATTTCAAAATTCAGTTGGCGAATGGTTTCCTGCATATTCTGATTCAGCAACTTTTCCTGCCGTATCGAATCCTGCAAATAAAACAGCGCTTCATCCAGATGACGAACTAAATAAAAACCGCTGAGTAAAAAGGCCGGAGTTATAGAGGCAGAAAACAGCAAAGCCCCCAACACCATAGGCCAAAGCACCATATCGTGTAACAGCAGGCTATATAAACCGCTAACTACACCGGTGAAGGCCTGTAATAAAATAAAACAAAGGCAAAAACACTGTAACCAGCCCCATTGCTTTAAAAAGCCAGCTAAACGCCGGACTAACGGGTGAACACTTCGTTGCATTATCTGCCTTTGGGGATCAATTTGTTACAACAAGGGCAAAAGCCCAGATTTCAGTGTTGCTTACAGTGAAGCAAGTCTGCCAGATCCAGACCTTGATTGTCCTGTTAAATTTTGTAGCCTTTAGCACCAAAATCGGTAAAAGCAGCCATTTTGAGCATTTTTTAAACAATCATCAATTTTACTCACGAAGATTGATTGACAGAAGATGGCAGAGCGGTTAAATCTTAAAACATCTGAATTTAATCATCAGTAAAGTAATATGCTAAAAAAAGCGGTTTGTCTCGCTACATATTACAACTCGTCCTACTACCTGTCGGAGTGGTTTAACGAGTAGCAAAACCACCAGCTTACTGCTGGGTGTTTTGCTATTTCAAACTAAATCACAATAACTAACAGCCTGCTGAAAATCACTCTGCAACACAGTTGCCGGAGCAGACAGTGCTGTAATGAAGCGACAGGTAATAAAAAATGTTTAAACCATCTATGCTTTCGCTGGCCGTTGCGGCTTGCTGCTTTTCCGTATCTGCTCAAACTGAAACTACAACTGAAAACGATTCAATAGAAAAAATTGAAGTCACAGGATCCCGCCTCAAGGGCGTTGATTTAGAAGGTGCTCAGCCGCTGGTCGTGATCAGCAGCGAAGATATTAAAAAATCCGGCGCCAATACTATTTTTGATTTATTGAAAGACATAGGCCAATTGAGAGGCGGTGACGGCACCTTTTCCACCAGTGAAAGTGGTGCAACCTCAACGTCAACTCCAGCAGGACAGGCAGCGGCATCATTGCGAGGTTTAGGCCCGGCTTCTACTTTGACGCTGATTAACGGCCGCCGTGTGGCAGCCAGCTCTTTTGCTGCAGGCACTCAGAACTTTGTTGATGTAAACAGTATTCCTTTAGCTGCTATTGAACGTATTGAAGTCTTAGCCACAGGCGCTTCGGCCATTTACGGGGCAGATGCTGTAGCTGGTGTTATTAACTACATAATGAAAAAAGATTATGAAGGCATGGAGCTTAATGCCTCTTATGGCGACAGTACGGCGTCCAGTGATGAGAGCCGCCGTAACCTGAATCTGGTGTTTGGTCAGCAGGTCGCTGGTGGTCAACTGACTGTATTCGCTGATTATCTTGACCGTAACGCCTTTAGCGCTCAGGACAGAGAGTTTACCCGTTCTCCCCTGCTACAAAGTTCGTATTCTTACCTGCCAAAAACCACACCCAATATTTATTACAACTCTGTCCGTTCAGGCAATGAACTGGCCACACCAGGCTGCGCTACCGAGCTTGTCACCACAGAGTTTGGTGAGGAAATTTGTGCTTATTACCCGAATGAAGACGATCAGTTAAACTCAGATTTAACCAGTTACTCCACTGGTGCTGTTTTCCAGAAAGATTTTGGTGATATCAGCTGGAATACCGATGTATTTTTCAGCAATACCAAATCTGTTGCCCTTTCAAGCCCGGCTCCTATTAACCAACTGGATGACAGTGAAGGCCCTTATGTCGATGAAACAGCCTTAGATATTTTTGGCCCGGATATTCGTAACGAGCTGCTGGACCAACTCTATATAGACCCATTCGATACTGTTGCAGGCCGCGAGCTTTATGGTTTTGCTTTTGATGCCCGTTTTGGTACTCCACGCACCGTTGAAGTGGAAACTGATGCGCTGCGTTTAGTCAGTGCTTTGTCAGGTTCTATTGGCGCCTGGGGCTGGGAATCTGCAGTGATGTACTCCGAATCAAAATCTGATCAGCTTGCCACTCAAGGCGTTTACAACAGATATAAATACCACGCCGCTTTAGCAGGCGAGCTATGTTCGAACGGCACTATTGCCAGCTATAACGCTGATAACGATAGCTTAAGTTGCAGCAGCGGCTCTTTAGGCGCTATGTACAACCCTTTCCTGCAAAACGACAGCAGCAACGAAGCTTTGCTGGCGCTTGCGCAGGAAATGCCAAGTCGTAAAGGTAAAAGCACTGTAGTCGGCTGGGATGCGCGTTTTAACGGTGATTTGATGGAATTTAACGATGGTGTCATTAGCTCTGCTTTTGGCCTGGAGATCCGTAAAGAAAAAATCACTGACACCCCCTCTGATAATGCGGTAGCCCGGGCTGAAAATGGTTATCTGGTTGATGTATTTGGTTTTGGTTCCAGTCTGTCTGCTGCAGAACGCACTCAATGGGCTGCATTTTCTGAATTCAACGTACCGCTGGCCAGTACTTTAGATATGCAATTAGCTGCACGTTATGATCACTTTGACGATTTTGGCAGCACATTTAACCCAAAAATTGGCTTTAGCTATCGCCCTATCGAAGAACTGATTGTCAGAGCCTCTTATGCGACTTCATTCCGTGCGCCTTCCTTAACTCAGGCAGGTGTAAAACTCAGAACTACCACAGCAAACTTTGACTGTAGCACCAACTAGGCTGTTGCTGATTTATTCTGTGAAGGTTTTGGTGATGAGCGCAGTAATAACGTGCTTGAGTTGGGTAACCCACAATTGCAGGCTGAAGAATCTGACTCCATCAGTTTAGGTTTCGCTTTAAGTATGTCGGAAGACAGTACTTTAACCCTGGATTATTGGCGCTTTGAGCACGAGAATTTGGTCGACACCAATATGACAGGTGTTCTGGCCCGCGCCATTGGTGATGCCTCATTCCGTCATTGTGGTTTAGTGCCTGAAGGCGCACAGGGTATTTCTTTTGATGAAGCCCTTTGTGATGTAACAGACAACGCAGGTCTGACTATTGAACAAGATGGCGCCAATATGGCAGAAATACTGGATGCATGGGTCGATTACGACGATCCTCGCTTCGCAGAATTACCACTGTTCCGGGATCACATTTTGTTACTGGAAAATACCGGTGAGCAAACAGTCAGCGGTATCGATCTGGCATACGACCACAGGTTTGATACTGAAGTCGGGACTTTTGGCCTAAGTCTGGACGCTACTCATTATTTATCTTTTGAACGTAACAAAGCAGGTTCAGATGAAATTGACGAGCTGATTGGCACTTGGCGTTACCCTGAAACTCTGGCTGGTGTGCGCTTTAGCTGGTCTAAAGACAACTTTTTCAGCAGTGTCGCGGCCAATTACACCGACGCTTACGAAGATGATGTAGAGGGTCTTCGTGGTCGCGAGCTGGATGAGTTAGATGATCTGGGCGTATTAAACGCAGAAGGTACACGTCAGGTCTCATCCTGGACTACCTGGCGTCTTAATGTGGGATATGATTTTGCTAAAACCACAATCAGCTTTAATATCGACAACCTGTTTGATCGGGATCCACCAGTAGCTTATGGTTCAAGCCGCGGCTTTGACTCGATTAACCATGATGCTTTAGGCCGTAGCTTCCGTATTGCGCTTAGCCACAAGTTTTAACCGCACGCGAAGCCATTACAATAAGCCGGGTCCAGGCCCGGCTGCATTTAACAGGTAAATCTCATGCAAGTTACAAGCAAAAAACCGGTCAGCATGCCGGACGCTTTTGTCATACTTTTTTTTGTGATGATAGCGGCAGCTATTGCGTCTCATCTGATCCCGGCTGGTTATTTTCAAATGTTACCGGAGAGCGTAAATGCAGCAGGTGAAACGGTTAAAGCCCGTATTGACCCCAATAGTTTTCAGCTGGCGGCTGAACAAAATAAAGCAGTGCCCTTGTTCGGTGAAGGCGGTCAGGTTGGCTTTTTAAACTACGCCTTTGAAGGTCTGGTTTCTGGCGACAAAATGGGGGCAGCTATTGGTGTTATTGCCTTTATTCTGCTGACTGGTGGTGCCTTTGGCATCATTATGAAAACAGGCGCTGTCAATAACGGTATTCTGGCGTTAATAGCAAAAACCAAAGATATAGACTTTATATTTATCCCTCTGATGTTTCTGCTGTTTTCTTTAGGCGGCGCGGTTTTTGGTATGGGTGAAGAGGCCATTGCATTTTGTATAGTGCTGCTGCCTTTGATGCTTGCTTTGGGTTACGACGCTATCACCACTGTGCTGGTCACCTATATTGCCACTCAGATTGGTTTTGCCACCTCCTGGATGAACCCTTTTAGCGTGGCTATAGCTCAGGGAATTGCCGGTTTACCTTTAATGTCAGGTGCAGATTACCGTATTGTGCTTTGGCTGCTATTCACCTTATTTGGCATCATCTTTACCATGCGTTACGCTGCCAAAATTAAAAAGAACCCACAGCTTTCCGTCAGTTTTGAGTCAGACCAAAAACTTCGTGCACAGCAACAAGAACAACAAAGCAGCCATTTTGGCAAATTAGACGCCGCCATCTTATTGCTGTTTGTCGCAGGTATTATTTGGGTGATTTGGGGTGTGGTAGCGCGAGGCTACTATATTCCGGAAATTGCCACGCAGTTTTTTGCTTTAGGTATAGCCACTGCGATTTTGGCTATAGCCGGAAAACGTATCACGGTGAATGAATCGGCTGATGCCTTTAAACAAGGTGCGGCTGAGTTATTACCGGCCGCCATGATTGTAGGTATGGCCAAAGGCATAGTGTTGCTGTTAGGAGGCGACGACGCAACAGAGCCCTCTATACTCAACACTTTATTGCATCATGCTGGTAGCAGCTTTGATGGCGTATCCAGTTATGTTTCCGCCTGGTTTATGTTGATTTTCCAGTCGGTGTTTAACTTCTTTGTCACTTCAGGTTCAGGTCAGGCCGCTTTAACTATGCCTCTGGTTGCGCCTTTGGCCGATATAGTTGGAGTATCCCGCCAAATTGCCGTTTTAGCCTTTCAATTGGGAGATGGTTTAACCAACTGCATAGTGCCTACCTCTGCGTCTTTAATTGGTTGTTTAGGTGTAGTACGGGTCGACTGGATGTTATGGGCAAAGTTTGCCTGGCGTTTGCAGCTATGGCTTTTTGCCTTGGCAAGCACATCTGTACTGGTCGCAGTTGCCATTGGTTATAAATAAGGACAAATAGTGAGTACAGTAAAACTATTTAAAAATGCCCATCTGATAAGCCCCAAGGATTTGGGCACCATGGATCTGTTAGTTGCAGGCCACAAGATTGCAGCCTTACAACAAGGTTTTGACATAGGCAGCAGTAATTTACCAGTCGAAATAATAGATGCCAGCCACTGTTATCTGATACCAGGTTTTGTCGATTCTTTAGTGCATTTTATCGGGGGCGGTGGCGAAGGTGGTTTTGCCAGCCGTACTCCTGAAATGCAGTTAACAGACGCTACTTTAGGTGGAATAACCACAGCAATTGGTGTTTTGGGCACAGACGCGACCACCCGGACTTTAACTAATCTTTTAGCCAAAGCTCATGCGTTGGAAACTGAAGGTATCAGCACTTATTGCCATACTGGCTCTTATGAAATTCCGTGCCGTACTTTAATGGGCACTATCACGGATGACCTGATCCTAATCGACAAGTTTATAGGCGTTGGCGAGATTGCCATCAGCGATTTCCGTTCTTCTCAGCCGACCATTGAAGAAATACGTAAAGTGGCAGCTGCAGCTAAAGTCGGTGGTATTTTGTCAGGCAAAGCCGGTGTCGTCAGTGTACATGTAGGCAGCGGTGAGTCGTTATTACAGCCGCTGTGGCAAGCAGTAGCAGGCACAGAACTGAAATTATCGCAGTTCTACCCTACCCATATAAACCGCAATGAGGCGCTGTTTCAGGCTGGTCTTGAGTTTGCTAAAGCCGGAGGCGTGATTGATTTTACCACCAGCACCACAAATTACGACTTGCAGCATGGCGAAGTGGCAGCTGCAGAAGCTTTAGCCCGTGCTTTGCAAGCCGGAATACCAGCTATGAACTTAACTTTAAGCTCAGACGGTAATGCCAGCTTGCCTGTCTATAACGATCAGGGAGAATTAGTTGGGCTTGAGGTAGGCCAGGTGCACACTTTATATCAGGTCGCACGTCAGGCAGTGCTTCAATATCAAGTGCCTTTATCAGATGCCATCACTGCTATTACTGCCGCACCAGCCGCAGTACTAGGACTAAAACACAAGGGGCGTATTGCCGTAGCAATGGACGCAGACTTGGTGTTATTGAATAAAAGTGATTTAACCATTCGCGATGTTTTTGCCAAAGGTCGCCAATTAGTTAAAGACGGCAAGGCAATAGTCAAAGGCACTTTTGAAAAGTAAAAGCCGCTGTTAAGAGTTGAATTTCCGTTACTGCATCCCAATTTAGCGAATATCCGACAGATTTAGTCGGGTATTCGCTTTTTTCGTTTAAGCTGTTCGAAAAAAATCAGCTTATATTGCACAGATTTTATACCGGCCGCCGCGGCAAAATATGGTATAAAGTGCGCCAAATTTTCAGCGGGATCATGTTGCACATGATCTATGCATTTGATGGACATTGGAGTATTCATGCCGACCACTATGCCAGATGTAGCTAACCATTCATCCGCCACCACCGAAGGTGTGTTGGAGTGGGTTGGCATGAGCAATATTGAACTGCCACTGATGTTAAGTGTGGCAGGAGAAGCACCACGCCAGGTCAGCGCCAAAGTTGAAGCTTTTGTGAACTTAAAAGATCCAAAAGCCAAAGGCATTCATATGTCACGGCTTTATCTGTTACTGGATCAACTGTCGATTGAATCCAGTTTAAGTTTTGCCACTTTAAGCGAACTGCTGCACGAATTTATCAGCAGCCATGAAGACTTAAGCACTCATGCTTTTGTGAAGTTTGATTTCGAACTGCATTTACGCCGCAAAGCACTGATCACTGAAAAACAAGGCTGGAAAGCTTACCCTGTGACTATCACAGGCCAGCTGAAAGATGGCAAGTTAGGCGTAGAAATGAAGGTCGACGTACCTTACTCTTCCACTTGTCCTTGTTCAGCAGCTTTGGCTCGTCAGCTTATTCAGGAAGCTTTTGTGGCTAAATTTGCGGGTCACGCTCAGGTAAATGCTGAACAAGTGAAAGACTGGTTAGGCACAACTCAGGGCATAGTGGCTACGCCACATAGCCAGCGCTCTGTTGCTGAAATAAAAGTACAGCTGAATAACAAAGTGGCTGACTTCCCGGTGATTGCGTTAATTGACGCTATTGAAGATGCGCTGCAAACTCCGGTACAAGCCGCAGTGAAACGCGCCGACGAGCAGGAGTTTGCCCGCTTAAATGGTCAGAACCTGATGTTCTGTGAAGATGCAGCCCGTCGTTTAAAACACGCGTTAAACCAACTGACTGAATTTGACGATTTCTGGCTACGAGTGAATCACTATGAGTCTTTACATGCTCATGATGCTGTAGCAGTGACAGTCAAAGGTGTTTCAAACGGTTATCACGCATAAGTTTCGCATAAAAATATCTGTTAAATTACAGAAAAAGGCCGCATCAGCGGCCTTTTTTTTCGAGCAAAGCCAGAAAACCCAGCAAAAATCTCTTAATTTTGTAATTTTATTACAAAATTGCCTTATAACAATCTTCGGCAAAATAGTCAGCTAAATGCGCCAGACTGGTCTTGCAATTTCCGTCCGAACTGGGTATATCTAATCGTCTATTTATGGATAGACGTCTAAACGCCATAAAAACAACAATGCGGACCACCTAACTGACTGAAACCAGAGCTGTTGTTTTCTTTCAGGGATAAAAACGCCAAATATAAGAATAATAATTCATAAATTTAACATTTTTACCCAGCACCTATTGAGGTTAACGTTAACTGACAAGTAATAGAGCTCTTACCAACATAGTCACACTATGTAATTCGGGCGATAGAGCACAGTTAATCAAGCGGCAGCTTCATAAACTAAGGGTATATTTATTTTTTACAGGACAAGTTTGGAGGAAGAGTCATGGCGTTGTATCACCACAGTCAGGCAAGAGAGAACTGTGGCTTTGGTCTGATCGCTCATTTAGAAGGCGTCGCCAGCCACCGTATTGTGCGTACTGCAATTAGCGGTTTAGACCGCATGCAGCACAGAGGTGGAATTTCAGCGGATGGGAAAACAGGCGATGGTTGTGGCCTGTTAATGCAGAAACCCGATAGTTTTTTCCGTGCAATTGCAGAGGAGAAAGGCTGGGTTTTGGGCAAAAAGTATGGGGTGGGCATCTTCTTCTTTAGTCAGGATCCGGTGAAAGCCGAACTGGCTCGCGCTATTATTGAGCAGGAAATTACCCGTGAGACACTGACCCTGGTCGGCTGGCGTGATATGCCAACGGACACGTCGGTGCTGGGTGATTTAGCACTTACTTCTATGCCTCAGATTAAGCAGGCTTTTGTCAGTGCCCAGCCAGGCTGGAACGAACACGATTTAGAGCGTCGCCTTTATATGGTCAGACGCCGTATCGAAAAGCAGCTGACAGACGATGCGGATTTTTATATCCCAAGCTTTTCTTGTCTGGTGACCGTATTTAAAGGCCTGATGATGCCGGCAGATCTGCCGCGTTTTTATCTGGACTTAGCAGACGTTCGGATGGAAACCGCCATTTGCGTATTCCACCAACGTTTCTCTACTAACACTATGCCACGTTGGGCTTTGGCTCAGCCATTCCGCTTTTTAGCGCATAACGGCGAAATTAATACCATTACAGGCAACAGACAATGGGCCCGCGCCCGTCAGTACAAGTTTTCGTCGCCTTTATTACCTGATTTGCCAACTGCTGCACCTTTTGTCAGCCAGTCGGGTTCAGACTCCAGCTCTTTAGACAATATGCTGGAATTGCTGCTGGCCGGTGGTATGGACTTATTCCGTGCTATGCGTTTGCTGGTGCCGCCAGCATGGCAAGGCAATAAAGTGATGGACGATAACTTAAAGGCCTTCTACGAGTTTAACTCCATGCATATGGAGCCTTGGGATGGTCCTGCCGGTATAGTCATGACCAATGGTCAGCATGTGGCCTGTAACTTAGATCGCAACGGCTTACGCCCTGCCCGCTTTGTTATTACCAAAGATAAATTAATCACGCTGGCTTCTGAAGTTGGCATTTGGGATTACACACCTGATGAAGTGCAGGAAAAAGGCCGCGTTGGCCCGGGCGAAATGCTGGCTGTGGATACGCAGACAGGAAAAATCTGGCGCTCAGAAGAAATTGACCAGGATTTAATGGTTCGCCACCCGTACCGCAAATGGTTATCCACTAACGTGCAACGTTTAGTGCCTTACGAGCAGTTTGAAACTGACTTAATAGGCAAACGAGTCTTTACTGACGATCAGATGATGGTGTTCCATAAGCTGTTTAACTACAGCTATGAAGAAATTGAACAGGTAGTGACTGTACTGGCAAAAGACGGCCAGGAAGCTGTAGGTTCTATGGGTGATGATACGCCAATGGCAGTATTGTCGCAAAAAACCCGTACTTTCTATGACTATTTCCGTCAGTTATTCGCTCAAGTGACCAACCCGCCCATCGATCCATTACGTGAAGCTCATGTGATGTCGCTGGCGACCAGCATAGGCCGCGAACACAACGTGTTCAGTGAAACTGCAGGTTATGCCCGCCGTATTCAGTTTGAATCGCCTGTGATGATGTACAGCGATTTAAAACAGTTAAAAGCTGCTGACGAGAAATACTACAAACACCATATTATTTCTTTGAACTTCGATCCTAACGACGAAGATCTGGAAACAGCAGTACGCCGTGTATGTGCTGAAGCTGTGCGTGTGGTGCGTGAAGATAAAGTAGTGTTGGTTATATTAACAGACCGCCGTATCGAACAAGGCCTGATCCCTATTCCGGCCGCTATGGCTGTAGGTGCTGTGCATCATGCTTTAGTGGATAACCAGCTGCGCTGCGACTCGAACATTATTATCGAAACAGCCACCACCCGTGACCCCCATCACTTTGCTGTGTTAGTTGGTTTAGGCGCTACAGGTATTTATCCATTCCTGGCCTATGAAACTATCGAGCAGTTAGTGGAAAAAGGCAGTCTGAACCTGACCGCCCGTCAGGCCGTGCTGAATTACCGTAAAGGTATTAACAAAGGCCTGTACAAAATCATGTCAAAAATGGGTATTTCGACTGTAGCGAGTTATCGCTGTTCGAACCTGTTTGAGGCTGTGGGTATTAATCAGAATGTGATGAAGCTGTGTTTCCCTGATTTACCTTCACGTATTCAGGGTGCTGACTTTGCTGACTTCCAGCAAGACGTGCAAATCCGCGCCAACAGTGCCTGGTTAAAACGTAAACCACTGAATCACGGTGGCCAGCTGAAGTACGTGCATGATGGCGAATACCACGCTTATAACCCTGATGTAGTGCAAAGTCTGCAAAAAGCCGTACGCAGTGGCAAATATGCCGATTACAAAGTCTACTCCGACTTCGTGAATCAGCGCCCTGTAGCGCATTTACGCGACTTATTCAGCTTAAACAAAGCCAATGCCACTCCGGTCGATTTGGAGCAAGTGCAAGCTGCTGAGCAGCTCTATCCGCGGTTTGACAGCGCAGCTATGTCTATCGGTGCTTTGAGCCCTGAAGCTCATGAAGCTTTGGCTATAGCGATGAACCGTTTAGGTGGCCGTTCTAACTCAGGTGAAGGTGGCGAAGATCCACGCCGTTTTGGTACTGAGAAAAACAGTAAAATTAAACAGGTTGCCTCAGGTCGTTTTGGTGTCACACCACATTATCTGGTGAACGCTGAAGTGATTCAGATCAAAGTAGCCCAAGGCGCTAAGCCGGGTGAAGGTGGTCAGTTGCCTGGTGAAAAAGTCACAGCTGAAATTGCTCGTTTACGTTATTCGGTGCCAGGTGTCACGCTGATTTCACCACCGCCACATCACGATATTTATTCGATTGAAGATTTGGCTCAGCTGATTTTTGACTTAAAACAAGTCAACCCTGAAGCGCTAATTTCAGTGAAGTTAGTGTCAGAACCAGGCGTCGGCACTATTGCGACCGGTGTGGCTAAAGCTTATGCCGATTTAATTACCGTATCAGGTTATGACGGTGGCACAGGCGCAAGCCCGCTGACGTCGGTCAAATACGCTGGTTCTCCTTGGGAGCTGGGTTTAGCTGAAGTGCATCAGGCCTTAGTTGAAAACGGTTTACGTGACCGCGTTCGCCTGCAGGTGGACGGGGGCTTAAAAACCGGTTTAGACGTCGTCAAAGCCGCTATTTTAGGTGCTGAAAGCTTTGGTTTTGGTACTGGACCTATGGTGGCTTTAGGCTGCAAATTCTTACGGATTTGCCATCTGAATAATTGCGCGACAGGTGTTGCAACTCAGGATGCCACTTTACGCCGCGATCACTTTAACGGCTTACCAGAAATGGTGATGAACTACTTTAAGTTCTTATCGCATGAAGTGCGTGAGCTGATGGCTGAACTGGGTGTCACTTCACTGGAACAACTGATTGGCCGTACTGATTTATTGTCTATCCGTGAAGGCCAAACGCAGAAACAACTGAAATTAGACTTGAGCCCAATTTTATTGGCCTCTGGTGTTAAATCAGATAAATCCTTGTTCTGCGTACAAAACAACGACCCGTTCGACAATGGAGATTTAAACCAGGAACTGGTGAAACGCTGCGCCGATATGGTGAAGTACAAAACCGGTGGCCGCTTAACTGTGCCTATCCGCAATACCGACCGCTCAGTTGGCGCTGCCTTATCTGGTTTTATTGCCCGTCATCATGGCAATCAGGGCATGGCGACTGATCCTATAGTTGTGAACTGCATAGGTACTGCAGGCCAGAGCTTTGGTGTCTGGAACGCTGGTGGTTTGCATTTATCCTTACAAGGTGATGCCAACGACTATGTAGGTAAAGGCATGACAGGTGGCCAAATTGCTATATTCCCACCGAAGGGAGTCAGCTATGCCAAAGACGACGCCACTATTGCTGGCAACACCTGTTTATATGGTGCAACAGGTGGCCGTTTCTATGCTGCTGGCCGCGCCGGTGAACGTTTTGCCGTACGTAACTCAGGCGCCATTGTGGTTGTAGAAGGCACAGGCGATAACTGCTGTGAATATATGACTGGTGGTGTGGTAATGGTATTAGGTCAGACCGGCGTTAACTTTGGTGCTGGTATGACAGGCGGTTTTGCCTATTTATTAGATGAACAGGATGACTTATGCCTGCGGGTGAACCCTGAACTGGTGGAAGCGCTGGATGTCAGCACACCAATTCTGCAGGAACACTTACGTAGCTTGTTGCATCAACACGTTGAGGCCACCGGCAGCGAAAAAGCGCACCGGATCCTGACGGATTTCAACAACTACTTAAGCAAGTTCAAACTGGTTAAACCCAAAACAAGTGACGTCAATACCTTGCTTGGTCACCGCGCACGCTCTTCCGATGAGCTGCGGGTTCAGGCGATGTAAGGGAGGCAACTATGGCACAGAATGTTTATCAATTTATCGACGTAAAGCGGGTTGACCCACCAAAGAAGTCACACCGTGAGCGGACCATTGAGTTCGTAGAAATTTATCAGCCTATGACAGACACTCAGGCATCAGGTCAGGCCGACCGTTGTTTGGACTGTGGTAACCCTTACTGCGAATGGAAATGCCCTGTGCATAACTATATTCCGCAGTGGCTGAAGCTGGCCAACGAAGGCAAGATTATTGAAGCGGCTGAATTGTCGCATAAAACCAATAGCTTACCTGAAGTTTGTGGCCGGGTTTGCCCGCAGGATCGTTTGTGCGAAGGCGCCTGTACCATCAACGAAGGTTTTGGTGCAGTCACTATAGGTTCTATTGAAAAGTACATTAACGACAAAGCATTTGAAATGGGCTGGCGGCCGGATTTATCTGCCGTGGTGAAAACCAATCTGAAAGTCGCTGTGATAGGCGCAGGCCCTGCTGGTTTAGCTTGTGCTGACGTACTGATCCGTAACGGCGTTACCCCAGTGGTATTTGACCGTTATCCGGAAATTGGTGGCTTATTAACCTTTGGTATTCCGCCTTTTAAACTGGAAAAAGACGTACTGAAACTACGCCGTGAAATCTTCACCGCTATGGGTATTGAGTTCCGCTTAAATACCACTGTGGGTGTGGATGTCAGCTTTGACAGCCTGCTGCAGGAATACGATTCCGTATTTCTGGCCTTAGGTACTTACACCCCAATGCAAGGTGGTTTGGTGAACGAAAAAGCACCTGGCGTCTACGAAGCTTTGCCTTATCTGATTGGTAATATCAACCATCTGATGGGCTGGCAGACAGAACACCAGTATGTGAATCTGGCCGGTAAAAAAGTAGTGGTATTAGGCGGTGGTGACACCTCAATGGACTGTGTGCGTACCGCTATTCGTCAGGGTGCCAGTAAAGTCACATTAGCCTACAGACGCGACGAAGCCAGCATGCCGGGTTCACGCAAAGAAGTACAAAATGCCCGCGAAGAAGGTGTGGAATTTATGTTTAACCTGCAGCCACTTGGCATTAAGTTAAACGACGAAGGCCATGCCTGTGGTATCGAAGTGGTGACTACTGCTATGGGTGCAGCCGATGCCAAAGGCCGCCGTAACGCTGAAGCAGTGCCGGGTTCTGAGCAGGTATTAGAAGCTGACGCTGTGATTGTTGCTTTTGGTTTCCAGCCAAGCCCACCGCAGTGGTTAAAAGATATGGGTGTAGAGCTCGACGACAAAGGCCGTGTAGTGGCCAGCGAAAAAAGCACTTACCCACTTCAAACCAACCAGCAAAAAATCTTCGCAGGTGGCGATATGGTATTAGGCTCGGACCTGGTAGTCACAGCTATAGCTCAAGGCCGTAAGGCGGCTGAGGGGATATTGGATTATCTTCAGGTTTAAGCCTTCGTACTTGCTGTAGGGTGCGGGGCTTGTCCCCGCACGTCCTAAATTCGAATCAAAACGAGGGCATCAGCTAACACTGATGCCCTTTTTGTTTTTTTAAGGTTTCAGCCTTTTATCTTGTTGTAACAAGGCCACTACTTTTGTCAAAACTTCATCCTCACCGCTTTGATAAGCCTGCCAGCTTTGTTCAACCCGAATATCAGGGTACAAAGCATCTGTTTCTGCGGCTATAAACTGGTAATAGCGTTTTGAATAGCTAAATTTTCGTTTTGAGTTGGGTAACACAGCACGACCTGTTTCCATATAGTGATTTGGATCGGCTCCTGTTGGCGTTCCAATCAAAGTTGCGTTCAATAATTGCCTAAACTGTGCCGCATTCCCCATGGCTGCTGACTGAGTACCACCGTTAATCAGTACATAAATCCCATGAAGCCAATCCAATTGATCCAACACCAATAAACAAGATGATAACGCAAGTCCTGTATAAAAGTTGCCGCCCAAATTATCACGAAAATCAACGATCAGATTGCGGGCCTGCTGTTGTTGAATACGACGCTGGATCTGCGGGCATGCATCAACCATCTCATCAGGTTCAGGGTAATGGCGAAAACTCAGATAAGCAGCTCGTACCTGTGGTAGAAAACCGAGCTGGATACCTTTAACTGCAGGCTCTAAGTCAGAAATTTTGGGAGATTTAACCGCTAAATCAGGCTGCACAGCAGAGAAATCGGACATAGAAACAGCTTTTAGTTTCACCACTTTTTGTTTGCCCTGCTGTGAAAAAGTAAAAGTTGCACTGCCAGGATCGGCCGAAATACCTGCACCGTAAAGTAGCTTGGCGATAGTCAATTGAAAGGCAAAAGCATACTGCAGCGAGTACGGGTTTTCGACATAGTTAATAAAGGGCGTCAATTGGTTTTTTAAGCTCGGAAAATCCAGTTTTTCAACTCCAACCAACTGAGCACCAAGCAGATCGTTGTGTTCAGCATCTGTGGCAATAACTCTTAAGTCATCAGCGAAAAACTGAAAGCGTATTGGAAAATGCTGGTGTGGTCCGGACATCAGATTGTAACCGGTATGAGCATCACCTATTGCTGCCACTATACGCATCAACCTCACTTCCACCTGAGCTTCATTCAGATCAGGCAATTGTTTTAACAGCCTATGGATCGAAGCATCAAAGTCGTGCTCTGTCTGGCGGTGAAAAGGTGCAATATGCTGTTTTTTTATTTCTTGCTGCAGAAAGTTAATGTCCTGTCGCCACAACTTTAACTCTTCACCACTTAAAGCCTGAGCTTCCTGCACACAAAAACACAGCCCAAAAGCGGCTAACTTATGTTTCATTTGTTTTCACTTATTCTGATGGTAAAACGAAGGCGAAACGCCAAAATGAGCAGCAAAAGCTCTTCGGAAACTGTCGTAACTGGCAAAACCTGTGATAGCGGCAATTTTATCCATAGGCAGATTGTCAGAGGCCAGCAGATCTCTGGCCCTGCTTAGTCGTAATTCACGCAGATAGTGGCCAGGAGTGGCGCTCAGGTGGGTCATAAACAAGCGTGTTAATTGCCGATCACTCAATGCAGCCTTGTCAGCCATCTGCTGCACAGTGATGGGTTTATCCAGATTTTGCAGTAACCATTCCAATAATGGACTCAGACGCAAACTATCTCCCGACTGCACTTTTAACAGATCGGAGTACTGTGCCTGCCCCCCTTTACGCTGCATGTAGATCACCAGTTCTCTTGCAACACTGGCGGCAACTGTATTGCCCAAATCCTGGCGGATTATCTCAAGGCTCAAATCTACTCCGGCTAATACACCAGCAGAAGACCAAAGCTTGCCATCTGACACATACAAAGGCTTTGCCTGAACCTGGCAATGTGGTGCAGCTTTAGCCAGTTCCTGACAATGACGCCAATGTGTTGTCAGAGTGAAGCTGCAGTCCTGATAAAGCTTGGCCAGAATAAAGGCACCGGTACAAATGCTCAGAACTTTATCTGCTTTATCTGCCAATGCTCTTAGCTTGTGTTGCTGCTCAAGGTTCAGTATCAGTTGCCGCATACCACAACCGCCGCAAATAATCAGGTAATCAATAGCCAAAGTATCAGCTAAACCAACTTCAGCTATCACCACTGTACCCGAAGCACTTTTTACAGGTCCTGCCTGCACTCCCATTAATACAGCCTGATAGGCATTTGGGACTATAGAATTGGCTTCCATATAAGTGTCCAGCGGACCAAACAGATCCAAAGGCTGAAAACCATCCGCGATAAAAAAGACCAAGTGTTTTGTCATAAATTTCTCCCTTACAGCTAATCTACTGCTTTTTGCCCTGTCGCATCAGACCTTAATACGACAAAAAGAGACATCACTTCACAGATGGCTCCGGGCGAGATGCGTTTATTCAAGTCGTTCGATCGCTTTTTCGGCTACACCTAAAGTCTATGCACCTTAAGTCTAAGTTCGCTTTGCATCATAATTCGCTAAAGTAAGGCGATAAGAAAAGCATAAATCTAACTAAAAACTGACAGGGTACCCTATGACTCCAAACACATCGCTTTATCAGCAGCATAAGCAGCAAGCCAAAGATGCTCCAGAGCAGTTCTGGGGAGAGCAAGCCAACAAACTGGCCTGGTATCAAAAGCCAAAGACCATCTTAAAAAAGTTCGATCAACATCATTATCAATGGTTTAGCGACGGCGTGATGAACACCTGCTATATGGCGCTGGATCATCAGATTGAACAAGGTCGTGGCGAGCAAACAGCGTTGATTTACGATTCCCCTGTGACAGGACAAACCGAAAAGTACAGTTACTTGCAGCTGTGGGATCAAGTGGCGATTTTTGCGGGCGTACTCAAAGCCAATGGGCTGGAAAAGGGGGATCGGGTAGTGATTTATATGCCGATGATCCCACAAGCCGCCATAGCTATGTTGGCGGTAGCCCGTTTAGGCGCAGTGCATTCTGTTGTTTTTGGTGGTTTTTCGTCGCATGAGCTGGCGATGCGTATAGATGATGCAGAGCCAAAACTTATTATCAGCGCTTCCTGTGGTATCGAAATTAACCGCATTATTGCCTACAAACCTCTGCTGGATGAAGCTTTGCAAAAAGCCAGTCACAAGGTGCATTGCAGCATTGTGTATCAGCGTCAGCAGCAGCCTTGTGATTTAGTTGCTGGGCGGGATTTGGATTGGCAACAGCAAATGCAACTGGCAGAACCTGCTACCTGCGTACCAGTGCTTGGCACAGATCCGCTGTATATTCTGTATACCTCAGGCACTACCGGCAAACCCAAAGGCGTTGTGCGGGACAATGGCGGCCATGCTGTGGCTTTAAGTTACAGCATGCAGGCCGTGTATGATACGAAGCCTGGCGATGTATTCTGGGCGGCCTCAGACGTCGGCTGGGTGGTGGGCCACTCCTATATTGTTTATGCGCCCCTGCTCGCAGGTTGCACAACTGTATTGTACGAAGGTAAACCCGTATTTACACCGGACGCCAGCGCTTTCTGGCGAGTCTGCGCCGAACATAAAGTGAATGTACTCTTTGCTGCCCCCACCGCATTTCGGGCTATTCGCAAAGAAGATCCGGAGGCTGCGCTTCAAACTTATGATTTATCCGCACTGAAGTATATTTTTATGGCAGGAGAGCGGCTTGATCCAGCAACTTACCATTGGGTAGTCGATAAAATAGGCAAACCAGTGATCGATCACTGGTGGCAAACCGAAACCGGCTGGCCTATCAGTGCTAATCCGGCTGGGCTTGAATTAATGAATGCCAAAGCAGGTTCATCCACAGTGCCTGTACCAGGTTTTAATGTGGAAATTCTGGATGAAAGTGGCTTACCTGTGCCTGCCAATCAGCAAGGCTATATAGCGCTGAAACTGCCGTTACCCCCTGGCTGTTTAAGCAGTATCTGGGGCAATAACGAACGTTTTGTCGATGGTTATTTATCAACTTTCCCAGGCTACTACGCCAGCGGCGATGGTGGTTATACAGATGACGACGGTTATTTGTTTGTGATGGGGCGCACTGACGATGTGATAAATGTCGCTGGGCATCGCTTATCCACAGGCGAAATGGAGCAGATAGTCGCCAGCCACCCTGCAGTCGCCGAATGTTGTGTTGTAGGTATTTATGAAGCTATTAAAGGCCAGCAACCTTTGGCTATGGTGTTAGTGAAAAATGGTGTGGATATCAGTGAAAGCCAGCTTGAGGCTGAACTTATTGCTATGGTACGACAGGAAATAGGTGCTGTAGCCTGTTTTAAAAAAGCAATTATCGTTCAACGTTTACCTAAAACCCGCTCAGGCAAAATATTGCGTAAATTGCTGCGACAAATAGCCACTGGCAGCGACTATACAGTGCCATCCACTATAGACGACCCGGCCTGTTTACCTGAGCTTGCAGAGCTGATGTTGCAAAAGGATTTAATTGGCAGTCAGTGATGGCTTTGCAGTAAAGTAAAACAAAATCTTTATTGCAAAGCTTTATGACCACTTATCAACCACTAGTTACAGCAGCACCAATACAACTTATTCAAACCAATGGCCAACCGGCCTTTGGTTTGTTTGATGCATCAGTCGCTGACTTTAATCTGCAGGATTTTGTTTACCTAAACCTGATGGATAACAAAGCCAGTGCCCTAGCCCGTTATTTTAACTACAAGCAGTTTCAGTTTATTTGTATCATAGGCTCTGACTGGTTGCTGGCCGTGGCTATTGCCGATATTCGGTATGCCAACTCAGGTTTTGCGTATTTGTATCGTTTTGACAGCAATCAGGCTGTAAGCAAAGGCGTGTTACTGCCGGGTGCTTTGGGCTGCAGGATGAGTGATTCACCTTCTGCTGGCGAAGCCAAGCAACAGTTTGGAGCTTATAAAGTCGCGATAAAAACCAGTGCAACACACTGGCAATTAACTATTGATACCAAAGAGTTAAAGGCCTGTTTAACCATAGAAAAAGCCAGCCAAATGCCTTTGGCTTTATGTGCGCCTACTGGCTACAACGGCTTTACTTATACCGAAAAATCCAACGCCTTAAAGGTGACTGGCTCACTCGAACTTCAGGGCAAAACGTTGGATGTAACTCAGGCTTTAGCGGGTTATGATTTCTCCGCAGGTTTTATGCGCCGCCAAACCAGTTGGCGCTGGGCCAGTATCAACGCCGTGGTCGAAGGGCTGGCTTTTGGCCTGAATATGGCTTGTGGTGTCAACGAAACCGGGCTTTGTGAAAATGCGCTCTGGTTTAATGGCCAAATTCAGCATTTAAGCCCAGCCACTTTTGTCTTTGATCGCAAAGACGATACCAAAGCATGGCAAGTCAGCAGTCTTTGTGGCGAAGTTCAGCTTGAATTTACGCCTTTATATTGCCGTCAGGAAAAGGTCAATATTGGCTTACTAGCCAGTAACTTCCGTCAGTATGTTGGGCTTTATACAGGCTTTGTGGTGCTGCAAAATGGCACTAAACTGCAACTCAATGCGGTCAAAGGCCTGGCAGAAGATCATTATGCCAAGTGGTGATTTTTCTGGTCCAGTTCGCTATAAGTAACGTAAAAACGGCACTTACCATTAGTAGAAGTAACATCAGCTTGAGTACTTTTAACACTGAATACAGCCCTGAAGACTTATCCCGTATTATTGAAATGGCGTGGGAAGACAGAACACCTTTTGAAGCCATCGAAAATTTATATGGTTTAAACCAGCACCAGTTGATAGAACTGATGCGCAAAGAGCTAAAACGCAGCAGCTTTGAGTTATGGCGTAAACGTACCACAGACCGCACAACTAAACATTTAAAGCTAAGATCGCCTGAAATTAACCGAGCTTATTGCCCCAGCCAGTACAAGAGATAAATCAACCCCATGACCTTATTACCCTGGTCTCAAATGAGCGCCGAAATCAATACGGATTTAAGTCAGCGCATAGTGCAAAACCCAGAGCAAGCGCTCTGGTATGAGTCTCCTGCTAAAGATATTCACAGAAGGCCTCTGGACAGAATAGGCGCAGAAGTCGCCAAAGCCACCAGCCTGGTGCGCTATTTACCCAACAGTCAGTTTGCGCCACATCAGCACGGTGGTGGTGAAGAAATTCTGGTGCTTGAAGGTACTTTTTCTGATGAATATGGCGACTACCCAGTTGGTACTTACTTACGTAACCCACCAGGCACTTCACACGCACCTTTTTCTAGAGAGGGCTGTTTATTACTGGTGAAACTTTGGCAATTCAGCCAAGGCGACACAGAGCAGCTTTGTATCCGGCCAGAGCAACAGCACTGGCTGCCAGGTTTAGTGCCGGGCTTACAAGTTTTGCCTTTGCATCAGTTTGATGGCATCAACACTGCTTTAGTGCGCTGGGCACCTAACACCAGATTCCAGCCTCATATGCATGCTGGGGGGGAAGAAATTTATGTACTCGAAGGTGTGTTTCAGGACGAGTTTGGCAGTTACCCAAAAGGCAGTTGGTTACGCAGCCCGCGCTGGAGTAAACACCAGCCTTTTACTGGCGTTGAGGGCGCGCTGATTTACGTTAAAGTAGGGCATTTGGGAGCTGAATTGTTGGGAGATCAACTCAGTGCCCAAAGCTAACAACTTAATTCAATACAGCCACTAAATCTGAGCGGATAAAGTCGGACAACACAGGTTGATGCTCACGGGCCCAAATGCTCATAGCCCGGCCATCGCCTGTGGTGACTTGTTCAATAAAAGCGCTGGATAAGGCCTGAGTGGCTGCTTTGATCACCTGCTGCTGCGGCGCTGTATCCGAGTCGCGACGCCAGCCTGAAAAAATGTTATGGCTGCCTGAGCTGAATACTGCCAACACTTTGTAGCTGCTTGCCATAGCGTAATACAGCTCGAACCTGTCCGCCGGTGCTGAGTAATACCCTGGCACCTTAATCTCATCTTCAGTGGTGGTGATATGCAACGTTGGAATAGTGACTTGTGCCAGCACCTGATCCAAAGGCTGGTCGTTATAAAAAGGTGGGGCTGAAATTAAAATAGCAGCCTTGATACGGTCATCTTTCAGGCTGATTAAGTTGCCGTTTTGCTCCACTTGTGCGCCACTTAACAGCATGGAGGTATTGGCACCATAAGAATGCCCCGCCATCATAATATTCTGGCTGTCAAAATCTGCTGCGTATTCTGAAGCTAAGATCTGATCCAATGCAAACTTCACATCCTGCACTCTGGCTAAAGCTTCAGTTTCATCTGCTGCGTCCATCAAACGAAATGGCAGTAGCAGTCTGTTGCCACGCCATACTTTGCGGTCGCTGCCATCGTGCTGCACATGCAAACTGGCGTAGCCCTGACTGGCCCAGTATTGACCCAAATAAGCGTAGCGCTCTTTCGAACCACCTAAACCATGAGAAAACACTATTAAAGCTTTGGCTTTTTGCTGATGAGCAGGTTTAAACAATAAAGCCGGTACTACGCGGTCTCTGCTTTGGTCCACCCAATCAAAACTGACTTCATCAATATTCACAGATAAGCTTTGTGCCACTTCCGTTGAATGCTGCACAGAAGGTAAGTTTAATTGCTGCTGCCAAACGACTGAACTTACATTCTGTTTGTGCGAACAGCCACTTAAAGACAGCACCAGAGCACCTATCAGTGTGGCAACGCCTAATGCTTTAATCCTAGTGTGAGTTCGCATAAAAAGTCCTCTTTAATGAAACTTACCTTGTTAAACCCACTGACTATGACAAAAGTGGCTCAGGGTCTGGTTGCGTTTTTAAGCGGTGTACAGCTCAATTCAGGCTGCAAGTATCAACCTCTGTTGCGCAAATAAAAAGCAATAAAAATTGATGATGCTATTCAATAAATTCGAACAAAGTTTTTAGCTATGGAAATTCTATTAAATTAATCAATTTGCGCGTTGCATCTGTGAGGCAGCCAGCTAAGGTTAAATCAGGTGCCTTCTGTTTGAGCTGTTATGACCTTCCGCCAAAACTCTTTGTTCAAAACTTTATTTTTCCTGATCTTATGCGCTCTGTTGCTGACGATGTTGCTGCTGTTTCATCTGCTGCCGCAGCAGATGTTAAAGCCCCTTAACGCTCTACATTATTTTCCCGTTACTGAACAAACCTCAGAGTTGCAACAGCTGTTGTTCCAGCCCGCAGATCAATGGCAACTGTTACCCAGCAATACAGCCAGTCTGGGCTATCAACAGGGATCGTATTGGTACAAAACACGCCTGACGGCCAGCAGCACAGAAACAGCCTTGTCAGTGCAGGCGCCTTTTTTGGACAAACTGGAGCTTTATGTGCTGGATCAGCAATTAAACGTGCTGCAAAGCTATCAATTGGGCGACCAGCAACTATACAAGCTGCGGCCTTTACCTACGCTGAACTTTGTTATTCCACTCCCGGCCAGCAACGACGATTTATGGCTTTTTGCCAAAGTCAGTAATCAGGGAGCCAATATGTTGCCGCTTGAGCGAAGCAGCATTCAGCAAATGGAACAACAAGAACATCTGGCCGTGTTTATCCATAGTTTGTTCAGCGGTATTTTTTTGTGCCTGATTGCGCTCTCCGCTGGCCTTTATCTGATTTACCGCCATAGCTATTTTTTAGCCTTCTCCGGTATGTTTTTAACCGTAGTATTAATCCAGCTGGAAATTAACGGTTTATTGTTTGCTTATGTCTGGCCAGAATCGCCTGACTATAATCTGGTGATTGAATACGGCGCAGTATTTGGGTCTTTCTTTGCGTCAGGTTTTATGTTGTCTTTTTTTCGCAATACAACAAACTGGCTGATCTGGCCTTTTCAGTTGACCCGGCTTTTTGCCGTTTTCTTGCTTATCGCCAGCCCTTGGCTTGGGGCCTATTGGCTGAAAAAAACCGGTATAGAGCTGACAGCACTGACAGGTAGTCTAATGTTAGTTGCCAGTTTCTGGCTGCTGCATAAACGTCATGCTAATGCATTGTTTTTTTCTATGGCGTTGCTCACCATGCTGACTGGCGTGGCGGTGATGATTCTGCGTAGTAAAGGCTATTTACCTGCAGTGATGCTGACCAATTCAGCGATGGAAATAGGTAACGCTTTATCCGCCTTGTTTTTTGTCTTTGCCATGCTGCAAAACCTGCATTTAGAAAAAAACAAAAAAATTGCCTTTCAACAGCAAATTCTTGACCAACAACAACATATTCAAAGCATGCAACAAAAAGCGCTGCAACAGGCTTTGACTGAACATATCTCTGATTTACCCAATAAAAGAGCTCTGCTTAACAGACTTGAACAGCTGAACGGGCAGCAGGACAGTAATTTTTATCTGGTGATGATTGTACATCAGCGCTTTCGCCAGATAGAGCGGGCTTTAGGGGTGGAAGAAGCCAATCACACCATCACTGGCTTTAGTAAATTGCTGAAACGTTGGAGTGAACAACAACGCCAGACAGAAGCGCACTACCCCAGCATATTTGCTCTGGAGCGGGACAGTTATGCCGTGTTAATAGCACCTACAGATTTTCGCTCGCAGTTTGAGCAATTGCGCCACCAACTCGATGCTTTGCTGAAAGTCGATAATCTGCAATTGGATTTAGGTTCAGTATATAGCTCAGTGCATTACCCTACCGATTGCGCCAAAGCCTCTGATACTCTGGATTTAGCTCTGGCGGCGATAGAGCATGCCGACAGAGCAGGCGATTATCTGCCTTACGAGCCTTTGTACCTTGAGCAAAACCTGGAACATATTCACTTATTGTCGGAACTGAATATTGCGCTGCAAGACGATTTATTGGAATTGTATGTGCAACCAATACTGGATATGAAGCAGCAAAAAATTCATGCCGCTGAACTGTTGATCCGTTGGTATCACCCCAAAATGGGCCAGATCTCACCCGCTGATTTTATTCCCCTGGCTGAACAAACCGGCATGATTAGTCAGGTGACTGAATGGGTATTGGATAAGACCTTGATACTGCAAAAACAACTGGCTGATGCCGGAGCTAATCTGCGGCTGTCGATGAATATATCGCCGCTGGATTTACGAAATGCAGCCTTAATCTCAAGAGTGATAGAGGCGGTAAAAAGCACCAGCTATTCTAGTGTGCCATTACAACTGGAGCTGACAGAAACGGCCTTTGTTGATCTGGTCAAAGACTCAGAACAAGCACTTAAACTGCTGGAACGCTCCAATATTCGTATTTCTCTGGATGATTTTGGTGTGGGGCAATCCTCTTTAGCCCGCTTGCAAGGCTTACCTTTAGGTGAACTTAAGATAGACAGGGATTTGCTTTGCCAGGCAGTCAGGCTCAATGACGATACCGTATTAAGATACGCTGTGATGCTGGGTAAATCTCTGCAGCTTTATACTGTGGTGGAAGGCGTGGAGACGTTAAAAGAACTGGAGTTCGCCAGACGCTTGGGTGCAGATGCTGTGCAAGGCTATTTATTGGCTAAACCTATGCCTTTTGCAACCTTTAGCAAATGGCTGCTTGATTTTGAACAGCAAGGTTTTAGATTGAGTTAAAAGCCCGACTGGGCTTCTAACTCTAAAGCATGCTGGTTTTACATCGTATTTTTAAGTGTTATTTAGTTTTAACCAGCAGGACGCCAACAGCAGCTGAGCTAATCAGTACAGTCTGACCGGCATCAACTGCAGTTGCTGGATCATCCGGGTCAAGCCGTACCCGCCATTCCAGACCACAGAACTGAATATAACTGTCGCTGTCTTTATGGGCCTGCTCTGTCAGGATCAGTTCGGTGCCAACGAAGTCCGAGATAGTACTGTCTTCCTGCAAACGAACACCGGTTTTTTGCAATTTACGCAGAGGCTTCCACAGCAGCACTGCTGACAAAGCCGTCAGCATCGCCAAACTTAACAGCACCATACTGGTGTCTTGCGGCAGCAAGCCGAACCAGATCAACGCTGCACTGACAAAAGCGCCAATAGCTAAAGCCAGTAACACCTCCAGTACGCCCGGAATTGCAAAAGGCAATAACGCCAGACATAACAAAGCCAATAACAATAAGCCTGATAGCAGATTCAGTTCCATAGATTCAGTTCCTTAGATAATCCTTAGGATAAAACCCCGGATTTTTGAATGGCAGCCACTACACCTAAAGCTTCGGCTACTGTGTTGCCGGCTGAAGATTTATCGTTATCCATCAACACTACAGTGGACTCACGGGCTATGGCTTTTTTCGCTGCAATAGCTTCAGTTGCTAAATCCAGTAATACGGCAGCCTGACCTTCAGTGGTTGCTGCGGCCTGACCTATCATGGTTAACGCTCTGGCTTTGGCTTCTGCCACTAAAGTAATAGAACGGGCTTCACCTTCAGCTTTCAGTACCTGCTGCTCCCGCTCCGCTTCAGCCGCTAGTACAGTAGCTTGCTTATCACCTTCAGCTATATTGATGGCAGCCTGACGTTTCCCTTCAGAATCCAGAATAGAAGCGCGTTTTTCCCGCTCAGCCCGCATCTGTTTTTCCATTGCATCTAAGACTGAAGCTGGCGGGTTAATATCTTTAATTTCATAACGCATCACCTGCACACCCCAGGCAGCAGACGCCTGATTAATAGCATGGATAATTTTTACGTTCAGGCTGTCACGTTCTTCAAAAGTTTTATCTAAATCCAGCTTACCAATTTCAGAACGCATCGAAGTTTGTGCCAATTGGATCACTGCATACACATAGTTATCAATACCGTAAGATGCTTTGTAAGGCTCCATTACTTTGATATACAACACACCGTCTATCGTCAGGCTGATATTGTCTTTGGTAATAGCCGACTGGCTTGGGATATCAATGGCACTTTCTTTTAGCGACACCTTGTAAGCAATACGGTCGATAAAAGGAATAACAAACTGCAGACCAGCGGTTTGAGTCTCGTAGTATTTACCAAGACGTTCAATGATATAAGCCATATTTTGCGGCAGTATGATCACTGTTTTGCCAATCAGGATCAGCACAGCCAACACCAAAGCACCTGTGACTATTAAATTGGTTTCGAGCATAAATCTTCCTTAAAAATGAACTACGAAATCTAAGCTATAGCTTAACGGATATTTCTTTTAATTTAAAAACAATATTCAATCCATTAACAATTTAGTACTTAAGTTGTAGAACCCAGTCATCGACTATCGTTTGCAATCCGCCAGTTAAAAGTATAAGTTATTGACAACACTAAGATTGTTAGTGTTTTCGGTAAAAAATAATTCATTAATACTATTCGGGCTGAAACAAGCCAGCTAATGCAAAAGCTGACTAAATCAATCTTTTGTAAAGACGAATAAAGACTATAAGGAAATTATCAAATGCTGTTCTTCGATAAAACGTTATTAGCCGTCGTTTTAGGCGCTAGTCTGGGTTTAACCGCATGCAGCGATCCGGCAACAGAAAAAAATGCTGACAGCACAGTGACTGAAACTGCAGCTCCACAAGATGAGGCACCAACTGAAAAAGTAGTTGAGCCAGCCATCACACCTAAAGCTAAGCTCCCCTCAGCAGACCCGTCAATCCCTCTGTCCGAATATGTGTTATGGGATAGCAACAATATTCCAATGTATACCTATTATGCTCTGACAAACAAAGCGTTAGAAAAGCAAGATTATGAAATCATTATGGGTAACATTGATGACACCTATACTTATGAAGGTGATGGATTTAAAAAAGCTGATTTGCGTAAACAGCTGCAGGTCAAAGTAGACAACAGCCTGCAAAAATACAAAGAAAATACCAACCGTTATTTCAAAGCAAGCTGGGGCTACTTTTCTTTGCAAAATTATGATTTTGAGCGACTGTCTTTTCCTCAGAACGCACTAAGAGATGACACTCTGTTCGGCTGGAATGGTCGCACAGCGTTCAATATGACCTTCAGTAACGCTGAGTCTTATCTGGACTTTAAAGTCGAAGACGAGAAGACCGCTCGCAAAATAGAGGAATTCATCAACAAAGGTCAGCTCTTCGAGTTAGACATCTATGGTTTTGTCCAAGGTGTGAATGAAGAGAACAAAACCCTGACCGTACAAATTGTCAGCATTGATCTGAATGATCGTAACAACCGCTTACTGGTCAAAAATTTAAATAAATAAGTCTGAAGTTTGATCACTCAGTCAGGGTGCCGCTGCCCGCAGCGGCCTTTTTAAAGGAATTATGATGAAATCAACTTTAATGAAACTTGGCCTTGGCATCATCTTGTTCGGAAGCTGCACTGCAGCTATGGCGCTGGACAGAGGACGTCAATTGTTAATAACAGAACAAGTTCCGGCCCAGAATCTGTTGAGTACAGTTCAGAATGCCATTTGGGCTTCTGACGGTCAGCCCACTGAACAGGCAAAAGTTATTTATGTCGTATACAACCCACAATGTGCCTGGAGTCGTAAATTTTTCTCCGAACATCAGGCGTTAAATTCAGCGGTTAAGTTCCATTGGATCCCAGCGACCTGGGTCCCAGGTTCTGCATCAGTGGTTGAAAAGCGCGATCTATCTGCCGTTGCTAAAGCTTTTGAAGGCGAACAGCCTTATGGTATTTCTCAACTCGCTGCCTATATGAGAGTTCACTACAACGAAGGTGTACAAAACAGTATTAATTATTTATTGAGCCCCTATGCCAACGACCGCACTTTTGCTTATCCAACGCTGATTTATCCGTCAGCCGAAGGGGTAAAAGTTATCGCAGGACAACCGCAGGACATAGAGGCTGTATTAAATGAAGTGATAGCTGTTAAAACTCCGGCCACTCCAGAGGGGTTAGCTATTGCACAGCTCTCAATAGCAATCACAGACCCTTCGGTAACCACCTATACCAATAGAACAGGGAAAACAGTCAAGCTCTATGCACTGCCATCTGAGAAGGCGCCGGTGATAGAAACTTTAGATGCGGACTATCAACTATCTGCTACGGGTAAAACCGAAAGCCCGGGTTGGTTGCAAGTCCAACCATTTGGCCCGCAAGGCCCCAAAGCTTACGTAAAAATCTAAACTCGGCCAAAGAGCAGGCCAAACCAGCCTGTTCTGCCTTGATTTAAGCCCCGCGCTGTTGTTTCCACTTTCTTTCGAATTCGCCACTGATCAATTCTTAATCAAACCTCAGTAAGTTTAAAGAAAACACTACAGAATGGGCCATAAAAAAACCGTACAAATCTATCTATCGAACCGAATGGCCAAGGGCTGCACCTTAACCAACAATTGATATCTGGTCGGATTTCAGTTATTTCTAAACTAAGATACTTCAGGATCTATTGTTATGCTGCAAGCTACAGAAATAGCTGATCTTATTTTAAAAGGCTTCCGCCGCCATTTTGGCTTGTTTCAAAAAATAACGGCATTAGCCCAACAAGGTTATGCTCAGAAAAACTGGCTGGAGTTGCAACGCATCAGCTCGGAACGTATTTCTTATTACGATTTAAGGGTAACGGAAACGCTGACCTTACTGCAGCAAAAGCTGACGGGGACAGAGCTAAATGAATGCCTGTGGCAACAGGTAAAGCAGCAGTACCAACAGTACTTGTTGTTTCATCCTCAGGCTGAGCTGGCAGAAACCTTTTACAATTCTGTGTTTTGCCGTTTGTACGAACGTAAGTATTTTCATAATCAGAATATTTTTGTCGAATCCACCTTAAACAAACAACGTCTACCTGCTCCTATCGCTTCGGTGTATGAAAGTTATTTCCCGGCCCAATATGGCTTAAAGCAAAGCATCAGAGCTATTGTCGCCAGCTTTCATTTGCAAGCACCCTTTGTCGATTTAGAGCGGGATATCCGCTTGTTGGTGCGCACTTTTATCAGCCAGTCCAGTCATGGTCATTTTCCGGTGCACCTGGTGAGGTTTGATATTTTAAAATCGCTGTTTTTCCGTAATAAAGCGGCTTACATAGTTGGACGGGTAGTGACGCCAGATGGCCAGCAGCCTTTTATTATTCCGCTGTTGCATGATGAGGATCGGGGTATTTGTATGGATACGCTGATCACCGACCCACAACAAATGACCATCATTTTTGGTTTCTCCCGCGCCTATTTTATGGTGGAAATGACAGTTCCTTCGGCCTTAGTACACTTTCTAAAAGAGCTGCTGCCGCATAAAACTTTGGCCGAACTCTATTCGTCAGTTGGCCTGCATAAACAAGGAAAAACTGAGTTTTACCGTGAACTGTTAACCCACCTGGATAAATCCAGCGATCAGTTTGTAGCAGCGCCGGGTATACGTGGCATGGTGATGATGGTGTTTACCCTGCCCTCTTTTCCTTATGTGTTTAAAGTCATTCGCGACAAGTTTGCACCGACCAAAGAATTTGGCCGCGACACAGTAAAAGCCCGCTATTTTCTGGTGAAAAAACACGACAGGGTTGGCCGTATGGCAGACACCATGGAGTACTCAGATGTGGCCTTGCCGCGCAGCAGATTCAGCCCGGAACTACTGGAAGAATTGCAGCAAAGCATAGCGGGTTCTATGCAGATTGAAGATGATCTGGTCATTATCAAACACTTGTATATCGAACGACGCATGCTGCCACTGAATTTGTATTTAGAGCAGGCAAGCTATGAGCAAAAAGTGAAGATGATGGCCGATTATGGTCAGGCGCTGAAAGATATGATTGCCGCCAATATTTTTCCTGGTGATATGCTGCTGAAAAACTTTGGTGTGACCCGCCACGGCCGGGTAATTTTTTATGATTACGACGAGGTGCAGTACCTGCTGGATGTCAATTTCCGTTTTATTCCAAAAACGGACAACTACGACGATATGTTAAGTAACGAGCCCTGGTATTCTGTTGGCCCCGGTGATGTATTCCCGGAGCAAATTACCACTTATGTCACGGCGCAAAATGATATCCGCCAGATGCTGATCCAAAGCCACCCAGAACTGATGGATGCAGGCTACTGGCAACAAAAACAACAGCGCATTCGCGATGGCATAGTGGAAGATGTGTTTCCGTATCCACAACACCAGCGTTTTCAGTTTCTGTATCCGGCAGAGTATGCAAAAGAGCAAGGCTTAAGTACAATGCCGCCGCCTGAGCAGACATAGTGTCTGGCGGCAATCAAGGATAAGCTTTGTGTCTCATATCAATTCAGTGATGGCGCTGCGTGAGCGCGAACTGCAAAAAACAGTCAGGGTGTTTAATGCCCGCGGTAGCCGGGTTATTCGCTGTCCTTTATGTTTATTGCCTGTGCCTGACTGTATTTGCGCCGCCAAACCACAAGCCTCCAGCCGCAGTGCCTTTTGTTTTGTGATGTACAAAGGTGAAGCTTATAAACCCACCAATACAGGGCGATTAATTGCCGATGTAGCACCGGAAAATTTTGCTTTTGTCTGGGACAGAACCCAACCCGATCCGGAGCTTTTAGCTTTACTGCAAAACCCCAAATACGCCCCTATAGTGGTATTTCCACAGCAATATGCGGCACCGGAACGTTGTATTGATCAGGTAAACACAGGCGATAAGATCCCACTTTTTGTGATGCTGGACGGCACCTGGCGCGAAGCGAAAAAGATGTTCAGCAAAAGCCCGTACTTGGATGCTTTTCCTGTGCTGGGTATTCAGCCAAAGCAAAGCTCTTTGTATCAGCTGCGTGAAGCGGCGCATGATCATCAGCTTTGCACTGCAGAAGTAGGTATTGCTGTGCTTGAACTGGCTGGCGATCATCAGGCAAGCTCAGATCTGGCACGCTATTTCACCACCTTCAGACGCAATTATATTGCTGGTAAACCTCATTTAAACTTTGATCTATAACAGTCGCCAGCCACAGCCCAGCTTCCAGCGGTAAATCATGACCTGCTTCTGCATGAGTGAGTAAAACGGCGTTGAGTTGCTCAGCTAAGGCCTGACTGCAACGTGGTGACACCAGTTGATCTGCTAAGCCAGACACAACAGTCACAGGACAATCAGGCTGCCGCGTTAACCTAAATCTGCTGGCAGCCCAAAGTTGGCGTAGCGCATTAACCCGGCTGACAGGTTGCTCGATAGCCCATTGCTGCCACTGCTTTAAAATGTCCGGCTGTAGTGGCGAATTAACTGTCATTTGCCATATCAGCTCTTCGCGCTTTAATGGGCCTGCCAGCAAACACAGCAATACTTTCAGATAGTTACGGGGCTGCAATCGCTGCCAGAACGGGTTTAACCCTGCACTACTGCTGTTCATCAACACCAGAGATTTCACTTGTTCTGGCGCTGCAAGAGCCCAATCCAGCGCCAACATGCCTCCCATAGAAATAGCGACTAAGTGCACGGCTTGCCCCTGATATTGCGGATAACGTTCAGCCCATTGTTGTTGTAGCTGAGCTCGCAAGGCCGGTACTGAAGTGGCCGATCGTTGCAGGTTTAACACTCCACAACCCGGCAAATCCAATGTAAATACAGGGCGTTGCAATTGTTCGCTCAGCAAGATCGGAAAATTCAGCCAATGTCTGCTTTCACGCAACAAGCCACGGATCAGCAGTACAGGTGTGTGAGCCGAACTCAGTACCATAGTTCCATCGCCTCCTGCCTGAGCATGCGAGGGAACATAGCTCTGCGCCATTGCTGGTGTGAGGCCGTAGCGGCAATCAGGAAATGAAATAAAGTTAAATGAGTACGCAGCACCCGCTTTACCCTGTGGGGTTTCACCGGATGAAATAAACCTAAACTGGACAATAACTGAAACGGGTTTTTGCGCACCCAGTTCCATGACCCCATTTCCAGAGTTAAAGGTAAAAACAGAGTATTCTGCTGCAACGACTCGTCATACAGATAATCCCATAAATCGCCATGACATAAATAATGCAACGATTGAGGTTCAAACTGATAAGCCTGATGAGGATAGCTGTCAAACAACAGCTGCCGCAGCCGGTAAAGTTCAGCCAAATGCGGCAAAGGTTTGCGGCTTTTGGCATAAGGAAACCAGATCCGGTCGACCTGACCAAAACCTGAGTGGCAATCCAAAACTAAGCTAAAAGGGCTTTGAAATAGCTTTTGCCGCACCAGCTCAAATAAAACCTGACTTTCGGCTTCGGGTTGCTCCGGGTTGCCTCTGTACCAGGGCAAACGGGCTGAATACTGATGTCCACCAACCAAAAATGCGGCTGAGGTTTCACAATTCACTGGGGCGTTACGCATTAAATCCACCCCATTGCCATTGCTGCGCCTGTGATTCGCCATACCGACAGGATTGACCATAGGCAGCAATAAAACATTCAACTGACTTAGCTGATGCTGTAAACCATGATCCCATTCCAGACGCTGCAACAGACTTTCCAGAAAAGCAATCAGCACCGCCGAGCCTATGCGCTCCAGCCCATGCACTCCACCTGTCAGCAACAGTGTAGGTTTGGCGGCGTCAAAAGCGGCCAACTCAATTAAGTAACTTGGGTAGGAATGCAGACCGGATTGAAAACGCGCCAGCTCCGTCGCTTTGACAGTGGCAGGTAAACGCTCAATTAAAGCCTCCAGCCGGATCAGTTCGGGTAACAGAGAGCGGTGTCTTTTGCTTTGCACAGTCAGAGCCAATGAATTGAATTATCAACAGAATAAAAGCTTATACTGAGATTGTTTGGCTTTTTTTGATGAACTTTTAATGACAAACACTGCCCAAAATCGCCGGGACAAAGCGCTGGTAATCAGGCGTCGCTCCATGCATACTTTTAACAACAACCGAAACAGGAGACTATGATGCGTTTTACCCTTGTATTGCTGCTGGTCTTACTGCAAAGTGCCTGTGCTTACAGTCAAAGAGGTTCAGACGAATGGTGGTATGACAAAATGCAGCGGGATCATCGCTCTCAATGCAATCAGTTACCTGCTCAGGTCAAAGCCCAATGTCTGGAACGTCAGGGTGGAAGTTATGAAGATTTTTTAAAACAACAAAAGAACCAACAACATCAGCCTACAGCACCAACTTCTGAGTCAGAAAGTCGATAAAACAACGCACTCTGGGATTGGCCTCTCCTTCGCTGTAATACACTGCATACACAGGCATCAACACTTGCTCCCTTAAATGTTCAAGCACAGGGACTAAGCGCCCAGCTCTGATGTCCTCCTGCGTCATAAAACCAGATAAGCAGGCAATACCATTGCCATGTAATGCCAACTGACGGACTGTTTCGCCGCTATCTGCTGTCAGATAAGGCGTAATTTTATACAGCTCTCCGTCATGATCCCGCAAAGGCCAGCGATTTAAATGTTCAATAGAACTAAAGCCAATACAGCGGTGTTTTACTAAGTCAGCCAGGCTTTCAGGGGTGCCAAAACTGGCCAGATAGTTAGGGCTTGCTAATAAACGCCGGAACCCTGCACCTAGTTTTCTGGCCTTTAAACTCGAATCCGTCAGCTCACCAAAACGTATGGCAACATCGACCCGCTTTTCAATCAGATTGATAAAAGATTCAGACGAATCCAGCGTCAGTTCGATTTCCGGATAAAGTGCCAGAAACTCCGCAACCAGAGGCACCAGCTGATGCAAAATAAAAGGTGTGGCTGAATCAACACGTAACTTACCAGCGGGTTTATGGCTTCTGTCCATTAAAAAATGATCGGCCTGATTCAGCTGACGCAAAATACTGCAGGCTTGCTGATAATACCATTCGCCCTCAGAGGTCAGCCTTAAGCTACGGGTCGTGCGCACCAGCAACGCCACGCCAAGGCGCTGCTCCAGCTGCTTTACTCTGCGGCTAACTACTGAAGTGGCCTGACCCAGTTGATCGGCTGCCGCAGTAAAACTGCCGGTTTTCACTACAGTGACAAAAGTATCCAGCTGTTCTGTATGCCCTGCCATTATTGCCTCCACAGCAACAGATATTTGCCATTACATCTATTTTTCACAATAACAAATTCCAGCACACTGACGCCACTTTAATTCACCTGATCATAAACGGAGAACTGTTATGCTACTCGCTTTATGGGCCTTAACCTTAAGCGCTTTTGCCATAGGCACCACTGAATTTGTTATTGTGGGCTTACTACCTGTAATTGCCGCCGATCTGGCGGTGTCACTGCCTTCTGCTGGCCTGTTGGTCAGTTTATATGCCTTGGGTGTTGCTGTTGGCGCACCGGTATTAACGGCCCTTAGCAGTAAAATGCCACGTAAAGCGTTGCTGATAGGCTTAATGGCGCTATTTACTGTTGGCAATTTACTTGGTGCTATGGCACCGGATTATTATTCATTGATGCTTGCCCGTGTGCTGACAGGTATGGCACATGGCGTATTTTTTTCCATAGGCTCCACTATAGCCACCAGTCTGGTGCCAAAAGAAAAAGCCGCCAGTGCAATAGCCTTAATGTTTACCGGCTTAACTGTGGCGTTAGTAACTGGTGTACCTCTGGGCACTTTTGTTGGCCAATATCTGGGCTGGCAGGCGGTGTTTTACGCAGTTGCGGCTTTGGGTTTTATCGCCATGATAGGCTCGGCCATTCTGGTGCCAAACCACTTACCTCAGCAAAAATCAGCTACTTTTGCTGAGCAACTGCAGGTGCTGACTGAACCCCGTTTACTGATGGTGTATGCCAAAACAGCTTTGGGTTATGGTGGAAGCTTTATTGCCTTTACTTACCTTGCGGCTATCTTGCAGGACGTTTCAGGTTTCGACACAGACCATATCGCCTTATTGATGCTGCTTTATGGCGTATCTGTAGCTGCAGGGAATATCTGGGGTGGCAAACTGGCTGACAAAAATGGCCCTATAGCCGCACTTAAAGTGATCTTTTTAGGATTGGCTGGCGTGTTGTTCTTGTTAAGTTTTACTGCACCGCATCCGGTATTGGCTGCTTTGACTGTGTTGTTATGGGGCGCTGTGGCATTTGGTAATGTGCCGGGCTTGCAGCTTTATGTAGTGCGCCAGGCCGAAATTTACACTCCTAAAGCCGTGGATGTAGCCAGTGGCCTGAATATAGCCGCCTTTAACTTAGGCATAGCCTTTGGCGCCTGGGCCGGTGGTTTAGTGGTCAGTCAGTTTGGTCTGATGTATACCCCATGGATAGGAGCTTTGATTGTGTTACTTGCTTATGGCTTGACTCATATCAGCGGTAAGCTGGATCAGAAACTGGTTGCTCAGCCCGTCTGAGCTAAGAGCGAAAAAGCCTGACTGTTATAGATCAGGCTTTTTCGTTAAATACATACGGTAAAAATCAACCATCTCATTTTTATCCGGCACCAGCACCTGACCATGCTGTTCAAAGCCCAGTTTCAGTAATAAAGACTTAGAAGCCAGATTGGCGGGTGACACTATAGCAACTACTGTGTTTAAAGCAGTATGTTCTGCAGCATAAGCCAATACAGCACGGGCAGCTTCATAGGCATAGCCCTGCCCAAAATACTCTGGCAGATAGGCATAACCTAAATCGGTTTCTGCTAGAAAGTTGCGTTTAATCAGGCCACATAAACCTATGGCCTGACCTTGCTGATTTTCCACCAGCCACATACCGTAACCATGTTCAGCATAACTGGCGATAGCCCCTTGCTGCAGGTTCTTTTCGGCCTCAGCAATAGTGCGAACAGCTTTATCGCCTATATGTTGCAAGAAACTCGGCTCGTTATATAAACGCAGTGCAAAAGCCGCATCTGTCAGCTGAAGTTCACGCAAAGTTAAGCGGGTCGTTTTAGCAATCACAATAAACTCCTGTGTTGATAAAAAAAGGAGCTGGTAGCCAGCTCCTTTTTAAACAGAAATCAAAGAGCTACTTTTTCTCTTGCTGCTGTTTCTCAAGCCGCTTTTCCCAGAAGGTTGCGTTTTTAATACCTAACTTCACCGGGTCAAAAGTAACAGGGCCGCCGAGCTTTTTTTGCTCTTCATAATCGCGTAAACAGCGCATAGTCGGCTTGTACATAAAGAAGATAACCAGTATGCCGATGACGTTTACCCACGCCATAAAGCCTACCCCCAGATCACCTATATTCCAGATATAACCTGCGCTGTTTACTGTGCCATAAGCCACCATAAACATCAGCAACAATTTAAAGACAAGACTTGGCAACTTGTTGTTAAATATCCGATTTAAGTAGGCTACGTTAGTTTCTGTGATGTAGTAGTACGCCAAAATAGTGGTAAAAGCGAAGAAGAAAATAGCAAGGCCGGCAAACACCTGACCAAACTGACCAAAGACACTCAACAACGCCAGTTGAGTGAATGCAGGAGAAGCTACTTCAGTGGCTGCATCAATATTCTGCAGTATCATAGTGCCTGTGCCTGCTACGGCATTAAAATCTTCAGTTTGCACGTTGTATTGCCCGGTGATCAGAATCATTAAAGCAGTTGCAGTACAAACAAACAGAGTATCAACGTACACAGAAAAGGCCTGCACTAAGCCCTGTTGAGCCGGATGCTCTACCTCTGCAGCTGCTGCCGCGTGCGGGCCAGTGCCCTGACCTGCTTCGTTAGAATAAATACCACGTTTCACGCCCCAACCTATTGCTGCGCCAAAACCTGCTTGGGCGGTAAAAGCATCACTAAAAATCAGACTGAATATGGCAGGAACTCTGTCCAGATGAAGGAAGACAACAATCAATGCCAGCACTATGTAACCCAAGGCCATAAAAGGCACCACAATTTGGGTAAAGTTAGCGATGCGTTTGATACCACCAAAGATGATAAAAGCTAAAATAATCAGAATAAAAGCCAGCCCAATCAATTTGTTACTACCTACTTCACCAAAGCTGGTAACCACAGCAGTACCTTCGCCAAACACTTGTGTGATAGCGTTTCCTACTGCATTGGCTTGTACACCTGGTAAAAAGATACCGCAGCCTATAATGGCAGAAACAGCAAAAAGAATACCCAACCAGCGCCAGCCCAAACAACGTTCAAAATAATAAGCAGGACCACCACGGTATTGACCATTTTCTTCCACTTTATAAAGCTGGCCTAAAGTAGATTCGACATAAGCTGTACTTGCCCCTAAAAAGGCAACTATCCACATCCAGAACACAGCACCTGGTCCACCAAAACCTATCGCTGCGGCTACACCAGCGATATTACCCACTCCAACCCGACCGGATAAAGACACAGCCAAGGCCTGAAATGACGAAATACCTTTGTCGGATTCACTGTTGTTGAGCATCAGTTTGCACATTTCTTTGAAATGACGCACCTGAGCAAAACGGGTTAATATTGAGTAAAACAACCCTGCACCAAGGCAGAGGTAAATCAGCGCCGGGCTCCAGACTATGCTGTTTAGCGTACTAATAAAGCCTTCCATTTCCCTTCCTTATAATTATTCTGAGTTTAACTTTTCAAACGCCGCTTAATTTGCCATATCAAAAGCAGAATAGCTACGCAGCCAGCTGATTTGCCTGAGTTCTGCGTCCATTTGCATGATGCCAGCTCATTTTTAGCTGGTGTTTGTTGCACGTTATTACCATAACGCAGGCAAAAGCGTGCGCCTATCGTTATTTTTTCATCTGTCACTGCAAATCCCAACACAATCTTACCAAAGCACTGCAGCTGATAGCCGCTTGTCACAACTTAGCTTCCTGTGGGCCATTGTTATGGTCGATTTAACTAAGTCTTTGGTTATACTGGCTACATCAACAGCTGCGGGAGCTCTTCTGGTGTTTAATGCGGATATAAAGCCTTTATTGCGTCACCACAGCCTGTTTTGGCTGATTATCTTTGCACTCAGTGCTTTTAGCTGGTGTCTGGATTTTTTTATCTGGCATAAAGCCGAAGCTCTGTATTATTTAGGGATGAATTTTGCCAGTGATGCTGCCGCGTGGCTGGTCACCGGAGCTTTAGTCGTCTGGTCTCAATATAAAATCAGGCTGCATAGTTTTTCTATTTGGCAATTGACGCTGGCGGCTCTGTTGTTGACCTGTATCTATGTGCCATTGGAAAACGCCTTCTGGCTGCTGCCAATGAAAAATGAGCAATTTGACCCACGCTTCCTGCTAAGCAATCTCGACAGTAATACCCTGGCTTTTTTTGTCTGGACCACTCTTTATCTGGCCTATATTCTGAACCAGCAACGCTTGTTTCGTCTGGCAGAATCAGCTCGTTTAAGTCAGAAAATACAGCAACTTGAATTGCAGGCTTTGCGGCATCAGTTGAATCCGCATTTTACCTTTAATGCACTGAACTCCGTATGCGCTCTCATTGAAGCAGAACGTTTTGACGACGCCGAATTAATGTCTGAGCAACTGGCGTCCTTTTTACGCTACTCCTTGAGCAGCTCTCCGGATAGCCTGGTAAAACTGGCAGATGAACTGGCCGCTATCGAAGCTTATCTGGCCTTACAAAAAACCCGCTTTGGCAACAAACTCAAAGTAGACTGGAGAATTGATCAGGACATAGGTCAGCACCTTATTCCGCCTTTGTTGCTGCAACCTTTGGTTGAGAATGCCATTAAATATGCTGTTGCCACTCAACAACAAGGTGCCACTATTACCATTGCCGGACAACAACACAACGGTAAGCTTTGCTTACAGGTTGAAGACGACGGCCCAGGCGAACACGCTGCGAAACAGATAACGCAAAGCTCAGGCGTTGGTTTAGCCAATATTCAAAACCGCTTAAGCCAGCACTTTGGCAGTGCAGCCAGTTTAGTAGTGCAAGCCAGACAACAAGGGTTTCTGGTTTGTATTCAACTGCCGCTGCAAGGGGTAGCCGGATGATTTCAACTGTGACATGGAGTGTGGATAAAGGCAGATTTTGGTACTGGCATTTAATCTTTTGGCTGACTTATTTACTGATTAAGTTTATCCATCTGGCCGTGTTAGTCCCGTTGGAGAACAGGACAGTATTTCCTTATCTGGTCATTTACACCCTGATTAGTCTGGTGAACTTTGTGGTGACAGGTTATCTGGGGCAGAAGGAGCTGACACAAAACATCAGCATTAAACAACAGGCGATGCGGCTAGCCTGGTGGCTGATCCCATTGTGGCTGATATTAACCCCTGTACGTCAATATCTGATGATGAATTATGCTTTGCTGCCCTCAGAAACCGATTCCCTACTGCGATATGCGTTGGCTTTTAATTTGGTGCTGCTGCCCATAGCTGGCTGGTTTGCGTTGTTTTTAGTGTATAAAGCCAACCTGTTAAACAGAGCAGAGTTCAGGCAACAACAGGAATTGGCCCGCCAGGCCCGTATTGCCCGCTTAAAAGTGTTACGTTATCAGCTTAATCCTCATTTTATGTTTAACACCTTAAATGCCCTAAATTCGTTAATAGTGCAACACAAAGGCATGGACGCTGAAAATCTGATCCTGCAGCTGTCTACTTTCTTACGGCACTCGCTGAAAAACCATACTGAACATTTAATTCCACTGAAAGAGGAACTGGACGCTTTGGCTTCTTATCTGGCGATTCAACAGGTTCGTTTTGGTGATCGGCTGGACATAAACTGGCAGTTAGACGAACAGGCCATGTTACAAAAAGTACCGCCGCTTTTGCTGCAGCCTTTAGCAGAGAATGCCATAAAGTATGCAGTATCTGAACTTAAAGGCCATGCCTGTATCAATGTAGAAGTGACGCAGCAGTCTACAGTTTTAGTGTTAAAGCTTTCAGATAATGGCCCTGGCACTGAATTGGCTGCAGGTTGGCCAAAACAAGCCAGTTTTGGCAGTCTGCACAATCTGGCGGAACGCCTGAGCTTGCTGTTTGACGGTAAAGCCAGCTTAAGTTTCAGTCAGGAACATAATAAATTCACCGGGCAAATATCTTTACCTCTGGAGTTACTGCATGCAGCAGATTAAAACTGTGATAGCTGACGATGAGCCACTGGCCATCAGTAATTTAAAAGCTAAACTGGCCACATATCCCAATATTCAAATTGATGCCTGTTTTGATAACGGTGACGAAACACTGGCCTATTTACAGAACACTGCTGTCGATCTGGTATTTTTAGATATTCAAATGCCAGGACTTAAGGGCATTGAAGTACTAAAGCAGCTGAATAAATCCTCAGCTATGGCAGCACCACTCATTATTCTGGTCACGGCTTATGACAACTATGCCTTTTCAGCCTATGAGCATTTTGCTTTTGACTACCTGCTTAAACCTGTATCACGCCAAAGATTGGCGCAAACGCTGCTGGATGCCAAAACGGCGTTGGATAAACAGCAAGATATGTCAGTCCCGGCACCACAAAGTAAGCTGACATTTAAAACCGGGACTTCGACTTTGTTGCTGGATGATATTGATGTACTGATGATTGAGGCCGCAGGCAACTACATGTGTGTCTATACCTTAAGTGAAAACCTGATCATCCGCGAAACCATTAAAGAACTAATGCAACGTTTACCGGGGCAGTTTGCTCAGGTACACCGCTCAACTATTGTAAACTTGCATCACGTACATAAGGTTCAACCTCACAACAACGATTACCAGTTGTTGCTTTCAAACGGCCAGACCGTTACTGCATCAAGACGTTTTAAGGCTGATTGGTCAGCGTTATTACTTACCGGAAAATAAATTTTTAATCAGTAACAAGCCCACCAGAGTAGAAAAACTGGCGGGTTTTTTAAGGTATTACCAAACTAAAAGTCATAAAAACAACCCCGTCACCTCCGGTCACTTCTGCTATTCCTTTGGTCACAGAGGGCAGGAAAACTCTGGTTTTCAGCGTCAAAATACAGTCATGGCAAACGCCATAACCCAACTCAGAGGAAAGCCTTATGAACGCATCATTACTCTTTGCAACGGCCGCACTGACCCTATCCGCCACTGCCAGCGCTGAACACTCTTTTAATTCTCATATTTACAATGTTCTGGTCACAACCTGCAGTTATGCTCAGGATAATGATCGTATAGAACTGAATAAAACCCTGAAAGCCAGCAGACTTTCCAAACAAGCAGCAGTCGACAAAGTCGTCTGTAATGGCCTGCCTTTAGTGACTTTTGCCCGCAACGCTCAGGCTGACAAAGTCGTAGCTCTGCTGGAGCCTTATGAAAACCGCTCTAAAGGCAAAGTGTCAATTTCTGACGTTGTGGCACCTTAACGACGACACGGCAATACCTCACAGCTCAGCCAGTGCTTCCCAACACTGGCTGAGCTTTTTTAATTTAATGTGTCCGGACAGCAGAGTGACTAAAGAGTTTGTATGAAACGGAAAAATTTAACAGTCTTACAACTGATCTATTTTTTTGCAGAAAACCAGGTTATCCCCATTAAAAGCAGGGTACCAACGACCAGCGGAAGCACAGCTGGTGACTGCCATAAGCTTTGATTGATCTGAAAAGTACCGCCCAGCATTACCCCACACACAGTGCCAAACAACACCCCCAACACCGCAAAACCAACCATCGTAATTTTTGAACTGCTTTTCAAAGCGTTACGTTTTGCATGCTGTACTGCACTTATCATAGTAAATCTCCTTCAGACTAAAATTGAGCGTCCATTGCATACAGAATAGTGCGGTAAAAAGTGTCAGAATCAGACAAGGGAGGCAAGATTCCCCCCTTTACTGCAGATGAAAAAAGGCAGCCTTGCGGCTGCCAATGTCAGTGTAACCCGACCACGTAAATCAAATTCCTCTTCGTACTTGAAGCCGCAGCGTTGTTGACTGCGAGCGCTCACCCCAATCACATAGGACGACTATGTTCATGGGGATGTTCGCACTTGTCGCCTGGCTGCAACATCAATTACTTTGAGTTTACTCTTCGTACTTGAAGCCGCAGCGTTGTTGACTGCGAGCGCTCACCCCAATCACATAGGACGACTATGTTCATGGGGATGTTCGCATTTGTCGCCTGGCTGCAACATCAATTACTTTGAGTAATCAGCAATTACTTCGCCATGAATCAGTTGGTTAGGAGAACTGATTCATGGTGTTGTCTTTCCCTGAAGCCTTCAGCGCAGCTTCCCCTGAGAAGTACTCTTTATGATCATCACCAATGTCAGAGCCAGACATATTCTGGTGTTTGACACAGGCAATGCCCTGACGAATTTCTTTGCGTTGCACGCCAGCCACATAACCCAACATACCTGCAGCACCAAAGTACTCTTTCGCCAGATTGTCGGTTGACAAGGCCGCTGTATGGTAAGTAGGCAAAGTGATCAGGTGGTGGAAAATACCTGCTTCACGGGCACCGTCAGCCTGGAAAGTCTGGATACGGTTGTCAGCTTCCAGCGCTAATTCTGTGGTATCGTAATCTGCACTCATCAGTTTGGCTCTGTCATAAGCAGATAAATCTTTACCCGCTGTTTTCCATGCATCAAATACCTGCTGACGGAAATTCAGCGTCCAGTTGAAAGATGGGCTGTTGTTGTAGACCAGCTTGGCATTAGGTACTACTTCACGAATACGATTGACCATTTCAGCGATTTGGCCGACATGAGGTTTTTCGGTTTCAATCCATAGTAAATCCGCACCGTGTTGCAAAGAGGTAATGCAGTCCAGCACCACACGATCGACACCGCTGCCTTGTTTAAACTGGAACAAGCCACTTTGCAGGCGTTTTGGTTTTAACAACTTGCCGTTGGCTTTCACCACTACATCGCCGTTCTGAATATCAGAGGCACTTTGAATGTAATCACCATCCAGGAAACTATTGTATAAATCACCTAAATCGCCAGCTTCGTTGGTGACAGCAATTTGTTTAGTTAAACCAGCACCTAAGGAATCAGTACGAGCCACAATAATGCCGTTTTCGATGCCTAATTCTAAAAAGGCGTAACGCACCGCATTAATTTTTGCCAGGAAATCTGCATGTGGCACTGTGACTTTACCGTCCTGGTGACCACATTGTTTTTCGTCCGACACCTGGTTTTCAATCTGAATGGCACAGGCACCGGCTTCAATCATCTTTTTCGCCAGTAAGTACGTGGCTTCAGCATTACCAAAACCCGCATCAATGTCGGCAATAATAGGCACTACATGAGTTTCGAAGTTGTCGATTTTATTCAGCACTTCGGCGGCTTTGGCTTGATCGTCTTTGGCACGCGCATCGTCCAGCTCACGGAATAACCCACCTAATTCACGGGCATCGGCTTGCTTTAAGAAGGTATATAACTCTTCAATTAACGCAGGCACTGCTGTTTTTTCGTGCATGGATTGATCAGGCTGAGGACCAAACTCAGAGCGCAGCGCTGCAATCATCCAACCGGACAAATACAGGTATTTTCGTTTAGTACTGCCAAAATGTTTCTTAATGGCGATCAGTTTTTGTTGGCCGATAAAGCCATGCCAGCAGCCTAACGACTGAGTGTACTGCGCACTGTCTGCATCATAAGCGGCCATATCTGCACGCATAATATCGGCTGTGTACTGCGCAATATCTAACCCTGTTTTAAAGCGGTTTTGTAACTGCATACGGGTAGCCGACTCAGCATTAATAGCGGCCCAGCCTGTTCCTTGCGCTTTGCAGCTTTGTTCCAGTTGTTTAATGGTCTGTTGATAAGCTGACATAATGCATCCTCTATGGTGTTGTCTTTTGTTTGTCAGGCATTTGGTAACTGCCCCTGTTGACATCCACTATAGGTTTCAAAATAAGAATTCATGTAGCTGATTTTTTTGATTCTCGTCATTCATTGTGTGAATATAGAAAGCCTTAAATCAGCGCTTAATCGGCACCTCAGTAGCCATAAGAAGTGAAAGCAGATGAATATCAGTAAAATCGACCTGAATTTGTTGGTGTACCTGGATGTGTTATTACGGGAAAAAAACGTCACCCGTGCTGCCAATCAGCTCAATATCACTCAGCCTGCTATGAGTAATGGCTTAAAACGGCTGCGGGATTTGCTGAACGACCCTATTCTGGTTCGCACTTCTGACGGTATGGTGCCCACAGAACGCGCTAAAGAATTAGCGCCTGTTGTACGGGGAATTTTGCTAACGCTGGAAGAAACCTTGCAGCCGAATAAAGATTTTGAACCAGAACACAGCCATAGGGTATTTCGTATTATGGCCAGTGATTATGCAGCCTCTACTCTTATTCCTGCTTTGCTGAAAAAGCTGCGGGCTCAGGCACCTGGTACCTCGCTGGATATTATGACGCCGTCAGACGTGACTTTTCATGATGTTGAAAACGGCAAAGTGGATATGGCGATTAACCGTTTTGATCAGCTGCCACAATCTTTTCACCAGAAGACTATTTGGCGTGATAGTTTTGCCTGTCTGGTCAATAGCTTAAACCCTATCCTTGGCAACTTTAATTTAGATACTTACCTAAAAGCTCAGCATATCTGGGTCAGTAAAACTGGTTTTGGTGTAGGTGTGGGTATGGATCCGGCCGATGTACAAAAATTGGGTTGGGTGGATGAAGCTTTAGCGAAGTTCGGCAAACAGCGCACCATCAGCGTATTTACCCGTAACTACCATGTGGCTATGCATTTAGCGGTGGAAACAGATTTGATTGCGACCTTGCCTTTGCGGGCCGCGCTTTTGTATCAGAATGACGCGACGATGAAAGTACTGGATCCGCCCTTTCCTATCCCGTCTATAGAGCTGAAAATGATCTGGAGTCCGTTATTGCATCAGGACGCCAGTCATATCTGGCTGCGGCGCTTAATTACAGAAGTGGCAGACGAGCTGCACTTGTAAGGAGGTCAGAGCCACCGGCTCTGACCCACATTGCTTAAGCAGTTAACAGCTCATAAGCAGGTAAGGTCAGGAAATCGACCAACTGATCGGCTGTGGTAATTTGCAGCAGCAGAGCCTGGGCCCGCTCAAACTGTTGTTGTTGCCACAACTCCTCTCCTACTTCTTCGCGTACCACTGTAGCTTCCTGCTGTAGCATTTGAGCAAACAAGTCTTTGGTGACTAACTGGCCATTGTTTAAACTTTTGCCGTGTTTAATCCACTGCCAAATAGAAGTACGACAAATCTCCGCCGTCGCTGCATCTTCCATCAGGCCATAAATAGGCACACAACCTTTACCACTGATCCAGGCTGCTATGTACTGCAAAGCCACGCGGATATTGATGCGCATTCCAGCCTCGGTGCGATCACCAGCGCTTGGTGCCAATAAATCGGCAGCAGTGACAGGTGCATCGTCAGAGCGGCTGATATGCAGCTGATTAGTTTTGCCATCCGTCAGGTATTTATTAAATACTTCATTAGCTGTTGCAGCTAAACCCGGATGCGCCACCCAGGTGCCGTCATGGCCATTGCTGGCCTCACGCTCTTTATCCGCCGTTACTTTAGTTAAAATAGCCTGGTTAGCAACAGGGTCTTTTGCCGGAATAAAAGCCGCCATACCACCCATCGCCAAAGCGCCCCGTTTATGGCAGGTTTTGATCAGCAGTTTTGAATAGGCCGATAAAAACGGCTGGTCCATAGTCACCACCTGACGATCCGGCAGCACACGGTCAGCATGATTCTTTAATGTTTTGATATAACTGAAAATATAATCCCAACGACCACAGTTCAGCGCCACTATATGCTCACGCAACGCATGCAGAATTTCGTCCATTTCAAACACTGCTGGCAAGGTTTCAATCAGTACAGTAGCGCGAATAGTGCCCACAGCCTGATTAAATTTAGTTTGAGTAAAACGGAATACCGCATCCCACCAGGCTGCTTCTTTATAGCTCTGCAGCTTCGGCAGATAATAATAGACCCCAGAGCCATTGGCTAAACGGGTTTGATAGTTATGGAAAAAGTACAAAGCAAAATCAACCAAAGAGCCAGGTACAGCCTCGCCGTCGACTTCTAAATGTTTTTCCCACAGGTGCAAGCCACGCACCCGTGCTATCAATAATGCTTGTTTATCACGCAGCGCATATTGTTTACCTGACTGTGGATCGCTGTAGCTGATAGTGCCTAAATTAGCGTCACGTAAGTTGATCTGGCCTTCAATCACACCATCCCAGCTGGGTGCTTGTGAGTCTTCAAAGTCGGCCATAAAAACTTTTACATCAGCATTTAAGGCATTGATGATCATTTTGCGATCCACGGGACCTGTGATCTCCACTCTTCTGTCCTGTAAGTCAGCCGGAATTGCCGCTACTGTCCAGTCACCAGCACGAATATCAACTGTGTCAGCACGAAAATCTGGTAAAGCCCCTGCATCATAGCGCGCTTGTTCGACGCTACGCTGCTTAAGTAATTGCTTTAAAGGAGCGCGAAACTCTCGCGTCAGGTCAACGACCAAACGGCAGGCTTCCGGCGTTAAGATGTCCTGAAACTCAGCCGGCAGGCGGCCTTTGATCTCTAATCCTGCAGTGTTGCTGCTTGTCATTCTGGTGATCCTTGTCTGTAGCAATAGGAGTTCGTTTCACTATAAGCCGAACCCAGCCCGATCCCCACCATTTCAGCCATCAATAGGCTATATGCCAAACATTCAGCAAACTTATACAAATTAGAGCATTTAATCTAACTTGTTGGCACATCTTATGCTTTACCCCCTATGCAGCCACCTTAATTTGAGCTGCAGAGTCAAAAGTTTGTCGGAGGTCATTAATGGAAGTTTTAATTTTAGTATTAGCCGTGTTGGTTGTGGTGGCAGCTTTTTTAGCCAGCCGTTTTATGAGCCATGGCAATCCTTTTCCATTTAGTAAGAAAAGCAGCCTTTTTACTCAGGTCGAACGTTCTTACCTGAACATGCTGGAACAAGCGGTGAAAGGTAAGTACAAAGTAATGAACAGAGTGAAAATGGCCGATATTCTTGAATTAAAAAACAATGTTGACGCCAAATCCCGTATCGCAGCTTCAGTCAAACTGAATGCCAAGTATCTGGATTTTGTCCTCTGCGATCCGGAAGATATGAGCATTGTTGCAGTGGTTGATCTGGTGAACAACAACAGTAAAACAGGCCACAAAGCTGTGCCCGACTGGTTTGTCAGCGGAGCTTTTGAAGCAGCAGGCATTCCTTACGTTCGGATGAAAATTAAAACTGGCTATACCATAGCGGATATTCAGCAAGGTTTAGCTGCTAAAATTGGCCAAAATGGTTTAAAACCTGAGCCTTTATTAAAAGGAACAGTGAAGAAAAGCCCAACGCGGCCGATACGCCCATTAGAACCGGTGGTTCAGGCAAATACTTTACCTTCGATTATTCCGGAGCGTGGCATTCGTTCTCAGTCAACGGCCATGATCCACTAGCAGAAACACTGCTAAACCATGAACTGGTAAAAAGAGTTCAACAACTTCAGGCATTTGGAACATAAGTCACTCCGCTCGCCTTAAGACCGAAGCCGCTCGCTGCAACGAGCGGCTTCATTTTTTTTCCGGATCCTGAAAATAATTCTAAAGTCTGCGATCCTTTTGCCGATATGATGTATGGAAATATGGCATGGGAGTGACTATGACACAATCCGTAGGCTCAGCTGCAGTTAGCCAGAGCTATGAACTACTGGGTGCCAGTCTGGCAAAATCCCAGCAAAAACAGGAAGGGAGACAAACCATGCAGTTGCTGGAAAGCGCTGTAACTTCGTCTCCGGCATTGCAGTCGCCAAGTCCGGTTTCTGTCGGCAACCTGGGTCAGAATATTGACATTTCGGTATAAAAAAATCGTCTGGAACGATTTTTAACAATGCGAAGCATTGGCCCATAGGGTGAGCACCATGGATGGCTGCGAATAAAAAAGGGCTAACGCAAGTTAGCCCTTTTCATTTTCTAAGAAAACATGATTAATCCCACTCTTGTGCAGTAGGTAAAGCAGCAAAAGCACCATATTTCTGACAGGTTAACGAGCCTGCCTTAATAGCTTTTTCAATCATTTGCTGGCGCAGTTCTTTGTGGTTGAGCACCTCAGCAAAGTTTAGCCCTTGCGTCAGTTGGATAGCGACCTGATTTAACCAGGCGCCAACAAAAGCATCGCCTGCTGCTGTGGTATCCAACACTGGAACTGAGGAAACTGGCACAGAAAACGAATCTGTTTTGCTGTAACTTTGTACTTCATTCGCACCTGCTGTCACCACCAGCCAGGCCGGGCGAAAAGCCAGAATATGCTGCAACCAACTCTCTGTGATTTGGCCATCAGCAAGATATTCCAGCTCGTCTTCACTTAATTTCACTAAGTCAGCCATTTCCAGCAATTGGATCACCAACTCTCTGCTGGCTTTGCCTTCACTCCATAAGTTGTGGCGCAAATTAGCGTCCACCGATACCAGCCAGCCATGTTGCTGCGCCAATCTCACTAATGCAAAACTGGTTTGAGCAATATCAGGTTCGGTCAGGCTATTCGAGCATAAATGCAGAATGCCTTTTTGCAGCCAAAGATCGCTTGGACAATGCTCGACTTTATAAAGTAAATCTGCGGCAGGCGGTCGGTAAAAAGAAAAACTGCGATCGCCCTGATCATTTAAAGCCACAAAAGCAAGGGCGGTTTTAGCGTCCAGAGTTTGACGCACTGCGCTGCAATCTACACCGTAACTTTGCAGCTCCTGCAATAAAAAATCACCGAACATGTCTTTACCCAACATGCCAATAAATTTGCTATGTCCGCCTAATCTGGCCACAGCTACAGCCACATTGGCAGGAGCACCACCAGCAAAACGATGAAACAAGCCAGGCTGGGCTTTATCCTGCAAAAAGTCGATCAGTACTTCACCAAAACAACACACAGGTGTCGGCTTCATCTGCATTATTCCTATTGAGTGAGGCCATAAAATGGCATCACAATCTAAAACGTTTCAGTTCAACTCTAGCGATTTAACATCCCGGTGTAAATATTCAACACTAAATTTAAACATTTCGCCGCTAAAAGCCTTGCCAAAATATGAAAAATGAAGTTCTATTAAGCACATTACACTGCAGTCGCGGAACAGTTCACATGCAAAAAACTACAGCACAGTTACTGGATAATCCAGAGCTGTTGCAACTTGAAAGCAAAAAAACACTTAAACGATTAAGTCAATCTTTAAAAGCTGCAGCAAAAGACAGCTGGCCAGAACTGCATAACAGGCTGGAACGGCAACTGCCCGCTTTGCTTGAGCTTTATCTGAGTTTATACGCTGATCATTACGACTGCTATTATCATCTGGAACAGCTATTAAAACTGCTGGCTAAAAGTGCAGCTCAGCGTCCGGGCTATTTACGTAAGGAAGATGCTGAACCCCAGCACTGGCACAAAGACCCCACTGTTTTAGGCGCAGCTTGTTATGTCGACTTATTTGCTAAAGACTTTCAGGGCCTTGCACAACGTATCCCCTATTTAAAGCAAAGTGGCATTAACTACCTGCACCTGATGCCGCTATTTAAAGCACCGGAGCCAAACAGTGACGGTGGTTATGCTGTATCTGATTATCGCAGCACTATGCCCCAGCTTGGCTCGATGCAGCAGTTAGCAGAATTGATGCAGCAGTTGCATCAGCAAGGCATTAAGCCGGTATTGGATTTTGTTTTTAATCACACCTCCGACGAACACCGCTGGGCTGAAAAAGCCAAAGCCGGTGATGCAGAGTACCGTGACTTCTATTTTTTCCTGACCGAACAAGAGCGTGACCAGTTTGCACCAAGCTTACGGGAGATTTTTCCGGAAATTCGCCGTGGCTGTTTTACTCAGGATAAAAGCTCTGGTTTATGGGTCTGGACTACCTTTAACAGCTTTCAGTGGGACTTAAACTACGCCAATCCGGCAGTATTTAATGCCATGGCGGAAGAAATGTTATTTCTGGCCAATCAGGGCGCTTCGGTACTACGTTTAGATGCGCTGGCTTTTGTCTGGAAACAAGCAGGCACCAACTGCGAAAATCTGCCTAAGGCCCACACCTTAATCAAAGCTTTTAATGCTGTGGCCCGCATCGCGGCTCCGGCTTTGCAATTTAAATCTGAAGCTATAGTGCACCCGGATGAAGTGGTGAAATACATAGCGCCGGAAGAATGTCAGCTGTCGTACAACCCGCTTCTGATGGCACTGCTGTGGGATAGTTTAGCCACCCGCAAAACCGGCTTATTAACAGCATCCTTACGTAAACGTTTTGCAATTCACCCTCACTGCAGCTGGGTGAATTACATCCGTTGCCATGACGATATCGGCTGGACTTTTGATGACAGCATTGCCTGGCAACTGGGTATTAATCCGGATCATCACCGCCAGTTTTTAAATCAGTTTTATACGGGTCAGTTTGAAGGCAGTTTTGCTGCAGGTGTGCCTTTTCAGCAAAACCCTGTCACAGGTGATTGTCGGGTAGCTGGTATGTTGTCATCGTTGGCTGGGGTGGAAAAAGCTGAAATTGACAAAAATCCACTGCATCTGGAGCATGCGCTGCAGCGGATTTATCTGCTCAATTCAGTCATTTTAAGTATTGGCGGTTTGCCGCTGCTGTATATGGGTGACGAACTGGGCTTAAAAAACGATTACAGCTATGTACTTGATCCTGCGAAAAAAGACGACAGCCGTTGGGTGAACAGAGTTGCGGTATCAGAAGCTCAACTGGCACAGGCGAATAAAGCAGACTCGTTATCTGGCCGTATTTACCAGCAATTACAGCACTTGATCCAGACCAGATCTCAGTTCGCACTGCTAGGTTCCGGCAGTACCGAAATACTGCAGGATGACAATCCACATCTGTTTTTATACCAACGTCAACTGGACGGAAAACGCCTGGTGGCTGTGGTGAATTTTTCTGAACATCTGCAGCTTTGCAGCTCATTGGCAGGCCAATTATGGTTCGACGAACTGACAGCTCAGAAGCTGCCTGCTGGTCCGTTGCAGCTTTTACCTTATCAGGTGCTGTGGTTAACTCCAACACACTAAGAGCCGATTCCCTGATAACACTTTCCCCAAAGTGTTTGACTTTTGAAGCCCCTGCAAAGGGGCTATTTTTAGTGCTGACACCCTGACCAAGGAACAATTCTGCGTTTGAACTCTTATCCAGCCGAAGGTGCTCTGGTCCCGGCTATACCTGGCATAGCTTCACGGATCAGCTGCAAAAACTTACGAAGCCGGGCCGGATAATAACTGGCGTAAGGGTACATCAGATACACAGGTAAAGGCGCAGCACACCACTGGGGCAACAAATGCACCAGCTTGCCCTGGGTTATATCGTCCTGCACCACCCAGGCTGAGCAAACCCCTACTCCCAAACCGGATAAAATAGTGTTGCGCAGCGCAAACAAGCTGTCGGTGCTGAATTTTGGCTGAAACTCCAGCTGATGGCTGGCATTCAGCTGACTACTTTTTAACAAGATATGGCTGCGGTAAAAACTACTTAGCGCCAGCCAAGGCAAAGTTGCAAGCTGCTCTACCCTACTGATCTGTGGATAGCGGGCCAGCAGCTCTGGTGATGCAACGACAAAACGTGGCACCTCAGCTAATAAAACCGCCACCATAGAGGTATCAGTAATTTCTCCGACGTGAATAGCGCAGTCTATGCCATCGTGAATAAAGTTGGGTGAATGGTCATTCAACTGCCAGTCGACACTCATCTGTGGGTATTGATCCAGATAACGCACCAAAGGCTCAATCAACTGCTGTTGACCAAAAGCATGAGGCGCCCTTACTTTCAAAGTCCCGACAGGTTCATCTGACGCTTGTTTTAAATCGTCTTCCAGTTCATTCCAACAGTTGATCAGTGTTTTGGCATGTTGATAACAACGCTGGCCATCGTCCGTTAACTTCATTGCATGAGTAGTGCGCAGCAGCAGTTTCACGCCAAGCAGGGTTTCCAGCGCCTGTAAGCGCCGGCTGATGGTAGGTTGTGTCGTATGCAGCTGAGTTGCAGCAGCAGATAAGCTGCCGCTTTCCACTATACGCACAAAGCTTTGCATCAAGTCTATACGATCGATGCCAGAATTTTTAAAAGTGCTCATACGCTATACGTATATCAGTTTTACTTTGGCTGTGGCTACCACTTGTTGTCAGTATGCTGAAAAATACTCGCTCAGAACGATCTTCATCCAGCAAATCTGGATTTTGAGGTTGAGTGATGTCAGCACAAGACGTATTACACAGCGCAGAAATAAAGCCCTTGTCCCGTCAGACTATTTTTACTCTGGCGACAGGCGCAGGTTTAAGCGTCGCGACTATTTATTACAATCAGCCTTTACTGGGGTTGATGGCTCAGGACTTACAGGCCAGTGTCAGCAGCACTGGGTTTGTACCCACCTTCACCCAAATAGGCTATGCGCTGGGGATTCTGCTGTTGGTGCCTTTAGGCGATAAATTCAACAGACGATACATTATTTTGCTAAAAAGCCTGTTACTGAGCTTAGCCTTGCTGATTTGCTCGCTGATGCCGGCTGTTGAAGGTCTGCTGCTGGCCAGCCTCGCTATAGGTATTCTGGCCACTATGGCACAGGATATAGTGCCTGCCACTGCAGCTTTAGCCCCGGCTGAACATAGAGGTCGAACTGTAGGCACAGTGATGACCGGATTATTAACCGGCATCTTAGTGTCCAGAGTATTAAGTGGCACTGTTGGCGAGTATTACGGCTGGCGTTTTATGTACGAACTGGCAGCTCTGAGTATTCTGCTGATTGGTTTTCGGCTCTGGTGGTTATTGCCTGATTTTGAGGCTGACACAAAACTGAGTTATCCGGCATTACTAAAATCTATGGCCGGGCTCTGGACAAAATATACCGATCTGCGCCGTGCTGCTTTATCCCAGGGTTTATTGTCTGTCGCCTTCAGCGCCTTTTGGTCGACTTTGGCGGTGATGCTGCACACAGACTTCCAGTTTGGCAGCGCAGTGGCTGGCGCCTTTGGTTTAGCAGGAGCTGCAGGGGCTTTAGCTGCACCTTTGGCTGGCGCTATCGCTGATAAACAAGGGCCGGAGCGTGTCACTCAACTGGCTGCGGCTTTGGTGGCTTTATCCTTCGCGGCTATGTTTTTGCTGCCGCTTTTGCCAGTGAACGGCCAGATCGCCTTGATCCTGCTGAGTGCTATAGGTTTTGATTTAGGTGTACAGGCTGCACTTATCGCTAATCAAACTCTGGTGTATGGACTGGAGCCTCCGGCCCGAGGCCGCTTAAATGCGCTGTTATTCACCTCCGTATTTATTGGTATGGCTGCAGGTTCAGCACTTGGCAGTGCAGCACTTTCGCAGTTTGGCTGGACTGGCGTCATCAGCCTGGCCACTGTAGCTGCACTAGCCAGTTTACTGGTCAGATTAAAGGCTAAATCCGGTTAATTTTATGCTTTGGGCTGCATTACTGCAGCCCATTTATTTCATCCTGTAATTTAATCCGCCAAGAACCTGCCAACCAACGCATTTAGCATTGATCTATAAGCTAAAATCAAGCAATCTGAAACCGCTTCCAATGACAATAAAAAGGACAGGGTTATGCTTTTTTTAAAGAAAAAACTGACAAAAACCGCACAGGTACTCAGCCTGATTTTAGCAAGCACTGCGGCAGGCTTCAGCTATGCCGATACAGCTCCAGTTGCTGCCACAACACCTCAATTGAGTGTGCAGTTATGGTCTGTCAAAGATGCGATGCAAGCAGACTTTGAAGGCACTATGACTAAACTCGCCGCTATGGGTTTTGATGGTGTTGAGTTTGCAGGCTTTTTTGGCAAATATGCCAATGATCCTGCTGGTTTAAAAGCTTTTTTAAACCAGCTGGGATTAAAAGCTTCAGGCGCTCATGTGCCTTTTGAAAAGCTTAGCCCGGAGCAACTTGACGCTACTGTCGCGTTTTATAAAGCCATAGATTGCCATTATTTAATTATTCCAATGGACTCACGGGCTTTTACTGTGGAAGGAGCCAAAGCTGTGGCCGCTGATTTAGCTGCAGTGCAGGAAAAACTAACGCCATTAGGTATGCAGGTGGGTTATCACAACCATAAACCAGAAATGCTCGGTGAAATGGGCAAAACTCCCTGGGATGTAATTGGTAAAAATACCAACAGCAAAGTCATTTTGCAGCAAGATGTAGGCTGGACTGAAGTAGCAGGCAAAGATCCGGTGGATTTTGTCAAAGCTTATCCGGGCCGCACTATCACCACTCACTACAAAGCTTCTGCACCAGAGCCAGGTAATACTGAAGATCCTATTATTGGTAAAGACACCACTGACTGGAAAGCCTTGATCACCGCTAATAAAACTATAGGTGGCACTCAATGGCTGGTGGTAGAACAGGAATCTTACCCTGCAGGTATGACACCGATGCAAAGTGTTGAAGCTTCACTGAAAGGCTTGCAGGCTATTATTGCCGAAATGAAGTAAGACAAGAGATAACAAAAAGGCTGGTATCAATACCAGCCTTTTTGCCATAAAGACACAATTAATCCAGCTTACGAACCCAGATATTGCGGAAACTGACGCTGTCGCCGTGATCCTGCAATTTCAGTGGCAAGCAGCCATGCGCTTTGACCTGAGGAGCACCAATCCATTCAGTGGTGCCAGCAATTTCAGTATGGTTTTGCAACAACACACCATTGTGCAGCACTGTGACATAACCAGGCGATAAGCGTTTTTCACCGTCAAATCGTGGCGCTTTGTAGATGATGTCGTATTCTTGCCACTCGCCTGTCGGACGGGTTGCGTTCGCCAGCGGAATAGTTTGTTTATAAACTGAACCAGCCTGACCATTTGGATAAGTTTTGTTCTGGTACGAATCTAAAATCTGGATTTCGTACATTTCCTGTAAAAAGATACCGCTGTTGTTACGCAGCTGACCTTCTTTATCCATCCGATCTTTAGCCACACGCCATTCCAAATGCAGCTGAATATCACAAAACGACTCTTTACTGCGAATATCACCAGTACCTGGTTTTACCGTCAAAACTCCGTCTGTCATAGTCCACTGCGCCGCGCCGCCAGTATTCACCGACTGCCACTGCGACACGTTGTTGTCCAACAGTTGTAGTGCATCTGATGGAGCCTGGCCTTCCGTTGCAGTAACTACAGGCGGCACCGGAGTCCAGACCTCGGTTTTCGCCGCTAAGGCATGACGCTCTGCATCCGTTAATTTACTGATATCAGTGGCAGCCATCGCAGCTGTGCTTAAAGATAAAGCAACGCTGATCCATACATAATTCATCATAAGTACCTTAAAAAAGGCGGCCGGAACCGCCTGATTGAACACAGGAAGAAGTGAAACCGATCAGGTCGCCCAGCCACGATCGCCCTTTTTATACGGCATATTGCCATCGTAACGACCAGGCACAGCAACATAACGCAGCACTTCAGTTGCACCCACTTTAGAGGTAAAAAACACCATCAGCGTCAGCTGCTTTAGCAAGGTAAAATAATGGGGTAACGGCTTGCCTGCGGCTTGTTTTGCGTCCTGATCCAGCTTCGACAGCAACTCATGCTTCTGAGCAGCAGTCAGTTGCATAAAGTCTTTGCCAAATTGTTGTTTTGCCAGAGCTTTGATGGTTTTTAAACCTTCAAAAAATACCGTCTGGTATTTCAGCTCATAACAATCGGCAACCATCACGGCCATCACTGCACCACAACCTGCATCCTTAGCTCCGGGAGTGCTGGTTTTTGGCAAAATGGTTTCGGCAATTTCATCTAAAAAGGCAACATCAGACTGAGTAAACAGTGCTTTACCGGCATCGGCCGACTTCAAATCGGCAGCCCATAAATCACCACCGACCATAGCCACGCCAGTAGCAGCAGCTATCATTTTTAACAGGTCACGTCTATCCATGTTACAGGTCTCCTTTTTTCAGCGCGTCTACTGCGTAAGCCGCAGCCCGGGCTGTCAACGCCATATAGGTTAAAGACGGGTTGACACAAGAAGCGGATGTCATAGCAGCGCCATCTGTGATGAAGACGTTAGGCGCATCCCACACCTGGTTAAAACCATTCAGTACAGAGGTTTTAGGGTCACGGCCCATACGGGCTGTGCCCATTTCATGGATGCCTTTGCCCGGATGGCTATCGCCATGGAAACCGTGCACATTTTTAGCGCCACCCGCCTCCAGAATATCGATTGCATCCTGCATCATATCTTTGCGCATTTTAATTTCGTTGGCTTTAAGCTCTGCATCCATTGCCAGCACTGGTAAACCCCACTTGTCTTTCACTGTGCGGTCTAACGAAATTTTATTGCTGTGATCCGGCAGGATTTCACCAAAACCACTCATACCTATAGACCATGAACCAGGCTCAGCCAATGCATTTTTCAGATCGGCACCTATGCCCATCTCTGCCACATTTCTCTGCCAGCCTTGACGACTGGCAGCGCCCTGATAACCAAATCCACGTAAATAATCACGTTTCTCACCGCCCCAGTTACGGAAGCGAGGAATATAGAAACCTGTAGGGCGACGACCAAAGTAGTATTTATCGTCAAAACCTTCCACTTCACCAGAAGCCCCCACATTTAAGTGGTGATCCATCACATTATGGCCCAGCTCACCGCTACTGCTGCCCAAACCACCTTCCCAGATATCTGTGGCTGAGTTCATCAGTACCCAGGTCGAGTTAAAGGCTGAAGCGTTCAGGAACACTATTTTGCTGGTGAATTCATAAGTCTGCATAGTTTCACTATCCAGTACTTCGACACCACGGGCGCGTTTTTTGTCTTTGTCATACAACACCTGAGTGACAATAGAAAAAGGTCGCACTGTTAAATTGCCGGTTTTCATCGCCACAGGCAAAGTAGACGACTGAGTACTGAAATAAGCACCAAATGGACAACCTAACCAGCATTTATTGCGGTATTGGCAGTTGACGCGGTTTTGCTCAGGTTTAGGCTGCGAAATGTTGGCTGTACGACCACAGATCAAATGACGGTTGCCACCAAAAGCTTTTTTCAGTCGATCTGAAACAGATTGTTCAACCACGTTCAGTGGGAAAGCAGGCAGGTACTGACCGTCAGGCAATACATCCAGGCCATCCCTGTTGCCTGAGATCCCGGCAAAACGTTCAACATAGTCGTACCATGGTGCTATATCGGCATAACGTATAGGCCAGTCGACGGCGATGCCTTCTTTTAAGTTGGCTTCAAAATCTGTTTCATTTAAACGGTAACTCTGGCGGCCCCATAACAAAGAACGCCCGCCCATATGATAACCACGGAACCAGTCAAAACGTTTTGTCTCCACATAAGGAGAGTCCTGATCATTAGCCCACATGCCATAGGTGCTTTCATTCAGCGGATAATCCCGCTTTAACACCGGATGCATTTCCTGCATCTTTACTGTTGGCTTGTCACGATGCGGGTAATCCCATGCTTCTTTAAAGGCATTGGTGTAACCTTTGATGTGTTCTATGTCACGACCACGTTCTAACAATAAAACTTTCAGGCCTTTTTCGGTCAGCTCTTTGGCGGCCCAGCCACCGCTGATGCCGGAACCGACCACTATGGCGTCGTAATGATTCTGCGCAACTGTCATCTGTTGTCCCCTGTTGGGCGGGTTTTGTACCAGTCATCTCTGAATGACTTTAGCTACATGCCCTGTTTTCATTATGATTGGCGAAGCGGTCATGCCGCTTCGTCCCGGTTTAAACGTCACAAATACGAATAGCCTGAGCCAATGACTGCGCCCTGCCTTCTTTGGTTTTTGGTGTTGGTACAAATTCCTGCGCCAGATAGCCGGTAAAGCCTATGTCACGAATAGCGCTAGCTATAGCGACATAGTTCAGCTCCTGCGAGTCATCAATTTCATGGCGGCCCGGCACGCCTGCAGTGTGATAGTGGCCAAAATACTGATGGTTATCTTTGATAGTGCGGATAATGTCACCTTCCATAATCTGCATATGGTAGATGTCGTATAAAAGCTTAAAGTTCTGCGAGTTCAGTCGTTTACAAAGCTCGATAGCCCAGGCTGTGCCATCGGCCAGATAATCAGGGTGATCGACTTTGCTGTTAAACAGCTCCATTTGCAGCACCACACCACGCTTTTCTGCATGAGGTAAAATCTGCTTTAAACCAGTGACTGCATTTTGCAATGCTGTTTCTCTGTCCATACCACGGGCATTGCCGCTAAAACAGATCAGGTTTTTGTAGCCTGCCTCAGCCACTAAATCTATGTGTTTTAAGTAGCGTTTGATTAGCTCTGGATGAAACTTAGGATCTGACCAGCCATCAACCAGATTCAGCTCTGCGCCATTACACATGGAGCTGTCCACGCCATGTTTTTTCAAGGTTGGCCAATCTTCAGGCCCTACTAAATCTATCGCAGTAAAACCTAAAGACTTCACCAGCAAGCAAAGCTCTTCAATGGATAAGTCACCATAAGTCCAGCGGCTGACTGAATGACGGATATTGCCTTTCAGTGCGCCAGCTGTCGCAGGCGCCGCAGCTGCAGCACCTGACAGTAATAAACCTGAACCTAAGACTGAAGCACCTAGTGCACCAGCAGCCAGTTGCTTTAACAGTTCACGGCGGGGTAATTGCGGCTTCATGGCTGTTTGTCCTCTGCTTGTTGTTGCAGTGGCTCGTTTTTAAAGATAACTGCAAACAGCACCAGCACCACAGCTGCAAATACAGCAGGGAATAACCAGATGGAGGTCCAGTCTGTCGCTTCCGTAGTGGTATAAGCTTGTGTGATTTGACCTGCAACACTAAAGCCAATCAGCATACCTATACCGTAAGTGGCCAGCGTGATCAGGCCCTGTGCAGCACTGCGGATTTTGACGCCTGCTTTGCTGTTGGTGTAAATCTGGCCCGAGACAAAAAAGAAGTCATAACAAATACCGTGCAGCGCTATACCAATGACCAGTAACCATAAACCCTGTCCTGCATCACCGTAAGCAAACAGCACATAACGTAATACCCAGGCTGCCATACCTAATAATAAGGTCCAGCGAATACCAAAACGATTCAGAAACAGCGGTAACGCCAGCATAAATAACACTTCAGACACCTGCCCCAGGGTCATTTTGCCTGTGGCATTTTCTACGCCTATTCCGGTCAGGAAAGGGTTGGCATTCTGGTAATAAAAGGCCAGCGGAATACAAATCAGCACTGAGGCTAAGAAGAACAAGGCGAAGTTACGGTCTTTCAGCAACGCTAACGCATCCAGCCCCAGTAACTCACCTAATTTTAGTTGTTGGCCACGACCCGCTGGTGGTGTTGCAGGTAAAGTAAAGCTGTATACACCCAACACCAAGGACGCCACAGCACACATCAGGAAAGTATTTTTCAGCGCGCCATCAGCAATAGCCTGCTGAGCATCCCAGCCAAAGGCATAACTGATCACCAAACCAGCAGCTATCCAGCCGATAGTGCCCCACACGCGGATTTGTCCAAACTCCAGTTCAGGTTGTTTTAACTGACCAAAAGATACTGAGTTCACCAGTGCCAACGTTGGCATATAGGCCAGCATGTAGCCTAAAACCAGTGGATAAAAGGTTGTAAAATCAGCGGCCTGATACATAAAGTACAGTAAAACAGCACCAGCTAAATGCAGCACACCCAGTAAACGCTCAGCGTTAAAAAAACGGTCGGCTATTAAGCCGACTATAAATGGCGCAATAATAGCGCCCCAGGACTGAGTGGAAAAAGCCATACCGGTTTGCGGGCCAGTGGCCTGCAGATTCTGGCTTAAAAAAGTACCTAAAGTGACAAACCAGCCACCCCAGATAAAAAACTGTAAAAACATCATGCTGCACAAGCGTATTTTTATGCTGTTCATTCTATTCGTCTTCCCCGTTATGTAAGAGCGGTGCTTATTGTTTTTATGCGATTACGGCTTTAACCCCAAGATGCGGCGATTACGCGCCTCGTCTGTTTTAGCGCCAGCGAAGTCATCAAAGGCTCTGCCAGCTTTTTCAATCAGGTGAGACGCGATAAATGGAGCCCCCTCGCGTGCGCCCTGGGTTGAATCTTTTAAACAACATTCCCATTCCAGCACGGCCCAACCATCGAAATCATATTGAGTTAACTTGCTGAAAATACTTTTAAAATCAACCTGACCGTCACCTAAAGAACGGAAACGTCCTGGTCTGTTGACCCAATCCTGATAGCCGCCATAGACGCCGCTGCGACCATTAGGACGGAACTCAGCATCTTTGACATGAAACATTTTGATTCTGCTGTGATAGCGGTCGATAAAATCTAAATAATCCAGTTGTTGCAGCACGAAGTGGCTTGGATCAAACAGGATATTGGCGCGCGGATGGTTATTGGTGGCGGCTAAAAACATCTCAAAGGTAGCGCCGTCGTGTAAATCTTCTCCCGGGTGAATTTCATAACAGACATCCACACCAGCTTGGTCAAAGGCGTCAAGAATTGGTAACCAGCGCTTGGCAAGCTCTGCAAAACCCTGTTCCACTAAACCCGCAGGACGTTGTGGCCATGGATAAACCAAATGCCATAGTAAAGCGCCGGAAAAAGTAGCGTGAGCTTTTAAGCCTAAATTCTGACTGGCTTTGGCGGCAAGTTTTAATTGTTGAATAGCCCATTCGGTGCGCTCTGCTGGTTTACCACGTAAAGCTTCGGGTGCAAAGTTATCAAACAGCTCGTCATAAGCAGGATGTACAGCGACGAGTTGGCCCTGCAAATGAGTCGACAGCTCAGTGATTTCAACACCAGCAGCACGGCACTGAGCCTGAATATCGTCACAATAAGCCTGACTGGTCGCTGCTAATTCCAAATCAAAAAAGGCCGGATTATTAGTCGGCACCTGAATGCCTTTGTAGCCTAAATCTGCAGCCCATTTGGCCATGCTAACCACGTGGCTAAATGGTGCTTCATCGCCCATAAACTGAGCCAGAAATATGGCTGGCCCTTTCATTTTACTCATCTGTAGTCCTTGAGCCAGCACGCTGGCTAATCAAAAAGTTGAACGCTGCCTTTGCACTCGCGAGCGGCTTAGTCTATCGCAGGAATGGACAGCCATTTTTCATTGCTGTGCTGACTGCTGCTGACTGTTTCAATAAATGCCATACCCCGCATACCGGCTTTAATGCCTGGCACACCAGTTGGAGTCCCCTTTTCGCCAGAGCGGATAGCAGCGGCAAAATCACGGTATAAATTACCCATAGCTTCCAGATAACCTTCAGGGTGACCTGCAGGTAAACGGCAACGACGTGAAGCTTCTGCACCTAAACCAGCTTGACCTGCTCCGGCACGCAATACCTGCACAGGAGCGCCATGAGGTTTAACAAGCAGCGTATTAGGTTCCATCTGGTGCCATTCCAGCCCGCCTTTATCACCATAAATACGGATTTTTAGTGCGTTTTCTTCACCGGCACAAATTTGGCTTGCGAGCAGCACACCACTGGCGCCGCCGTCTGTGCGGAACAAAGCTGCACCATCATCATCCAGACGACGGCCAGGCACATGGCTTTTCAGTTCGGCACAAAGTTCGGTGATATGCTGGCCACTGATAAATTCCGCCATACCAAAAGCATGAGTACCAATATCGGCCATACAACCACTGGCGCCCGCCTGAGCAGGATCCGTGCGCCAGCTGGCCTGTTTGTTCTGGCTGCTTTCTAAATCATCGGTCAGCCAGCCTTGTGGATATTCAACAAAAATTTTACGGATAGTGCCCAAAGTACCGTTTTGCACCAACTCTTTGGCTTGCCACACCATAGGGTAACCAAGGTAGGTATGAGCCAGACCATAAAGGCTGTTGCTGGCAATTAAATCCACCGCCAGTTGCTGAGTTTCAGCTAGCGTGACACCCGCTGGTTTTTCACAAAACACATGAAAACCTGCAGCTATAGCAGCACGGCTAATAGGCACGTGCAGCTGATTTGGCGTCACTATCACCAAAAGCTGCATCCGCTTATCTTCCGGCAATGCAGCTTCTTTTTGCAGTAACTCTTGCCAGCTGCTGTACAGACGATTCGGATCAACACACAAATCGTCACCTGTACGCTGATTATTGCCGGCATCACGGCTAAAAGCCCCGCATACCAGTTCAATCTGGCCATCTAAAGCCGCAGCATGACGATGCACAGCACCAATAAAGGCGCCTTCTCCGCCGCCGACCATACCCATACGGATTTTTTGCTTGCCTGGGGTTTTCATGGTTTTTCCTTGTGGTTTACAGACACAAACAGACAGTGACTGTAGATCAAAAATTTAAGCTGTAAAAAATGTAACGGATTACATTTTGTGTCGTCAATAGAAAATCCGTTGTTTGTCGCAAATCATGCACTTTAATTACACAAAAGCTAAAAAAGAGCGCACCAAATAAGAGCAATTGCACTAAACCGGATAACTACTTTTGTCAAAATCGTCTTCACTTTTATAAAAAAGTACTTTATAAATGATATCGGTTACATCCGTATTCAAATAAAGCAGCCCGCTGAAGATAAGCGGGTTAAACAGATGCACGGTGTTGAATATCCAGATAAAATCCGGAGCAAATCCATAAAATGAAATACATTCATGTCCAACATTCGTGACGTAGCACAGCTGGCAGGAGTATCGGTGGCGACAGTGTCCCGTGCTTTGCAGCAACCTGATTTGGTGTCGCTGAAAACCCGCACTAAAGTGCTGACCGCGGTGAAACAGGTAGGTTACAAACCCAATCTGATGGCTGTGAAATTTCGCTCAGGCAAAACCCGCAATCTGGTCGTGCTTGTGCCTACTGTTGCCAACGTATTTTTTGCCCGGGTGATCAGTGGTATGCAACAAGCTGCTCACGACAAAGGTTATTCATTGCTGTTATGTAACACGTTGGCTGATGAAGAAATGGAACAAAGTTATGCCCGTATGGTGCATACCTCACAAGCGGACGGTTTAATTCAACTGCGGGCCAATAATCCTTTTGCCCAGTTGGAGATGAAAGCAGGCTCAGTGTTACCTATGGTCAATGCCTGTGAAGTATTAGACCGTATCGCCTGCCCTACGGTGTTATTGGACAACAGAGCAGCAGCCAGTGCTATGACCGAACATTTACTGCAGCTGGGTCATAAACGTATTGCAATGATAAAAGGCCCGGCCCGCAGTCCATTAACCCGCGACAGGGTGGCGGGTTATCGTGATGCTTTAGATGCAGCAGGTGTCACTTTTGATGAAAGCTTGCTTTATCCGGGTGATTTTACTTTGCAGTCTGGCCATAAAGCCGCCACTGAACTACTGAACTTACCCAATCCACCTACTGCCATGTTTTGCGAAAACGATGAAATGGCGATAGGCGCTATACAAGGCATAAAACAAAAAGGTTTTGCAGTACCTGGCGATATATCGGTAGCAGGTTTTGATGATATTTCATTTGCAGCCTTTGCCGATCCGCCACTGACCACCATAGCCCAGCCCGCTGAAGAGTTTGGTAGTACAGCAGTTACTTTGTTAATAGATTTACTCGAAGGTCGTTTGGGTAAAGCACCTAAAGTCATTTTACCTTTTGACCTTATTCAACGTGCCAGCACAGGTCCTGCTCCGGCAGGGTTAGGCTGACCTTAATCACAGAGCCATCGCAGGAGCAAGCCATGCCATACGACCATTCGACCATGAAACAACAGCCGGAGTTGCTGGATCAGCAGCGGCGACAATTTCTGAAACTCAGTGCGCTAGGTTTAGGCGTGGCAGGTTTAGGTATGGCGTCCCTGCCATTATCTGCAGACATTAAAGCCGCAGTCAGCGCAGCTAAAGTAGTACCGGGCTTACAGCTCTATACACTGCGGGATCTGATGGCTCAAAGTGTGGCCGACACCCTAAAACTGGTCGCTGGTGTAGGTTATACCCAGCTTGAATTTGCCGGTTATTACGATCAAAGCGCCACTCAGTTAAAAAAGATTATGGACAGCGAAGGGCTCAATGCTCCATCCGCTCATGTACCTTTGGATGTGATGCAAAAAGATCTGGATAAGGTGATTGAACAGGCTTTAATCATGGGTCACACCTATCTGGTGTTGCCTTATCTGATGGACACAGACCGTAAAACTATTGACCAATACAAAGCCTTAGCGGCGTTTTTAAACAAAGCAGGCGAGAAAATTCGCTCTGCTGGTATGCAACTGACTTATCACAACCACGACTTTGAGTTTGTGAAATTGTCTGATCAAGTCCCTTACGATGTGCTGCTGAATGAGACAGACGCCAAACTGGTGCAAATGGAGCTGGATTTATACTGGGTGGTCAAAGCAGGCTTAAGCCCACTGGAATTGTTCGCCAGACAACCTGGCCGTTTCCCGCTCTGGCATGTCAAAGACATGGACAAAGCCGGTGGTTTTGCTGATGTCGGCAAAGGTGTGATTGATTTCAAACCTATTTTTGCCAAGGCACAAGCTGCTGGTTTACGCCACGCTTTTGTTGAACGCGACCAAACCGACAACAGAGTAGAAACTATTCGTCAGGGTTTTAGTGCTTTAAGTCGTTTATTAAGCTAAATATTTTAGCTTTACTCTCTTTTGAATACGCCGGACTTTTTAGTTCGGCTTTATTTTGTCCGCAGTAAAATTTCTGCAGTATTTTTACACTTCAGATTGATTATTTTATGGACAAGCTTGACATCGGTTAAATTCAGAAGTAAAACGATTAAGAGATGAATTAAAAAAGTTCATCTGATGATTCAACAAAGCGACTCTATAGCAAAAGGCTGACAGTTGCTTTTTTATAAAAAAATAACTTAATCGATTAAGTAACTACCCGACAGGGGGCAAATACAATGTTTAAGCAACAGAAAGTTTCAATGGCAGTACGGCAGGTATTATTCGCATCCACACTCATAGCAACTGGCCCAGTCTGGGCGCAAAGCACAGCTGCAACAGAAGCAGCAGGCACAGAAAAAGCTGAAACCGAAGCCTTTGAAACCATAGTGGTCACAGGCAGTGTACCGGGCCGTACTCAGATTGAATCTGCTATTGCGGTAACCAGCGTAGATGCAGAAATGATCAAAGATTTCCAACCCAGCTCTGAAGCTGAAGTATTCCGTATGATCCCAGGTATTCAGGTTGCTGGTACAGCAGGCCCTGGCGGTAACTCAAATATTGCGGTACGTGGTTTGCCTGTAGCGACTGGGGGGTCACCTTTTGTACAAATTCAGGAAGACGGTTTACCTACCGTATTATTTGGTGATCTGCAGTTTGGTAATAACGACTACTGGACCCGCTTTGATTCAAGTGTTGACCGCGTTGAAGGCGTACGTGGCGGCACAGCTGGTACATTCTCCTCTCAGTCACCTGGCGCAATTATCAACTACATCAGTAACTATGGTGATGTAGATGGTGGCTTACTCCGCCTGAATACTGGTGTTGGCCATGACGAGAAAAAAGTTGATTTCCGTTATGGTGGCGCAGCCAGCGACAGCGTTAATTTCCATGTTGGTGGTTATGTCAAACAAGGTAAAGGCCCATTAGATGCTGCGTTTAATGTCAGTGAAAGCGCACAGGTAAAAGCCAACGTCACCAAGTTTTTTGAAGATGATGTCAGTTATTTCCGTGTGCTGGTCAAAGTAGCAGACACTCAGGAACCGAACTACACAGGCGCTCCTGCGCTGGCCAACTATGACGGCAACAGCTTCAGCGATTTACGCCCTTACCCTGGTTTTGATGGCCGTAATCAATCCAACTACTCTATCCATAATCAGGAGTTTCTGATCGTTAACCGCGAAGGTGTGACAGAGCGGGTAGAGATGTCTGGTATTACCACTGAATCATTTTCACTGGGTAACGAGCTGCATTACGAATTCAAAAACGACATTGTGCTGGACAATAAAATGCGCTGGACTGATATGAGCGGCGGCTTTACTTCGCCCTTCTTCAACGCAGCCACCACAGCCAGTGTGTTAGGTTCAACAGTCAATGGCGCTGTGGTCGACAGTATTCGTTTTGCCAATGGTCCTCGGGCTGGTGAGCTTTACGATTCAGCCTATCTGAACAACAACACCAACGTAAATACCAACATTCGTGATGTCGGCAGCTTTGTAAACGACTTAGCTGTATCGAAAGAATTTGCCATCGACGACAACACTTTTACGGCTCGCGCTGGTTATTTTTACATGAACCAGAATGTGGCAGCGGATTGGCACACCAACAGAACCTATTCTGAACTCAGCGGCGATAACCCGGCTATGCTGGATTTATTTGATGACGCAGGTAACCAACTGACTGCAAACGGTATCGCAGGTTTTAATGATAACTGGGGCAGCTCGAACGCCCGCGATTACGACTTAGCCTACACAGACACAGCCCCTTACCTTGCGCTGGATTTTGATACGGATTTATTTACGCTGGACGCCAGTGTACGTCGTGACACTGTGGATGCTTCAGGCTGGACAGCCGCTGGTGGTGAAGTATTTAATACAGTAGTCGACGGTGTGGCTATTCCAACGCTGATCTCCAATGGCGCCCGTGAAAACCTGAACTACTCTGTCAGCTACACTTCCTGGACTGTAGGTGGTTTGTATAAGTTAAACGAAGACACCAGCCTCTTTACCCGAGCATCCAAAGGTGGCCGTTTTAACGGTGATCGCCAAACCGTCAGCGGTAAAATTAATGCCGATGGTTCGTTAAATCAGCAAGGCCAGACTTCAGCCGTCGACTTTGTCAATCAGTACGAGCTGGGTGTGAAACGTCGTGGTGAAGTGCTGGATGGTTATTACACTTTTGAACTGACCTTACTCAAAGGTGACTTTAAACAAAGCACCTATGAGTTATCTGCAACCCGTTGTGGTGGTGTGGCAGGTGGTTGTGTCATTGACGCTGAATACAAATCTCAGGGCGCTGAAATTCTCGGCACTGTGCGGATTGGCGACTTCTCGCTGGTGGGTAACGCCACTTATTCAGATGCAGAAAAACTATCAGCAGGAGCCACCAACTGGACCCGCGCTGATGGTATTCCTGATTTAATTTATACCCTGTCATCCAACTATCATATTAATGATCAGTGGGTCACAGGCTTAAATATTACAGGTCAAACAGCAGCTATTGACGGTGCCGGTAATGAATATCCGGACAACTACACCTTAGGTGGTAGCCTGAGATACAGCCCAACTGATAATCTGGAATTTGGCTTTCAGGTGTATAACCTGACAGATGAATTTGATATCCGTGGCAGCGGCGGTTTAGCAGACGCTTCAGTAACGCCGACCGTGATTTCAGGCTCTCCTGTGATTGGCCGCACAGCAACAGCTTCAGTGACAGTAACTTTCTAAACTGTCATTCGGGCAAAGCGAAAAAAACAGGCTGGTAAAGTGCACATTGCTTTACCAGCTTTTCCGTTTTATCTGTATTGGTATAATTGCTTCAAGGACACTGCATGACCAGAGTTCAGCTGGCACAACAACATCTGCAACAAGGCAGGGCCGATCTGGCGATACCGCTGCTGCGCCAACAGCTTGAACAGGTACCGCAGGATCCAATGGCCTGGAAGCTAGCAGGATTTGCCTGGCATGAAGAACAATATGAAACAGAAGCTGTGCATGCCTTTAGCCAGGCTTTTGCGCTGCAAGAATCCGATGCCTCAACCCTGATGGCGTTGGCGCAAAGCCGTTTCTTTGCTGGTTACTCTGCTGTCGATCATTTTTATCAACTGACTACTTTGACTCCGGGCGATTTAAATGCCTATCGTGGCTTAGCTTTGGCTTTAGCCGCTGATGGCGAATATAATCTGGCACAACAACTGTTAGTCAATAATCTGGCGGCTCATCCGCTGTGGCTGGAAGGTCACAAGTTATTAAGCAGCATGCGTTTTATGTCAGGTGATGCCCGCCATTTTTCGGACAGTTATCAGCAAGCCTGCACACAACAACCTCAGAATCCGGCACTTTGGCTGGACTGGTTTCGCTGTTATGCCCAGTTAAAACAATGGCCACAATGTGAGCATATTTTAGGGGTAGCCGAACAGCATTGTGGTAAGCACTTGCAACTGACCTTAGCCCGGCTTTTTGTCGCAGCCGAATCAGGCGACACCGCAAAAGCGGCCTCGTTATTTGCAGAAACAAGTCAGGTACAAGATCCGGTGCGGGCTATGGCGTTAATCAGATTTCAGTTGCGTCATGGCGATATTCAAGCTGCAGAACAAAGTGCCCTGCCCTGGCTTCAAACTACATCAGCCACTGTATTCTGGCCTTACCTCTCTTTAATTTGGCGTTTATTGGGTGATCAATCAAGTGATCGTAGAGCCACGTGGCTGGACACGGAACCCATGCAGGTGAAAGCCTTTGATTTACAGTTAAGCGGCAATGAATTAAATCAGTTGTGCTCTGTTTTACGCTCCTTACACAAAGCCAAAGCACCTTTTGCCCAGCAATCCGTGCGGGGTGGCACCCAAACTGATCAAAATATTCTGCTGCGCCATGAACAACCGCTGCAGCTGTTAAAACATAAACTAAAAACTGCAGTACAAAGCTATGTAGAGCAGCTACCAACTGCGCTAGCTACGCATCCTTTGTTAGGGCGAACACGCGACCGCGCTTTACAAGGCCGCTGCCGTTTTAGCGGCAGTTGGTCTACTTTACTAAAAACTCAGGGTTTTAATGTCAGCCACACCCATCCATCCGGCTGGCTCAGTGCAGCATTGCATATTCAGATCCCAACCGCAGAACAATTGGGGCAAGCACCTGCTGGCTGGCTGCAATTTGGCGCGCCACCTGCTGAGCTTCAACTGCCATTAGCCCCTCAACTTCAGCATCAACCACAAGCTGGTACCCTGGTGTTATTTCCATCCACCTTATGGCATAACACAGTACCTTTTGAGTCGGGTGAACGTTTAACTCTGGCCTTTGATATTGAACCTCAGCCTTTTCCTACCGGAGCTGCTCTATGACAGAAGCTGAAAACAACAGCATAAAAAAGATAGTGATAGTTGGCGGAGGCACAGCAGGCTGGATGACAGCTGCAGCCTTAAGTAATGCATTACAACAAGGCTGCCAGATCACGCTGATAGAGTCTGAGCAAATAGGCACAGTTGGAGTGGGCGAAGCCACTATACCGCCGATTCGATTGTTTAACCAAAGCCTGGGCATCAACGAAAACGACTTTATCCGCGCCACTCAGGGCTCTTTTAAACTGGGTATTCAGTTCATCAACTGGGGACGGCAAAACCACAGTTATTTCCACCCTTTTGGCAGCTATGGCCGCCAGTTTGATTTGGTCAGCCTGCATCATCATTGGTTACAGGCAAAGCGTGAGGGTAAAGCACAAGCTTTTGACATGTATTCTATGGCCTGGGTGGCAGCACAGCACGGCCGTTTTGCGCCACCTGTCACAGATCCACGCCATGTGTTATCGACTCACGACTATGCCTATCATTTTGATGCCGGCCTTTATGCCCGCTATTTACGCCAGTACTCTGAAGCCAAAGGCGTGCTGCGTATCGAAGGTAAAATCAACGCGGTAAAACAAAACTCTGTTTCAGGTTTTATTGACGCAGTGCAACTGGATAACGGTCAGTTGGTGGATGGTGAGCTTTTTATCGACTGCTCAGGCTTTCGCGGTTTATTGATTGAAGACACACTAAAAACCGGTTATCAGGATTGGTCACACTGGCTGCCCTGCAACAGAGCCTGGGCTGTGCCGAGTGAACGCGGTGACTTCACCCCATACACCAAATCCACAGCTCATGCTGCTGGCTGGCAATGGCGTATACCGCTGCAACACCGCACCGGCAATGGCCATGTGTTCAGTAACCACTTTATGAGCGAGCAACAAGCTCAGGATATTCTGCTGCAAAACCTCGGAGCCAAGGCTTTAGCTGAACCACGAATGCTGCAGTTTGTTACAGGACGACGGAACTTGTTCTGGAATAAAAACGTGGTGGCTATAGGCCTTGCCAGTGGCTTTTTAGAACCGCTGGAATCCACCAGTATTCATCTAATTCAGGCCGGTATAGCCAAGCTGTTAGCGCTGTTTCCGGATAAAGATTTTGACCCTATGCTGACAGAGGAATACAACAGAGTAGCGATTCGCGAAATAGAAAATATCCGCGACTTTATTATTCTGCATTACAAGCTGACAGAGCGGGATGACAGCGAATTATGGCGTTATTGTGCCGCCATGCCAGTGCCAGACTCACTCAATTACCGGATAGAGCAATTTAAACGTCAGGGCCGGTTAATACCGGGTGAAATGGATTTATTTGGCAACACCAGTTGGCTGGCCGTGCATATAGGTCAGTTTAATACGCCACAAAAAACCGACGCTGTGCTGGCTTATCGCAGCATTGAAGGTGCGGAGCGCTTAGCCAAACTTAGTCAGGCGATGCAGGCTGCGGTTTTATCTTTGCCTACTCACCAGCAGTATATAGACCAATACTGTAAAGCAGCCCCGCTCTAAACTAAAATAACAAAGGCAGCCTGGGCTGCCTTTGTTTTATGCAAAACTACTCACACTTAATCATGCCCAAGTGCCAGTCGTCTGGCGGCAGGTTGCACAACATGATTCCACCACAGCCCCAGCATTAACAGCAAAGCAAAACCCGTCGCCAGATAAAACCCATAACGTACATCCCCCATCGCATCGCCAACCAGGCCCATCAGCAAAGGCCCTAAAGCTGCAGCCAACGCGGTAAAAGCCAGAATTAAACCTGCAGCTGCGCCATGCTGCTGACGCGGAAAACAGCTGATGCCTTTGGAGTTTAATGTCGGGTACATCATCGACATAAAAAGCCCTGACAGCGGCATCAGCCATAAAGCGGCAGCCACGCCAAAATACATACTCAGCGCAAAACAGATAAAAATAGCGCTGCCAAACCAGGCTAATAACGCAGTCCAGCTAAAACGCAGCAGCAACCACTCGGCAAGGAATCGTCCTGCGGTGCGCAGAATAAAAAACACCGTAATGGCATGGGCGGCCAGCACAGTGAAGTTGCCATCGTAACTTTGTAATAAGGTAGGCAGCCAAACAAAAATGGCGACTTCGGTGGCCACATAACAGGCAATGGCCAGCGAAAATCCCAGTGCATGTTTATCTTTCACCAGCGCCAGACTTTGCCAAACCGATGTATGCTGCTGTGGCTGATAAGCCGGGTAATCCAACCTTGAGGCCATAATCAAAAGCACTGCACAAATCAACCCTGCCAATAAATACAACTGAGTCCAGTCCAAAGATGCCGCTATTAACAAACCTACTAAGGCTGGGCCAAAAATAGCGCCCAGACCAAAAAAACCTTCTACCCTGTTCATTAATCGGGTGTGACTGTCAGCATCAGGACTGACGTCCCCCACTAACGCCAAAGCTCCGGTTTTAAATAAACCAATACTCAAACCACTGATACCTAACAGCAGCAGATAAAAGATAAAACTCTCACCAAAAATAAAAGCCACACAAGCTATAGCGTAAAGCGCCAAACCAGCCAGGATCACCTTTTTACGGCCAAAGCGATCGGCATAACGGCCTAAAAACAAACCGGATAAACCAATAAATAACATAGGCACATAATGAAAAGCGGCGGCTTCGGTCAGGCTTAACTGAAACTGCGCGACGACTTGCGGAATGATGACGCCCACAGCGTCTGTGGTCATAGCAAAAACAAAAAACATCAGGCAAGTCATCCACTTCACCTGAGTAAAAGCACTGGGCGAAGCTGGCGAACTCGCATCTAAAGTGTGAACTTGTTGCATAGGTCTACCCTGTCAAGGTGCGCTTTAGCAGCGCTGTTTTTTTATAAGGATCTTTGGCTTTATTCACCTTAGCCTTTTTAAAAGCGAGATCCATAGAATCCGGCGCGTTTCACCCTCCCCAGGGCACTGCGACAACGCATCCGGTTGGTCAGATTCTGTTCATCTGTTCCAGCACTAAAGCTACAACTTAATCGTTTAAGTAGCAATAAAAAAATGAAAGTATCGGGTAAATTTATTTCAGGTGCGGGATGGCGATGTAAAACAAGATTAGCTTCAGCAATATGGCTTACGCCTAAGCTCAGTTACTCTGCGGGTTCCTTTGTGAAAGCTATAAATGTAAAGAGCACAAGAGCTTAAAAAGCAGGCAAAAAAGAATAGCCAAACCAGCAGAAACAAAAAGGGGTCGCTGCTTTTAGTAACGTAAATGCTACTACCGCCTCGCCCAAAAGGCACTTCACCGATATCGTAGAAAAAGTAACAGGCATAGCCCATGACAATAGCGATAAAAAGTAACGCTATACCCTGTTGGGACAATAAATACAAAAAAACCAAAGTGCCACGAGAGCGATATTTATTCATGCCAAATCCATTTGTTCAGCAATTACCACCAAATATTCAAACACCTGCAGGCGCAAGTTTTGCACTAGCGCCCGCAGAAGGCGCGCCATCTTTTGGCATCGCGCTTTCTGCCATTGCTATATGGCTTATTCTTTGTGCTTGAGGTCTTCGATGATTTGAGCATCGATCCAGTATAAATCTGATTGCGTGCCTACCTTGCCGTTTGTATGGGGCACCATTCTATTGAAGAAGAGAAATTTACCGTCAGGTGTGACCTGTGCGCCCCTCTCTTCAGCTGCTGTATTTACCTTGTCTCCCAGATTAATAGCTTCCCCCCAGGAGCCGTCTTTCTGCCGGAAACTGATATAGAGATCAGCATCGCCGTACCCGCTCTCTCTTTCACCGTCCCACATCAGGTAGCTCTCGTCAGGGGCTATGTATGGATGGGCATTCCATATGCCGGTATTGATCTCTTTCGGCAGCGGCTTCGGGTCTTGCCATTTGCCACTCACCAGTTTTGAGTACCGCAGAACTCCATCACCGGCTGAACTGCCTCTCTCGTCCAGAACTAAAGTACCTTTAGCTGAAGCTGCAAGGCTCATAATCTGTAGTGCTTCAAAAGCAGGACCAAGACTTTTCAGCTCTGACCAACCCTGCGCTGTTCGCTCTTTATAGGTGGCACCATAATGCAAAGTTCTACCGTCTGGAGCGTAAAAGGGTCTACTTTCTCCTGCCGGTACCGCTATCTTATGCCACTGACCGCCTAGGTTTCTAAAAATGACAGGTTCCGGTTCTCTGGCGTCACGAGAGTGTTTCCATCTGGTGACAAAAAACTCGTTCATGTCAGGGGAGAAACCACCAGCGTCCCCCCATTCTTCTGTATTCACAATGCCGGGAGCAAAGGGCTTGGCGGTTAAACCCGGTGGTGTTTGCCCCAGATAAGGGCCTTTGAGCGCTGGAAATTCATCTTGGCTATAACTTTTGCTACTCATAGTGAGTATAGAAAGCAGCGGAATAACGAACATACAAATACGATCCATCACTTATTTTTCCTTTTAATTAAGTTTGTTATTTCACATTTATGTGGAGGTACAACCTTTGACTTTACTCAGAGCGTAAAGTTTTAGTACAAAACGAACAGGAAAAACTAGCAGTGCCAGGTCTTGCATCTTGCCCCGCTATAATAAGGACAGATCTGTTAGCTATTTTCTATGGTTTTTTCTGATTTTATTTTCGTTAAACTCATTGAAACTAAATCAACAAAGTATTTTGGGGCAAGGTGCAAGACCCGACCCCAAAGTTCTTACGACCTCAAAGTTCTTAGCCTAGATGATCTTATTCATATCAAATACATAGCCAGAGTTACGCATTTCTTTAGCAAGTTGCAAATGCCATGCTCCGTGGCTATCAAATGGAACATAAACGACCCCGCTGATGTCGTTTGGAATTTCCACGTCTCCTTTTACCAACGCGCAGACATTGTTGCGGGCAAGCTTTGCAATCAAATACCCATGTTCAAAGACAACGTTTTGTCTTGCACGTGGCTTTTGCATGTTATCTCCTGATAAGCCCCCAATATCGCATGGTGTATACAGTACAATGGCAAAGCCAACGTTAGTATTGGCTTCGATCTTTTCAATGATCGTTTTCCCAGAGCTGGCTTGTTCGTGAAGAATGATGGCATCGAATCCTAGCTTCTCCACAAAACGAGCAACCTCTGTTTTTGCTTGATCGTCTCTGCCATGGACAATGAAAACACTTCTTTTATCCATCTGTGTTTGGTTCAACTCTGGAGAGCTTGGCTTCAGAATTTCCCCGACTGACCTAAGGACGTCCTTTGTAATGTCCTTTACATATTTATCGCTATTTACAATTATTATCGGTGTGTATACAAAAAACACATTTTGACTGACTGTTTTTTGAGCGATATCACGTAGCTCCGTAAGCGGCTTTTCCGAAGATTTTATTTTTAACTGTCTAATCTTGTCTCGATTTATATGTCTACCATTTATATAGATTTGAGCGTTTTTCGAGTATGGACGAACGACTAGCTCAACAATTTCGTTGAGGCTTGTACTGTCGAGTTCATAGCAGCGCTCATAATCTCCCTTTTTGTTTTTTTCTGTTGTTTCAACGATGACGTGATAGTACATGTGTTTGATTCTCTTGATTATGGTCGTTCAATTTTTTTAACGAGGTTAGCGCAAAGCACACGAGCAACAACAGTGTAGCGGCTGGCGTTCTAGCAGTCCAAGTCACGAGTTTTGCACTTTGTTAGAAACAATCAGGGTCATACATTGCATTTTGCCCCGTTATATTAAGGGACAGATCTGTTAGCTATTTCTTCAATTTTTTTTCGCTCTTATTCTCGTTAAACTCATTGAGACTAAATTAGCAAACTATTTTGGGGCAAGCTGCAAGACCCAATCCCAAACTTCGTTAACTTTGGTTAATAGGTGGGTTTTAACCGTCCCACTGAGCGCGGCAAAGGGTTTTAAACAGTCGTTATGAGCATCACTGAGACGGGATTTTATTTGGAAACTCATAGATGAATTTCATGAGCATTTCTGAAAATGCAATAAGATCTTCGCAGTCTGCTTTAGTCATAAGTGCAATCTCGTGAGTAGCTTCATTTCCTTTTTGTCGAATATGATCCACCCATCCCCGCCCATTAGGCGGTATATAACCTTGATCAGCCAAATAGTTAATGTAATGTATGAAGGCTTTTCCTTCATCAGCGCCTTGTTCAACACCAATATTCATTAGTAATTTCCTGCATAGTAAAACAGCACCTGTATATGATGATGCAGCTACGCAGTTTCGAGCTTCTTTATAAAGCGCAGCTAGGTTTCCAGGTAGATGATTTACGTCATTGCCAGGTGCGACATCTGGATATTGACGGTTAGAAGCATCGAAATGAGTGGGCTTATCGCAATGTGTGCATATGTATATTTTTTGCCCAGCATTTGAAATAAATCCATTGGCGGAGGCGATAATATTCCCACAGTGACCACAAGTGTATTGTTTAGAAATCATATTCTGGGAGTTGTGCCACGGCATATCCGAAATTCCTTATGACTACACAATATCTGCACACCTTACCAGTACATTGTTAACTTCTTCTGGCTTGTTATTTTTAAGGTCGCCTAATCTGAGGAATTAAATTAGAATGTTTTTCCCTCTTCAGCAACAAATAAATATGCCTATAAGTTTTTTCAAAGCATGTTTACGTGGACTATGCCCATTCCGCGGCAACCTTACTTGCTACGCCAAAATTGAAAGCATAATGTGCCTATCAGGCCCTAAGGCAACTGAACTTTATGACCCTTCATATGCTTTAAATACGCCACTAAGTGGTCAATATCCTGGCTACTCAACTGCGGGAAGGCGGGCATTTTGCTTTTGTATCTGTAGCCGGATGCATTCGGGATAAAGGCTTTTAAGTGATCCTCGGTCCAGTATTCGGTAACATTTTTTGGTGCGTTCAGCTCCGGGCCTAGCTCGCCGCCTTGCAGGTTGATGGAATGGCAGCTGATACAGCTTTGTTTAAACAGCAAAAAGCCCTGATATGCCGCCGAGCTTTGGGCTGCGTTGGTTGGATAGAGTTTGGGGTAACGTTGCTGGAAACTGACCAGCTCCAATTTCACCAGTTGATAAGGCCAGGGTCTGGTTTTTTCGACCGATTTGCCTTGTTTCCATACCAAATAAAATGGCGCAGGCGATACCATGGCTTTGCCCTGGGCGACTGGGGCAAAATCAAAATCCTTTTTGCCGGTTTCAGCAAACACCAATACGGCCTGGTCATCCAGCAAATACTCAAGCGGCATACTAGGGGCGTAACCATCAGAGGCGGTCAGCACCACCTCATCGGCAGCCTGACCCTGCTTATAACCTGCAGCCTTTAACAGTTGCAGTAAAGACACGCCTTCAAAGCTTTTTTCGCTGTTATAGACAGGGTCAAATAGCTTGATCTGTTGTACTGGCACTTTTTGTTTGATTTGCGCCAGCGTCCATTGCTGCTGTTGATCAGGCAACTGGATCTGAAGCTGCTGCGCCGTTAAAGCAAAGGAGCAGAAAGATAAAAAACCAAGCAGTATCAATACACTAGTTCTAAGCATAATTGCACCTTTGCCTTAAAGTTACCCTAGATAGATTAGCCTAGATATTTTTTAAGCCAGTTGACCATATCCTGCTGCGCTTTAGAGCGCACAGGGTTAAAACCATGATCAGCGCCCGGATAAATCAGCAATTGATGCGGGTGCTTTAATTCCTCCAGTTTTAAGGCTAATTGTTCTGCATTTCGAACCGACACCTGCTTATCCTGATCACCGTGTTGAATCAAAATTGGCAAGTCTGCCGGTAACTGTTCAGGCCATAACAACACTGAGCGCTCAGCCAAAGCTGCAACTTTATTGCTGCTGTAGTTTGGGATCCGTGCTTCAAACACTTTTTCCATAGCCGGACGAATTTCCAGCTCTTTAGCTAAATCGGTAGCACCAGCGCCTACTACTATGGTTTTCAGTTCAGGCATAGATTTGGCCAGCATATAGGTCATCATGCCGCCTCGGCTATGGCCCCACATCGCCATTCTGTTGGTATCTACGTCCTTCATTCCCTGAGCTATAGGCACTAAAGCTTTTACGTCTTCTAACTCAGCACCACCAAATTCATCAAACCCGGCATTGCTCACTGCGGCTTTCCCCCAGTTATGCTGGCCTCTATAGTTGCTGGCAAGGATCACAAAACCTTGTTCAGCTATCGGCATCAGTTCATGCATGACAAAACCAAATACCAGCTGGCCATAACCGGCATTACCGCCTCGGTTATAAATCACCACAGGAGCTTTACCGCTGATTTGCTTAGGTTTAATCATAAAACCAATGACGGGCACATCCCCTACTTTGTAAACAAATTCCTGACAATCCAGCTTCTGTATGAAACCTTCATAATCAGCCTGAGGCAGTTGAGCCCGCAGTTTGGCTTCGGAAAAGTTTGGCTGGTTTTTTGCCATTTTGAGCCGAAAAGCAATATAGCTGTCGTAACTTTGAAAAGGTCCGCTGAAACAGCTACGGCTTTTTCGCAGGCTGGACGCAGTACTAAAGAGTTCGGTTTGAACCGGAGCCGCTGTATTGGCAACTGCCGTAGCCGTTTGAGCCAAAGCAGCATTACTCAGACCCAGAGCCAGCAGTAAAGACAGAACAATAGAGGGTTTCATCACAACATCCTTGTAGAAGTTAATAGTTAATTCAGATCGATCACAGCCACCAGCGCTTCATGATCAGAAGGATACAAGCCGTTGTATCTTCTGTTATCTACCTGATAACTGGCTACCTGCAGGTTTTTACTTACGAAAATAAAATCTATGGTTTGGCTTGGGCTATTCGGTTCGCGGCCAAAACCATTAAAAGTACCGGCATTTTTTGAAAGCTTTTGTTTAGCAACCAAAGCACTGTCGTTTAAGCTTTTACTCAGCGCTTTGTAGGGCTCGCTGCTAGGCTCCACATTAAAATCGCCGGTCAGCAGCACTTTGCTCTGTTTGGGTAATTGTTCCACTTCGGCTTTTAGTAACAAGGCACTTTGCAGCTGAGCTTGCTGGCCCATATGGTCAAAATGCGTATTCAGAAAATAAAAACTCTGGCCGGATTTCAGCGCTTTAAACTGAGTTTTGGTAAAAGTGCGGTTCAGGTTTGCATCCCAGCCTTTTGATACTTGCTCCGGCGTTTCAGATAACCATAAAGTTTTGGCCGAAAGCAGTTGCAGTTTGTCTTTGCGATAGAGCACAGCTGTGCTTTCGCCTTTGGTTTTGCCATCGTCACGGCCTTCACCAAACCAGTGATACTGCGGCAACATAGCCACTAAATCATGCACCTGAAACAGTTCAGCTTCCTGCAAGCCAATCAAGTCCGGTTGTTGGGTTTGAATTAAATGCGCCAGCAATAACTTACGCTCTGGCCAGTACTGCGGCGTACCTTCGGCTTCACAGTAGCCACACCTGATGTTGTAGCTCATCAGTTTGAGTGATTCGGCTTGGGCCAATTGAGGAAAAGTCAGCAGGGATAAAATAAGTAGTAAAAATTTCATGCAGTCAGCCTGTTCAGGTAAAAGAAGCTACAAAACTAACCTAACAACTTTGCCGAATTATTAATTCTGATGGCATTAAAAGGTCAGCCCCTAATTCGCCCGACAATAAGATGCGGGCGGCAGTGCGGCCTTTTTCGTCACTATGCTGAGCAATAGTGGTCAGGCTGGGGTAAGAGCGTTCGGCTTCTTCAATACCATCAAAGCCAGCCACCACTAAATCGCCAGGTATATTAATCCCCAGCTCACGCGCTACCGCCATGGCCGCCAAGGCAATACGGTCGCTCATACACAGCAGCACTTGAGGTCGTGGGTATTGAGTTAAAGCTTCACGGGCTGCCACTAAAGCAAAATGGTGGGTATTCAGCGGAATATGCCAAACCGCATCTGCTGGTAAATCGCGGCCTTGCTCTATGGCTGCCGCTAAATAACCATCTAAACGGCGGCGGGAAATGGCTTGTTCTGTGCTATACAGCTCATGCGGCTGAATACGGCATACTCTGTCTGACTCAATTAAGCGCAAACCCAGCACCGCCACTTTGCCCTGCATTTTAGCAAAGGCATGTTCAGCAATACGGTGGGCTGCGGCGTAGTTATCGACGTTGACCGACACTACATTGTCCAAATTACAGTCGACCGTGATCAACGGCTTACCACTTTTGATAATGCGGTTCAGCTGCTCGGGGTTACTGGGCGCACCATACAAGATAAAAGCGTCGGGCACAGCTTCAGCACTGCTGCTACTGGTGTTGTGGCGGCCAGATAACAACAGCATATCCATGCCGTGTTCCTGCAGCACTTCGGCCACACCTTTAATAAATTGATTAGCAACAGGATCGCTGACTGAATATTCCAGCGTGTCCGATAATAAAACCGCCACTATGCCGGAGCGGCCAGTGCGCAAACTGCGGGCTGCGGCATTAGGGCCGTCGTAACCCAACTCGGTGCATTGTTGCAAAATACGTTGGCGTAATTCAGGGGAAAGTTGGTCGGGTCTGTTGTAGGCATTGGAAACAGTAGCTACTGAAACCCCCAGGTAGGAAGCGACAGTTTTTAAATTCAGTTTTTTTGGTTTTTCAGTTGCCGACACAGCCATAACACCCTGTTTTAGTTCAGGCTTTATCATGCCTGTTCAGTGGCAGAATAGCCAGCGCCCGAACCCGGTAATGTAAGGGTGACCAAAAGCCCTGCGCCCTGATTTTGCAGGCTTAAACTACCGCCATGAGCTTCAGCTATATCACGGCATAAAGTTAAACCTATACCAGAGCCATTCTCCTTGCTGGTGTAAAAAGGCACCATGGCATGGGCAAGAGCTTCACTGGTCATACCGCCTCCAGCATCCTGAATGCGGATCAGTAACTGATCTGGCAATTCGGTAAAACTAAGCTGAATTTGTTGTGGATCAGAGCCCGATTCATGGGCGTTTTTTAATAGGTTTAACAGCAGCTGTGATAACTGCAGCGGGTCGGCCAACCAGACACGGCGAGGCAAATCACCTTCCAGTTCAAACTCATACTGGTCCTGTAACTGATTAATCAACCGGGCCCACTGCACTAACGCCACAGCTGGGGTAGGTAACTTGGCAAACTGAATATAGGATTGCAAAAACTGATTTAAATGCTGCTGGCGCTCACTGATGGTCTGGAAAATTTGTTGCAGCTGGGTATGTTGTAATTGTGTTGCCACTAACTGGCCTGAATACGCCAACGAGGACAAAGGCGCTAGCGTATTATTCAGTTCATGCCCTATCACCCGCAGCAGTTTTTTCCAGGCTTTGACTTCTTCGCGGTGAATTTCGCGGGTCATAGGTTTTAATAAATACAGCTGATGCGGTTTTTGATTTAGCGAAAAAGAGCTAACCGACAAATGCCAAATCGACACTGGTTCGCCCAAATGCAGCAAGCCTTGTTGGCCGCTTTGAATAGCCAATGCTAGTTCAGGCAACTGTTGAGTTAATTCTGAAAACAGTAGCCCTTCAAACTTGCGGCCCTGATGCAATAAGACTCGGGCTGCAGGGTTAGTCATCAGCACCCGGCCTGTCTGGTCTGTTAACACCATAGCGCTTGGGCTCGATTGCAACACAGTATCGAGCAGCAATTCACGCTGATACAAAGTGGCGCGTTCCTGCCGCAGCTGCGCCGACATTTGCTGCAATACTTCAGCTAAAGGTTTTAACTCTCGTAACAGCTGGCGATTGGCATCGACATTAAAACTGCCATCCTGCAGGTTCTGCGCATGTAAATTCAGTGCTTCAATTTCCTGCTGCAATGGTCTCAACGTAAAGCGCAGCACCAGCAACACCAGAACATCAAAGCCAACAAAAAGCCCATACCAGAGCGGTTCAGCGTCCAGATAAGACAAAAGCAAAAAAGCCGGAATCAGTAAGGCCAGCACCAGCAGATATAAACGCCGGATCAGTTGCATAGGATGTTACGCAGGTTCAATGCCATAAAACTCCATTCGTCTGTACAAAGCCTGACGGCTAATGCCCAGTTGTTTAGCCGCCCGGGCTACCACGCCCTGAGCTTGCTGCAGCGCTTGTTCAATTTGTTGTTTGTCCAAATCATCCAAAGCTTTTTTCGCTGTGTTTTGCTCTTGTGGCAAAGCTAAATCGGCAGCATCAATTTCATCAGCCAAAGTCAGTAATAAAGCGCGCTGACATAAATTTTGCAGCTCACGCACGTTGCCAGGCCAGGGGTAACTTTGCAGCGCCTGCTCGGCTTTTTTCGTTAAGCTTTTTTGTCCTGCTAAAAAATGTCGCGCTAAAGGCACAATGTCATCCACTCTGTCTTTCAGCGATGGCAAATGCAGCTGTACGACATTGATGCGGTAATACAAATCCTGGCGGAAAATGCCTGCGCTGATGGCTTTGGTTAAATCTGCATTGGTGGCGCTGATAATACGCACATCCACTTTGCGGGTCTGACTTGAACCTAAACGTTCGAATTCGCCGGTTTGTAACACACGCAGTAACTTCATCTGGCCTGATAACGACAAGTTACCTATTTCATCCAGAAACAAAGTACCGCCATCTGCAGCCTCAAAACGACCAATACGGGTTTTAGTGGCGCCGCTGTAGGCACCGGCTTCAGCACCAAATAACTCAGCTTCCATTAAATCGGCTGGTAAAGCGCCCATATTCACTTTAATCAAAGGCTGGTGTTTACGGCTGGAATTGGCATGCAGCACCTGGGCTATGCCCTCTTTGCCTGCACCATTTTCACCTGTGATCAAAACTGCTGCATTGCTGGGTGCCAGTTGCAATGCCATTTGCAGCAGTTGCTCCATGGCTGTGCTGGCAAAGACTAAACCGCATAAATCTTTGCCGGCAAAAAGGCCCAATCTTTCCTGCTGCTTGCGCTCGGCTTTTAAATTTTGCTCTGTCAGTTGTTTAATTTTGAGCACATTAGCAACAGTGGTCAGCAAACGCTGATCATCCCAGGGCTTGGCGATATAGTCGGTGGCACCGGCTTTGACCAGTTCCACCACCATATCCAAATGAGTCCAGGCTGTTAGCAGCACGACGGGAATAGCTGGGTGATCAGAGCGCAACTGATAAAACAGCTCTTTGCCTTGAGCACCGCTCATTTCGCCCTGAGCAAAGTTCATATCCTGCAGAATCAGATCTATGCTTTGCTGCTGCAAAATACGTTTAGCCAGAGCCGGATGTTGGGCAATAAACACCTGATAACCCTGCAACTGAAACAGGGTCATCAGGGCGGTACAGACCGCCTCGTTATCGTCGATGACCAGTATTTTTTTCATCTTTTTATTGTACTTACAAAGTCTTAGTTGCCGTGGCCGGAGATATCCGTGTTGCTATTCTGGCAGGATACCATGTGGCCAGCGTGACACAAAGCAGCAGTAATACCAAGGTCAGCAGCGGTAACCAGACCGGCACTGCGGGGATGCTAATCACCTTAGCCAGACTGATGTTTAAGCCATAACACACCAGAATGCCAAAACCTGCACCTATAGCTGTGGTTAACCAGCTTTCGCTTAATACGTCCAATAACACACGAGCTTTACTGGCGCCCAAAGCGCGTTTTATGCCTACTTCTTTTTGCATTTGCAGCGCATGGAAATGGGCATGGCTGTAAGCTGAAATCATAGCAACCAACAGCATCAAACCACTTAATACGGCTAATAAGGTGGCTAAACCAATTTCAGAACGGAACACTTCATCACGGTTTTCATCCATTCGAAGCACAGTACCAATATCCATTTCTGGTTCGGCATTTCTGATCACATCTGTGAGTTGCTGACGCACTGCTTCAGATTGGCCCGGGGCTACCCGGATAATCAGCTGATAGCCCATTTCTGCTCTTGCCATAGGCACAAAATTGATAGCACCGTAAGCTGGATCTGTAGCATATCGCTGCGAGTAAAAGTCAGACACTACACCAACCACAGTGCCCTGATTGGTCGCTTTACCCAATGGGTTTTGCTCTAAAAACAGCTGCTTGGCCAGCTTTTCAGTCAGAATAATATTTTGAGTACCTTTATCCAGATCTGTCAGCTCCCTGCCCGTTATTAACTTAGTGCCTAGCACCTGAAAAATCTGGCTGCCAGTATTGTAATAAGGCACTGAATCGACGTTACTTTCGTCCTCCCGGCCGGTTTCAAAAATATTAGAACTAGAACCGCCCTGCCGCAGAGGGATCTGGTTAGTAAATTCAGCAGCTTCAACTCCAGGGATCTTTCGCACTGCAGCCAATTGTCTATTGATCACTTCAGATAAAGCAGGCTCAACCCGCATTGCTGTGCTGGTTGGTTTTACCCTTACGGTCAGAATTTGTTCCAACGCCAGGCCAGTAGGCTGTTCCACCAGCTCTTTAGCCGCACTAGCCAGCAGTAATGAGTTCACCACTAAACCTAAAGTAACAGCCAGCTGCAGCAACAATAAAGCGGTAACCACTTTACGGCGCAATAAGGATTTAATAATTAAATGAACTGACATAACGAGCTCCTTATTGTTTTAACTGCTGATTCAGCGGGCTGAATGAGGTTTTTAATGCTGGATACAAAGTCACCAGATAGCTGATCAGCAATACAAACAGTGCCATCACACCCAGCATCTGCCAGTCCCAACTGGCCAAAGCTCTGGTGCCTGGCAATAAAGAATTGATGGTCCATAAGCCCAATTGGGCAAACAGCAGCGCTGCGGCAAAAGCTAAAGCAGAACTCAATAATACATCGGCCATAATCTGGCTTTGTAACTGCCAACGGCTGGCACCTAAAGCACGGCGTAAACTAAACTCGTATTGGTTCGCCATGTAACGATTAAGCGATAGATGACCCGCGTTGACTACACAAACCAGCAGGAATAATGAAGCGACTAAAGCAAAAGCATCCAGTTGTTCATTAGTGGCACGCAAGGCTTTTTGCACATTAAGAATATTGTCCAGTTTATTACCTTCAGGCCGCTGATGACGGCCAGCTGCTTTTTCATCGGCCACCAGATTTTTCAGAAACTGCTGATACTGTTGTACTTTTTCAGGGCTATCTAATTGCACCCAGAACTGCAACTGATTGGCAAAGTTGGTTCTGGCCATTTGTGGGTAAGTGGCCATATTGCCATCCCAATCCACATCAAAATAAGAATTCTGGGTATTGGACTGAATAGCCAAATCGTAAGCTGTTTCCAGTGGGATATAGATATCTTCAGCAGGTTCGGCGGAACGACGGCCATTGACGTCATACAAACGTGGCAACATGGCCCAATCGTCCAGCACACCAATGACTTTATACAGCTTGTCATCAATCAGCATGTCCTGCCCTACCACATCAGTGCGGCTAAAAAACTTAATGGCAGTATTTTTGCTGATCACCACTTCCATTCGCGCTTTATTATCAGGCCAGGTTTCGCCATGTAAAAAAGGCACATTAAACAGCTTGAAAAAATCGCGCTGGGTGACACGCAACTCGACCTGACTGGGTGTCGCCTGCTGGTTTTCCACAGTTTTAGCATAAGCATCGCTGGAAAACATTGCAGCCTCTGCGGATGGTATACCGCTACCACTCATTTTCTGCATATCCATATAACTCATGACCCGTGGTGGCTCAAAACATTCAATGCAATCACCCGGCGTTGAGTTCATCCGCGCCATAAACAAAGTGGCGCTTTTTTCCGGCAGAGGGTCGCGGTTCATCCAGTAATACAAAGTGGCATTACTGAAAAAGGTGCCTAAACCTAAACTTAAAATCAGCAGGGTTAAAGCATAAGGCAAAGGCGCTCTTTTAATGCTGTGCCAGCTCAGCTTCAGGTTATGAATTAAGGCTTCCATGTTAAGCTCCCGCTGCAACTAAAGGTTCGTACCCCAGAGGTTCATATAAAGTCGCGTCATTCAACTGACCATCGACAATCTGAATATGACGGTTAGCGCGACGAGCCTGGTCCGGGTCGTGTGTCACCATTAAAATGGTGCAACCTTGCTGGTTAATTTTTTCCAGCAGTTCCATCACCTGACGCGCCATTAACGAATCCAGGTTACCTGTAGGTTCATCCGCCAGCAGAATACGAGGCTCACCGGCAATAGCCCGGGCTATTGCCACACGTTGCTGCTGACCACCAGAAAGCTGGCTTGGATGATAATCACGGCGCGCAGCTAAACCTACGGTTTCTAATGCATGTTCAACCCGGCGTTTACGCTCGGCTGAACTGAAGCCACGATACCGCAGCGGCAACTCGATATTGTCAAACAAACTGAAATCTTTAATCAGGTTAAAGCCCTGAAAAATAAAGCCTATTTTTTCATTTCGAAGAGCTGATAATTCACGGTCAGATAAACCCTTAACCGAACGGCCATCCAGCAAATAATCGCCCTGGTCAAAACTTTCCAAAGTGCCAAGCACATTGAGCAAGGTCGATTTACCAGAACCTGACGGGCCAGTTAAAGCGGCAAATTCACCTTCATTCACCTGCAGATTAATTTGTCGCAGGGCATGAGTTTCAATTAAGTCGGTTCGGAAAATTTTGCTTAAGTTATTAATTTTAATCATGGTTTGCTCCTTTAGGGCCCAAGCCCTCAATTCCTGTGAAAGCCTTAGTTCAATTGAACTCTGTCTTGTTGTTTAAATTCATCCAGATTAGAGATAACCCACTGGTCACCCTCTTTGGCACCTTGTAAAATTTCGACGTACTGCACGGACGATGCACCTAGCACTACAGAGGTTTTCACCGCCAGATTATTCGTCACCTGATAAGCAATACGGCTGGCACCTGAGCCGACAAAGTCGCCACGCTTGATGCGAAGTACATTGTCTTTTTGCTCAATAATAACGCGGGCAGATAAACGCTGGTTTTGACGTAAGCTGGTGCTATCGTTCTGAGAAAAACGTACTCTGGCTGTGACTAAGTTATCTTTGACTTCAGGAGCTATATGACTCAACTCACCTTTGAGTTGCTGATTGCCTAAATTCACCTCAACCGGCATACCTACGGCTAAATCGCGAATATAACTTTCCTGCACCGACAGCTCGGCTTCGTAACGACTTAGGTCGATCACAGTGAGCAAACCTACACCAGCCAGTACATGGCTTTGCTGTTCCACTAGCCAGTTACCGACTTGCCCTGTGACAGGTGCTTTAATTTGTAATGCCGCCAGTTTCCGGTCCAGTTCAGCAACCACCAAAGCCTGACGAGCTAAGGCGGACTGACCAGACTTTTTTTCGAAACTCAATTTATCAGTGGCCAATGCGACCTTGCGTTTGGCATGATCAAACTCCAGCTCAGCCTGTAATAACTTGTCTTTAGCGACGTCGTAATCCAGTTGGCGAATGACCCCCATTTTGATCGATTGTTCAGCACGGGCCAGCTCACGTTTCGCAGCCACTAAATTCACCTGAGCTGTGTTTTGCACTTGTTCCATATCCAGTTGCAGTTCACGGGCTAATAAAGCTGAACGCTCAAAATCGGATTCCATACTGGCGAGCAAAGCGCGTTGTTGTTCCAACTCGTTATCTAAAGCCGGACTGGATACCACTGCCAGCAAATCGCCTAATTGCACTGCTTCACCTGGTTGTTTCAGATACTGCACCTGGCCTGCTTCCTGACTAAATAAAGTAGGCGCATTGGCCGCAACTACTCTGCCCTGCACCGATAAATCACGGGTAAAGCTGCCTCGTTCTACTATAGCCAGTTGCACCTGATCTTTAGGCAAGACTAAAGAAGCCTGAGCCGAGCTGGCCGCCAGCAGGCTATAACTGATATAACTGATGCCTGCCATAAACAAGATTGCCACTACAGGGCGACGCCACTGTTTGGTTTTGTTCGGTTGGATCTGAATATCCTGATTTTCTGTACCCTGGATCATCACTGTTCTCCATCATCTGATTAACCAGATATAGCAGGGAACGTGCCATCGCAAAAAATAGGTGTAAGCTATTGTTTTATAGTTAAATAATGAAAAACCACTGACTAATTAAAACTGTCCGCGGACAGATAAAGTGTCCGCACAAATCAAGCGGACAGCGGACATAAAGAAACGAAGGAGTAACAATGCATTATTTATTGCAGTATCAAACATCAGCAGACTATCTGGAAAAACGGGTGTTGTTTCGTGCCGAACATTTGCAGCTGGCCTGGTTGGCCGCAGAGCGAGGTGAGTTGGTATTAGGCGGAGCAGTTGGCGAGCCCATCGAAAGCGCTTTGCTACTGTTTAACGTTGCAGATCCGGCGCAGGTTCAAGCCTTTGCAGAATCGGATCCCTACGTGATCAACGGCTTGGTCAGCAGCTACCGTATCCTGCCATGGCATACAGTAGTGGGTGAGCAAGCCGCCACACCAGTTCGCTAGTTATTTTTTCTGCCACTGACCGTTCAACTGGATAAACTGGCCAGCTTCGGTTTTTTCAATGGCTTTTTTACCTGCAATAGCTTCAACATCAGACAGCTGAATGCCATTTTTAGCCGCCAGTTTCTGGTATTCAGCTTTGCGGGCGTTGTTAATTAAGTCAGCAATTTCTTTGGCTTGTGCTGACGAGCCCACCACGCCTAAATAACCATTAGGTTGTTCACCGACCAACCCCTGAGTTTTTGCAGAACTTAAGGCCGACATGGCTTGTTGTAAATCCATGGCCATTAAAGGCAAACTGACAGCAAATACAGCTGAAAGGGCTAATTTAGTTAAAGTTTTCATATCTTGGCTTCCTTAAAATAAACCGCTGGAATCACTGATTAATTCGTCCAGTTCTTTGTCCACTTTAATCAAAATTTCATGCTGAATTTTGACATTCAAATTGATATTAATCGGCTCATTTGGCATAGCCACCTGCACTGTGGGTGTACAGGCTGTGGTTACTAAAATGGCCAAACAAAGGCTCAGGCCTTGCTTCACAAGCCCCCCCTGACCTACAGCCAGCGGCTGTGAATAGTGTCTTTCCTGCCAATTTCGCATCATTACTCCTTGCGGGCGTCTTTGGCTTTTTGGGCTGCCAGACGCTGTTGAACCCGTTTTTTCACTAACTCGCTGACCTGACCACTTAACTGTAAGCTGGTGATCATGGCCGGTAAATTCTCTTCTAAATTAATACTGAAATTCACAGCCCGGCCTTTTTCAAAATCCGGGTTATTGCCTTCCAGTTTAAGCGCCAGTAATAACTGACCTTCTTTGCTGTAACTGACTCCAGCCGACAGCACTGAAAAATGAAAATTTTGCAGCGCCTGCATCACAATCTTCATGCCCTGATTCGATGCGGCCATGGCCTGAGCTTTCTCAGACTGATAGGCAATTTGGCCACCAGGTTCCAAAGCCGCCACAGAGCCCTGAGCGACCGTCAGCTTGCCTTGTTCTATGCTCAGAGGCAAAGTACCAGATAGAGTTCCTTGCCCTGTCATATCGGCGCTTGGGTGCTGCTTCAGCAGTTCTGCCAACTGCAATTTATCCAGTTGCAGCAACACTTTAGCATCTTTACTTAAATCAATCTGCTGCCCGGTGCCTCGGACCTGTCCGCCAAATAAAGCCAGTTGCAGCTGCTTCAGGTCTAACTTCCCTTTGAACCAATCCGGCGCTGTTGTTTTGTAGACTGCATTTAACTCTACAGGCCCCATCACCAGACCATGGTTGATCTGTTGCAGCTTGAGATCGCCAGTCTGAACTGTCCAGGCCGCACCTTCGCTGAACAACTTCAGTTTGCTGGTTAAACCGCTAAATACAGTTCTGTCGTAAATACCGCTTAAATCCCGCAATACCAGTTCTGTTTGCTGTTTGGTCAGCGCCATGCTGCCAAGATCAAACTCCAGCTGCCCTTTGCCTGAGGCTTTGCCTTTTTGCAACGTCAGTAGCTCAGGCCAAAAAGGTCCAATGTGCAGCGGGTTACCGGCCAGAAAAAACAGCTCTGGCAAGGTCCAACTGACACTGATTTTTTGCTCTGCCATTTGTACTTTATGCTCAAGCGACAAGGACTGACTGTTCGCCAGCCGACCTTCTATTTGTGCTTGTTGCTGCTGGTAAAAAGCCGAGCCGGCCCAGTTCCAGTCCAGTGTCTTTAGCATCGGATGCTGCAGTTGCTTCAGCTCAAGTTTCAGATCGCTTTTCAGCTGTGCATTGGCCCATTGCGTTGGGTCCAGATCCAGCTGCAGTGACTGCGCATTCAGCACTAACTGTTGGATCTGCAGTTGTGGCTGCTGATAACCGGTTTTCAGATGCAGCGGATTTGTGGTTTCAAATTGCAGCTGATTGTTTTGCCAGACAGCGCGACCGCTTATCTTTAGATCCACATCAGACAGCTGATGCTGCTGCCACTGCAACTTGCTGCTTGCAAGGCTCAGTTCAAACTGTGGAATGTGCAGCTGTTCGGCCTTCGGTGTGAGCAAGGCTTTGAGCGCCAGCTTGAGATCGCCGACACCTTCAATAAATACGGCCTGTTGATTGGTCAATTGCAGCTGTATTTGCTGGTTTTGTTCGCTATAGGTTAAAGAACCTGTCAGTTGGCAGTCAGCCTTGTCAGTACCGCTGCTGTTGCTGAGTTTAGTATTTAAACGGGCACAAGGCAGCGAGACTTCTATCTGTTCAAAGGACAACACTTTCGGCAACCAAAGCGGCAAAGTAGGCACAGACAAGACAGCTTCAGGCTCTGCTTCAGTGGGTGACTCTAATTGTAAATCCAACTGGGCTTTAAGTGATTTAGCCACAACCCGTTCTAAAGGCCAGGGCCAGCCAGTCCAGCCGAGTTCCAGTTGTTCCAGTTGCACCTGCTGATGACCGGAAAACGGCAGTTGTAAGGACAACAGCTCAACGCGGGCAGAGCCCCATGACAATTCCAGTCCTTGCCATTTAGGATTCAATTGAGTCCACCAGAATTGCAACTGGATAAAAGCAAACAAAGCGCCTGCCAGCAACAGTAGCAACAGGTTCCACTTTAACCAGGAACTTGATTTCTTCACGCCAGAACCCGTCTTCGCCACGTCATGCCCTTTTTTGCTTATTCAGACCTTAAGTCATCAGGCTGAACAGTAAGTGAATTTTTACCCTAGTCTGGCGTTAAACTGCGCAGTGGACCAGTACTTTTGAACCTGCCCCAACGGCATTGTATCGTTTTGTTACATAGTTGTATCTTTTTAACCCAAAAGAAACGTGCTTTAATCAGGCGGTTAACAAGGAGGAACATATGAACAAATCTAAACTGGCAATTGCCGTCGCTTTTGCCGTTACCTTAGCCGCCTGTGGCACTCAGACTCAGACTCAAACCCAATCGAACTTACCTGCTGGTGTAAAACTAATAGAACAGTCAGCACCTTCGCAAGGTATTCACATCCCATACAAAAAGTATCAGTTGGACAATGGCTTAACTGTTATTGTTCATGAAGACAACTCAGACCCACTGGTGCATGTTGATGTCACTTATCACGTCGGTTCAGCCCGCGAAGAATTAGGTAAATCAGGTTTTGCCCACTTTTTTGAACACATGATGTTTCAGGGTTCTGAAAACGTTGGTGACGAACAACACTTCAAAATTATTACGGAAGCTGGCGGTACTTTAAACGGCACCACCAACTCAGACCGCACTAACTACTTTGAAACAGTACCAGTGAATCAGGTCGAAAAAATGCTGTGGTTAGAAGCCGATCGCATGGGTTTTTTACTGGATGCAGTGACAGAGAAGAAATTTGAAGTACAACGCGAAACCGTGAAAAACGAACGCGGCCAGCGTGTAGATAACCAGCCGTACGGCCGCTTAAATGAGCGGGTATCTCAGGCTTTATATCCTGATGGCCATCCGTATTCCTGGCCAGTGATTGGTTATATGGATGATTTAAACCGCGCTAACGTCAATGACGTAAAAGCCTTCTTTCTGCGTTGGTACGGCCCGAATAACGCAACTTTAACTGTAGGTGGTGCTGTCAAAGCCGAAGATATTTTACCTATGGTACAAAAATACTTTGGCTCTATTCCGCGTGGTCCTGAAGTCACGGATGCAACCAAGTCCCTGGTGAAACTGCCGGAAACCCGTTATATATCAATGGAAGACAATGTGCATTTGCCGCTGGTGTATATCGCTTACCCAACAGCTTATGCCAATCACAAAGACGAAGCTGCTTTAGATATTTTGTCGGAAATTTTAGGTGGCGGTAATAACTCGCTACTGTATAAAAATCTGGTGAAAAATCAGCTGGCCGTTCAGGCTTCTGTTTCACACCCGTGTCGTGAGCTGGCCTGTGAGTTTTCTTTGTATGCACTGGCTCACCCGGCTTCAGGCAAAAACCTGGCTGATATCGAGCAGATCATCCGTGCCAGTCTGACTGAGTTTGAACAACGCGGCGTGACAGACGACGACTTGTTAAAAGTAAAAGCCAAGATAGAAGCCGATAGCATTTTTGGCCTGCAAAGCGTAGCAGGTAAAGTCAGTCAACTGGCAGCCAGCCAAACCTTCCAGGGCAAACCAGACACTATTGGTGACGACATAGCCCGTTATAACGCAGTCACTAAAGAAGATGTAATGCGGGTATACAACACCTACATTAAAAATCAAAACTCAGTGGTGATGAGTGTAGTACCAAAAGGTAAGAAACAACTTATTGCCAAAGCTGATAACTTTACACCTGTAAAACATGATTTTGGTGGCCCGTCGACGACCAAAGCTGAAGATTTGCAAGTACGTAAAGCGACAGATACTTTTGATCGCAGCAAACAACCGATGGCGGGTATGAACCCTGCCGTTGAATTGCCGGCAACCTGGACTACAGATCTCGGTAACGGAATTAAAGTGCTGGGTAGTCAAAGTACTGAAACTCCAACCACCTCTTTATTGTTAAAAATTCCGGTGGGTCGTTATTACGAAACTGCTGATAAAGCGGGTATATCCGCAATGCTGGCTTCCATTCTGAATGAAAGCACTCAAAATTACAGCACAGAACAAATGAGTCTGGAGCTGGAAAAACTGGGTAGCAATATCAGCATTAGCTCAGGTGACAGTTACATTAATGTATTTGTTTCAAGCTTAAGTAAAAATCTGCCACAAACCTTAGTGCTGCTGGAAGAGAAATTACGTAGCCCTGCTTTTAAAGCTGAAGACTTCAACCGCCTGCAACAACAAACCCTGCAGGGTATTCAGCACAGCGCGACGAACCCAGCTTATATCGCAGCAACAACTTACAACAAAATGATGTACGACGGCAGTATTGCTGCGCTGCCAGGAGCCGGTACTCTGGACTCTGTCAGCAAGTTGACACTGGACGATGTGAAGAACTGGTATCAAACCTACTTCAAACCAGCAGGTGGTCAGTTGATTGTAGTGTCCGACTTAACACAGGACAAAGTGGCTACAGAGCTGAAAAACCAATTGTCTGACTGGCAAGGTAAAGGCCCGGATGTGCAGGTCAATACAGGTAAAATGACGGCCAAACCAGGCACTATTTATCTGTTGGATAAACCTGATGCGCCACAGTCAGAAATCCGCATTGGTAAGCGTTCACTGACACAAGATATCACGGGCGAATTTTATCAGGCTGGCCTGATGAACTTTGTATTGGGTGGTACTTTTAACAGCCGTATTAACCTGAACCTGCGCGAAGACAAAGGCTATACCTACGGTGCCCGCGCCAGCTTTATTGCCGACAAGTTTGCGGGTACTTACACCGCATCTGCCGCAGTACGTGCTGACGCAACAGCCGACTCTATCCGTCAATTTATCAATGAAATGAATACCTATCAGCAAAACGGTATTCAGGATGATGAGCTGGCCTTTATGCGCCTGGCTATTAATCAATCTGATGCATTGAAATACGAAACGCCTAACGCAAAATTAGGTTTTATGGCACAAATTCTGGAATTTGATTTAACTCCGGACTTTGTACGTGAACGTAACCAGATAGTTTCAACCATCAGCAAAGAGCAGCTCAATGCTTTAGCCGCCAAACATCTGAATACCAAAGAAATGACAATTCTGGTGGTTGGCGATGCAAAAAGCTTAACGCCTGAACTGGAAAAACTGGGTTATCCGGTAGAAAAAATCAGCCTGTAATTCAGGCGAAACCTGATGAGGCCGCCGTCTGGCGGCCTCATTTTTAATTAGGTCTGAGCGCGTCCGTCAGCTCATTTGCTATTTGTTAAATTCCCTGCAATTTGGTTACAAATATTTCCGACTAATCCATAGGTGAAACCAGTTTTGCTCGCTACACTATAGCTGTCTTTTTTCTGAGCTTTGTTGCTGTTTAAAACAGATAAAACCTACGGAAAAACAGACTCAGGCTTACACAAATCTGGGATCAACAGCTTCATTTTTCTTAAATTTTTATTAATTTATGACTAATCGTCACAATTTTAAAAAAAACGTGGCACACTAGCTTGCCCGCTAAACCTGATTGTGGCTGTTCAATCAAAAAAAGCTCACCCGGGCTGACTTTTTCCGCACTGCTAATCCGAAAGTGCTGCTAAGTCGTATTCTCAAGGCTGAAACTCTTGGGTCATTATTAACTTTTAATCTGGTTACTGTTATGAAAAGATTTAAATCCATATTATTCGCCATTCTTGGCTTGCTCTGTGTGTTTGCGTTACTTGCCGGGATAAAGTTTGACCAGATTTTGACCATGATCGAATCGGGTGAAACTTTTGTACCACCACCTGAATATGTCAGTACTTTTAGTGTGGAACAACAAAGCTGGCCTAACACCTATAACGCTATAGGCACAGTGCTGGCAGATGAAGGTATTGTCGTTGCGGCTGAAGTACCAGGCCGGGTGAAAAAAATAAGCTTCAGCAATGGTCAGCAAGTGACAGCTGGCACAGTGTTGATTGAGCAGGACGTGACGAACGAGCAAGCTCAGTTGCGTTCAGCCGAAGCCAGCTTCAAGTTGGCAAAAACCAGTTATGAGCGCTTAGTGCAGTTACGCCGCACCAACATTGCCACTCAAAGTGAATTAGACAACGCCAAACAACAACTCGACAGCGCCTTAGCTCAGGTCGACAACTTAAAAGCGACCTTACAGAAAAAAGTCATTCGCGCCCCTTTTGATGGTCGTATTGGTATTCGTCAGGTTGACTTAGGTACAGATTTACAGGCTGGTACTGCCATAGTGTCACTACAAGCCACCAACAAAGTACGGGTCAACTTCCCTGTGCCGCAAAACTGGCTGACTCAGATCACTAAAGGTTTACCTGTTGAAGTGTCAGTAGGTGATGGTGCTGTAATCGTCAAAGGTGAAATCAGTGCTATTGGCGCCGAAATTAATACCAGTACCCGTAATGTCATAGTGCAGTCGATTTTAGACAACAGCACTGACGTGTTAATACCTGGTATGGCAGTGTCCACCACTGTGACCTTAACAGAGCCGCATCAGTTGCTGGTGGTGCCAAGCACAGCCATTATTTACGCTCCTTTTGGTGACACTGTATTTGTAGTGGAAAAAGATGACAAAGGCGGCTTAAAAGCCCGTCAGCAGTTTGTCCGCTTAGGTAAAGCCCGTGGTGATTTTGTTGAGGTGATCGATGGCCTTAAAGCTGGTGATCAGGTGGTAAGTGCTGGTGCATTTAAATTATTTAATGGCCAGGCTGTGGTACTGAGCAAAACTCAACCACCAGAATTTAAAGCTGCGCCAACACCAGCTGATACCTGATTTGACGAACATCATCACCAGCCATTAACAATGAGCAGATTATGAATTTTACCGATATTTTTATTAAAAAGCCTGTGCTGGCCATAGTGGTCAGCCTGCTGATATTGCTGGCTGGTTTCCAGTCGATGAGCAATATGACGGTACGGCAGTACCCACGTTCAGATATAGCTGTGATAAGAATTACCACAGCTTATATAGGCGCAAATGCTGATTTAGTCCGTGGTTTTATTACCACGCCTATCGAGCGGGCTATTGCCTCTGCCGGTGGTATCGACTACATCGAATCACAGAGCACTATGGGCGTATCGAGCGTAGTAGCGCATTTGCATCTGAACTATGACCCGCTCAAAGCAATGACAGAAATCAGTGCCAAGGTAAATCAGGTGCGTGGTGATTTGCCCCCTGAAGCCGAAGTGCCGGCTATTGCCATTGAAGCTGCAGACAGTCAGTTTGCCGCTGCTTACTTAAGTTTCAGCTCAGATATTCTGGAGCAAAACCAAATCACTGAATTTTTAAGCCGCTCAGTGCAGCCGCGCTTAATTGCGATCAGTGGTGTTCAAAAAGCCGATATTCTCGGTGGCCGTACTTTTGCAATGCGGGTCTGGCTCAAACCAGAACGAATGGCCGCTTTAGGTATTACCGCTTCAGACGTGCGTACAGCGCTAACCGATAACAATATTCAGGCCACCATAGGCCAGACCCGAGGTGCTTATACCCAGGTGAATTTGCGCGCCAACACAGATATGAAAGGTGTGGACGAGTTTAAGCGCATGATTTTACGCCAAAATGGTGACGGTATAGTGCGTTTATCTGATGTAGCCGATGTGGTTTTGGGCGCAGACGATTACAACACTGACGTCAACTACTCAGGCGAAACCGCAGTCTTTATGGGGGTGTTTGTTGCACCTAACGCCAACTCTTTAGATGTCATTAAAGCTGTCACCAAAGAGATGGAACTGATCAAAGCAGACTTGCCCAGCGGTTTAACAGGGGAAGTCTCCTACGATGCGACTAAATACATTGAAGCTGCCATTGACGATGTAATTAAAACGCTCGGTGAAACCTTGCTGATCATCATAGTGGTGATATTCCTGTTTTTAGGCTTCAGCCGTTCAGTGCTTATTCCTATTATCGCCATTCCGCTATCTCTGATTGGCGCCATGTTTATTATGAAAGTCTTTGGCTTCTCATTAAACCTGCTCACCTTGCTGTCGATTGTATTGTCTGTCGGTCTGGTGGTGGATGACGCCATTGTTATGGTAGAAAACATCGAGCGTCATATTCAAAACGGCCTGAAGCCATTTAAAGCAGCCTTAGTGGCGGCCCGCGAATTGGGTGGCCCTATTATTGCGATGACTGTGACCTTGATTTCAGTGTACGTGCCTATAGGTTTACAAGGGGGGTTAACCGGTACTTTATTCCGCGAATTTGCCATTACACTGGCAGGTGCTGTAGCTATTTCTGCCATAGTGGCTATTACGCTGTCGCCTATGATGGCCTCGCGCATGTTAAAACCTCATACTAGTAACAAAGCACCACTGGATGGTATTTTCAGCAAATTCCAGGGCTTTTACAGCCGTAAACTGGAAAGCACTTTAAATAACAGATCCGGTGTTTATGTGTTCTGGATTGGCATCATGCTGCTTTGTATCCCTCTGTACAGCATGTCACCCAAAGAGCTGGCACCAGTGGAAGATCAGGGCGTGATCTTTGGTATTGTTGACTCTCCTGCCAACTCGACTGTTGATCAATCGTCTTATTATGGCAAGTACGTTAACGAAGCTTTTATGTCTGTGCCAGAAACTGACTTCACCTTCCAGATCACCTCCCCCACTGGTGGATTTGGCGGCATGGTCACCAAACCCTGGTCAGAGCGTGAACGCACTGTGTTTGAATTGATGCCGGAAGTACAACAAAAATTAGCTGAAATTTCAGGGGTACGAATTTTACCTATCACTCCGGCGTCACTGCCTGGTGGTGGTAATTTCCCGGTGGAGTTTGTGATTGCCTCTACTGCTGAATCTGAAGAAATTTATGACTATGCACTGAAACTGGAAAAAGTGATGCGTGAAAGCGGCATGTTCCCGTTCCAGATCATTGATATGAAAGTGGATCAACCAGAGTATCAACTGAATATCGACCGCGACAAAGTAGCAGATTTAGGCCTGAATATGCGTGATGTAGTGCAGGACTTAGGCACCTTGTTAGGCGGTGGTTATGTCAATCGCTTTAACATGTCGGGTCAAAGCTACAAAGTGGTGCCTCAAGTGAAACGTATAGAGCGTTTAACGCCTGATGATTTAACCAACCTCTATATCAAAGGTCCACAAGACCAGATGATACGGGTGGATCAAATTGCCAGCCTGACCCACAGCACTGTGCCACGCAGTATCAACCGTATGCAGCAACTGAACGCAGTGAAAATCAGTGGTGTGACTATTAAGCCCCTGGATGAAACGTTAACCTTCCTTGAAACTGAAGCGAAAAAGTTACTGCCAGGTAATTATTCGGTTGATTACACAGGTGAATCCCGTCAGTTAAAACGTGAAGGCAACACCTTCCTGCCGGCTTTTACTTTGGCCGTGACTATGATTTTCCTGGTGCTGGCAGCTCAGTACAACAGCTTCCGTGACCCTATCGTCATCTTGTTAGGTTCGGTGCCTCTGGCTCTGTTTGGTGCGCTGGTGTTTACCTTCCTGAAAATTCCGGCACCAATGCCATTTTTCACCGACGGTTTTACCAGTACGCTGAATATCTATTCGCAGGTGGGTTTAGTCACGCTGATAGGTTTGATTGCGCGTAACGGTATTCTGGTGGTGGAGTTTGCTAACAAACTGCAGGAACAAGGCAAATCCAAACTGGAGGCTATTCGTGAAGCTTCAGTGCTGCGTTTACGCCCTGTGATGATGACCAGTATCGCCACTATCGCAGGCCACACTCCGCTGATTTTTGCCGAAGGTGCAGGTGCTGCGGCCCGTAACTCTATAGGTATAGTGCTGGTACTGGGTATGACTATTGGTACTCTGATGACCCTCTTTGTTTTACCTTCTGTCTATATGCTGATCGCTAAAGATCATAGTCACGACAAAGTAATGGATGAAGACGATGATGTGTTGCCAGATCCAACAGCAAAAAATGCTCATTAATCAGCATTAAAAATTAAAGAAGGCTACCTTGTTGTGGCCTTTTTTGATCCCCCAAAGTCGTCAGCTCAGGAAGCGCTCAGTTCATTAATAATCATCAATTTAAAACGCGGATGCAGTTTAGGCTGCCAGTCTGCACGACCTGGATTGATAGATTTAACCCCCAATTGCTTTAGTACTGAGGAGTTAAAGGTCCAGCCGCGGTAACGCTGCTGTGTTGCCAGCGTGCGTAATTCAGGCTGCAGGCCCAGGGTTAATAAAACTGGATCCACACCAAGTTGTTGATACAACAAAGCTTCTCTTTGACTCGCTTTTACAATCACCTGATCATAATGAGCTCTGAGTTTCAGCCATTGTTGTTGACGTTCTTCCCCTTTTAAATCTTTCACCATGCCGTCTATATCTGCATCAAGCCAGCGTGCAGATGCAGCATTACCATGCCAACCCAAAACTGCATTTTCTCCCAACCATTTAGTTTTTCCTGCGACAAAAACATAATTAGCACAAGAGGAAAAGCAAAAATCCGGTACTTCCACATCCAGCTGTTGCTGCAACACAAAGTCGGCTAAGTCCATCCCCAAATCGATGTTTCCACCACCACTTTGGATCACTAAACGCTTAGGTTTGCTCTTGGCTTGCTGATACAGCTGCATCAGATGGTTATTATCCTGAGCCGTAATTTGTCCTTTGTAATGAAGAGTGTCTGCGTCCAGCCACACCTTTGCCTCAGCAGGAACTGACAGCGATAACACAGCTGCTGCAACAGCTGCTGCTTTCCAACTTAACATGTACTTTACTCCCCGGACTGTAGTCTGACGCTTCTGAAAAGCTGCAATAAAATCAATCTTTACTCTCGAAAAGCTTAATGATAATTGATCTCATTTGAAAATGCATTTATTATGCGCATCCTTTTCTTCCGGATGTCCTTGTTATGTATGAAGTTGTCAGCATGATCTTGAGAAAAATCAGTGTAATCGCCTTGGCTTTATCAGTGCTAACTGCCTGCGGTGGCGGAGACTCAAATTCTGCCCCTGCATTTAGCAATACTGAACTTAGGTTCACGCTAGATGAAGACACTAAGCTGACCGCCCAGGCAGAAGCGACGGATGCAGACGGCGACACTTTAAACTATATGCTTGAGTCAGCGGCCAATAACGGCGTATTTCAGCTACTACAAAATGGCCATTTCAGTTACAGCCCATTTGCTGACTTTCATGGCACTGACCACGTCAGATTGTCTGTCAGTGATGGCAAAGACAGAGCTGTAGTTGATTTGACATTTACTATCCACAATGTAAACGACATTCCAAAAATACTCAGCACCAATGTGATAGTGAGTAGCTCTGGTATCACCACTGGAAAAATAGAAGCGTTTGACCAGGATGGCGATGTTCTGACCTTTAGCCTTGCCAGTAGCCCGGAAAATGGCACTTTAGAGATCAACAGCTCTACCGGTGAATTTGTCTATACACCTGAAGTACTCAGCATGATTGATGGCTCTTTTCTGGTGGCGGTTACAGACGGCATTATCGAAACACCGGTAACACAGCAGATAGAACTCAGAGCCAGCTATATCACCAACGCAGATAAACTAAATTATTACTACAGCAGTAACAGCTCTCATCTGAAGAAAAGTGAAGACGTTATTGCTCAGTTACCAGACGATAATGCCAAAGACACAGCCAATACAGAGCTGGCCTCAGGCTATTTGATCGCAGGGTTCCAGTCCAAAGCTGAAGAAATCCTTGGTAATGCGATCACTGAAGCAGGAGCCCAGGCTTTGGCTTACCGAAATGCATCCACTCATGCCGATGCAATCGGAAATACGGCACTGGGTAACCACTACCGGAGCCTTTCCTCACGGCTTTACACCCAAAAATTGCTGGAAAAAGGCATAGCCAATATCACCACAGCCGACGCTAGTTTTATGATGTCTTTGGCAAGATATTACCGCCAGGCAGGTGCAGTAAGCGACTCAGCTGCATTGATGAGTCAACTCAAAAGCTTTGCTTTAGCCTCAAAAACCGAAGTTTATAGCACTATCTATGGTAATTTTCTGACTGCTTACCAGTTAAATACCAACGCCTTGATCGACAATTATCTGGCTGAGCCAACCGAAGCTCATCGGCTGGAGGCATTGAGCGCTATTGAAGATTATGCCGAACTGGCAGAACAAACCAGTTATGAAATTCCAACCAGTGGTGCCTATAGAGGCCAAAAAGTGTATAGGTACCGCGCCTTACATTTATCTTATGTGGCCGAGCGTTTTCAACAAATAAACGCTGTAGAAAAAGCCAAAGAGTACTTGGCTAAAACTCTGGCTATTTATGCAGACACCAATTACGACAGCAACTACAGCTACAGCAAATCCTCTTATGCGACAGCCACATTGGGCTATTACAGCTTTCCACTGCAATCTTCCGCAGGGTTGTTTCAGTACCACTATCCGACCTTAAGCACAAACCTGCCATTATCACTTTTGCCTGCCACTGGTACTGCTACGACCAATGCTAAAAATGACATTGCTTTCAATAAAGCATTACAAAAACTGCAAGCAGGCAACGACACAGCAACAGTGCTGGCAGAGCTGAAAACCAGTTACAGCAGATTGCGCGATTATTACCCAGTGTTGTTTGAAAATGGTTCTGCCAATCCGGGTTTAGCATGGGATCTGTTTTATTCAGGACATCGCGACAAAGCGCTTGAACTGATGCAGTTAGCCTCAACGCTGCTGAATTCGGAAGAGTATTTTGCTGAGCGCTCCAGCGCCGCTTATATGTTGGGCAGTTATGGCTGTTATCGTCTGGTCCAGGCCTATCAGCAGATGGCAGCTGATGATTTAGCAAACCAGCAGGCACTGCACTGTGAAAGCATAGCCGCTCAGTATTTCCATCCGGACAAAAAACGGCTGGATATATCCCAATCAATCCTTGGATACCGTTATCTGATTTCAACCGCTCAATTGGCTGGTCGCACTGAAACAGCACAGAGCAGCGCTACGTTACTGACATCGCTACTGGCCTCTTTAACCGATACTCAACAGCGTTTTATCAGCTCCAGCAATGCCGCCAGTTTACTGGCATCTGCAGGTTTTTATACACAAGCTGGCGATCTGCAGGCCAAAGCCTATCAGGATCTGGATAGCTTACTGGCTGGCTCGCTCACTCAGGAGCAACTGAGTGAGTTACTCAAAGCTCTGCTGACTTACAGCGGCGATCTGTATGAAGCGACTGACATCGATACAACCTTTAACCAGCGTAACTATATCAGGGCTTTGCGCTACGCTTCAGCAACAGCTAAAACCGTGGATATTCCAGCTGCTTATCAGGCATTACAGCAAAGGGTTTCTGTGTTCAATGCCAAGATTGCCTTACTGTCAGTAAACGAACAGCAAGAACTGCATGAGAACCAGATTAAGTTAAATCTGGCGTCTGACTTGAGTGAACAAGCTTTGGCCATCATCCGGACCGATGCGGTAGCAGCTGCAGAAAAAGTAAGTCTCAACACCGAAGTAGCAACTCACTATGCACTGCAAAATCATTTCCCCGGCACTACGGTGGCAAACGTCGACACCGATAACGACGGTTTACCTAACTTCTTTCTGCTAAGCGCCACAGCTGAACAGATCCAGGCTTCTGGCCTGACTGCAGATAACGACGCGGATAATGATGGCATTGCCGATCCAGAAGATCTCAACCCCTTGGTTGCAACTCATTAACACTTAGAAAAGGGTTCTGTATGAACTATCGTTATAGCCCACTGGCGCTGCTGCCTTTATTCGCCTCTTGTTACGGCTATGCACAAAGCAGCACTGCAGATACACAGCAACTGATGCGCCACTACAAGCTAAAAGAAGCCGATATTGTGCTTTGCCAGAAACAAAGCAAAGTAGCAGCTGCAGTTCATCAGTGCCTGCAGCAAACTAAAGTGATGGAAAAAATTGAAGTCAAAGGACGGTATACCGGCCCGGAACTGCCTGAAATAGTCGGGCGTTATCATTTGGACCGCAATTTTATTCAGCGCAGTCCAAAATCCACAGGTGATATTAACGAGCTTATTGCCCTGATGCCTGGTGTACAGTTGTCAGAATCGGCCTATGCATTAAATCAGGCCGCAGAAATTCAGGCAAAAGAGCTATCCATTTCCGGTGGCCAACCCTGGCAAACCGGCTTTTTCCTTGATGGTGTCAATTACAACAGCAGACTAGATCCGAGCGGAAGTTCAGGAGCTTTGTATGAAGCCAATGATGTAAGAGGCTCGGCCCAGGCTTTTACCCTCAATAGCCAGTTAGTGGAGTCTATAGATGTCTATGACAGTAATATTCCAGCTAACTTTGGTGATTTCTCTGGGGGTGTGGTCGATGTGAAGTCGCGCTCAGCTTTTGATCAGAATCGCTTTGGCATCAGTTATCGCGGCACTCAAAGTGATTGGGGTAATTACAAACTGATCACAGGTGATAACGATAGCGCCAGTCCAGCCAGCACCGGCGATGCGCCTGTTTATGAAAAAAATAGCTACGGTGTATCAGCAAGCCATCAATTTAACAGTCAGCATGCGCTGCTTATCAATCTGAATTATCTGGAAAGTACGGTCAGTGAGTTGTCTTTAGGTGAGATGGTGGCGACACAAAGGGAAAACACCAACCTGCTGCTGAAGTACTCGCAGCGGGATTTGTGGTTGGACCGCGTCGATTTAACCGCCACCTACGCCCCTTACAAAAATCACAACATACAAACTAACGTCAAAGACAGCGAGTTTGTGGTCGAAGGTGGAGGTTTCAGCACGGCACTGAACCTGGCTGAAGACCTTACATTAGGTCAGTGGTCTGGCAAACTTAGCTATAGCGGTAGCGAAAACAGCAGAGAAGCCGCCGATCACTATTACGTCTGGCTGCAAGCCAAAGGCAAAGACTGGGGCAAGCTGGATCAGATGCAGAACTCCTCTGTCACGCCTGTATCTAAACAAGGAGGCCTTGGCGATCTGGATAAAACCCAAAACAATGCCCGCCTGGAAAGCAGCCTGCAGTTCAATGATATGAGCTATCTGGGGCTGAACCATCGCTTGTTGCTTGGGATAGATATTGAGTCTGAGCAAATAAAACGTCAGCGTTTTTATGACAGTTATAACTACACAGCTGCCCGACAATATTCCAGCACTCAAACCCCGTTGAACTGTAACGGTTACTTGTACGACTGCGTTGAACTTGCTTTTGTCCGGCCACTGGCAGAGCTGGAGCAGGAACTTGGCCGGCCCTTAGATTTAAGCCTGGTTGACGATATGTTGCTGTACAGCGAAAACGTCAGTAGCACACCTCAGTACTTTGAATCCAGACTTGTGTATCCCTCTGAACTCATTGATGAAAAAGTGCTAAAAAATGCGCTGTACCTGACCGACCAAATCGAGTCCGGCGACTGGGACTGGCATCTGGGCTTGCGCTACAGCACCGACAATTTTTTCAAAAATCAAAACCTGGCGCCCCGTCTGAGTGCTGGTTATCGCTTATTTGGCGATGCAGATTCTTTGCTGACTTTTGGTCTGAACCGCTACTACGACGCAGGTCTTTTAAGCTACAAAATTAAAGAGGCACAACTGCCTTATTATGTGCAGTACAGGCCTATCCGTAACGGTGTACTACAAGGATGGCTGCGGTCGTCGGCCGACAGCGATACTCGTGTAAGGTACGATAATGTAAAAACACCGTATGACGATGAAGCCACCTTAGGCTTTAAGCAAAATACCGAACACTTTGGTACTTTTAGCATCAAAGCCGTAAAACGCTGGAAAAAAGATCAGTTAGCCGCGGCCTCGGATCCAGTTCGGGAAAGTGACGGCTATTTCTATAAGCATCAAAGCAATAGCGGCAGCGGTTACAGTAATAGGCTGTCTCTGGCCTGGAGCAAGCAGTGGCACGATCATAGCTTCTGGTTGAATACCAGTTTCAGTAAAACCTTTAGCAGCACAAATGAGTTCGATGAAAATATCAACAATACAGCAGCAGATGAACTGGTGATTCTGGATGGCCAGCTCACCAGTCTGGATGCATTGAACAGAATTAATACCAATTTTGCCAGGCCACTGGTGCTGAATTTTGGCTGGTCATCCGATTGGACAGACAACCTCAACAGTAGCCTGACAGCAACCTATAAAGCCAGTTACACTGCAGCAGCAGATACAGGGACTTACGACACCACAGGCAACACCAATTGGTTATGCCCTGAATGCAGCTCCGGCTCAGTATTGGTTCCTGTGTACAGCACAAAGCGACTGGACGGCACTACGCTGGTGAATTTGGCTGTTAACTATCAACTTTATCAATCTGCTACTGGCAATTTGGCACTAAGTGCCGATATCACCAATTTGTTCGACAGCCGCACGCATCAAATACTGCCTGGGGCCAACGGTGTAGAAATAGGACGCCAGTTCTGGATTGGAATTTCGTATGACTATTATTAAAAACTCAGCTCACAAGTTATTTATAGCTGCGCTGCTCTGCCCTGTGTTATCCATTGCCAGCGCCGACACGAACAAGCTGCGGGCTTTATACAATCAGCCTGTAGCTCAGTGGCCACAAGCTCAACTGGACTCAGAGGTTACCAGGGCAGAGCTAGCGCCTTTGCCTGCCACAGCAAAACCACAAAGCCAGATTGAGCAATTAAAATATCAGCTGGGTGAGCAGCTGTTTTCTGATGTGATGTTGTCGGCCGATAACAGCATCAGCTGCGCCAGTTGTCACGATGCAAAACTGCAGTTTTCTGATGCAAAAACCACAGCTGTAGGAGTTCAGGGCAAAACCGGTAATCGCAATACCCCGGCTTTGTTTAATCTTGAACTCTGGCATAGTTACTTTTGGGATGGCCGCACTGCAACGTTAAAAGCTCAGGCTTTGCAACCCATCAGCAATCCTATAGAAATGGATCTTCCTATCGAAGATGCCGTCAGAAAACTGAACGCGTCAAAGCACTACCAGACATTATTTTCGCAAGTGTATGACCGCCCTCTGATTGATACAGAGCAGTTAGCTGATGCTTTAGCTTATTTTGAACTACAGATCAAAGCCCCCCGTACAGCCTACGACGAGTTCCTTGAAGCGGCTTACAGTGAGGATCCGCATAAGCACAGTAAAAGCACTGCAGTATTAAACGATCAACAGTTGCTGGGATTACACTTATTCCGCACCAAAGCCCGTTGTTTAAACTGCCATCAGGGGCCATTGCTGTCTGATAATAAATTCCATGTCACAGGGCTGCACTTTTACGGCAGACCTTTTGAGGATTTAGGACGTTATCTGGAAACCAAAGTCGCCAGTGATTCAGGTAAATTCCGCACCCCAGCTTTGCGCGCGGTGTTTCACACCGGCCCCTGGATGCACAATGGTTTATTTACACAATTTGACGGTATTGTGGCCTTTTACAACAATGCCGGATTAAAAGCCAGAATACCAAAGCGTGGCCTGAAAGACGATGCGGCACCTTTTCCACAACACTCACCTTTGTTGCAAAAACTACAGTTAACCAAAGCAGAACAACAAGCCTTAACTGAGTTTTTAAAGATCCTCTAACTCACAGCGGTTGATCTCAACCGCTGTTCTCAAAGCAAAGTAGAGAACTCATCCGGCGACACAGCTTTTGACCAGAAGTAACCCTGAGCACAACTACAACCAGCCTGCTGCAGCAATAGCAGGCTTTGATTATCTTCCACCCCTTCAGCCACTGTATGTAAACCTAAGCTGCTGGCCAGTTGAATAATGCCGTTCACTAAGGCCAGGTCTTTGTCATTTTGCCGGATACGGGCCACAAAGGAGCGGTCTATTTTTAAACTGCTCAGACTAAACTGGCTTAAATACCCCAGGTTTGAATAACCAGTGCCAAAATCATCAATAGCAAAACGCACGCCCAAGGCTGACAGCTGATCAATTTGCTGTTTCACCAAAGCAGTGTCATCAATCAGTACAGATTCGGTCAGTTCCAGCTCCAGTAAATGCGCAGCCAGGCCCGTATCATTCAGCACCTGAGTGACGACTTTAGGCAAATCACCTTGCTTGAATTGCATAGCTGAGATATTAACAGCAATACCCAACTCAAACCCCGACTGCTGCCATACCACAGCCTGAGCACAGGCCCGTTGCAGTACAAACAGACCAAGCTCCTGAATTAAACCTGTTTCCTCAGCCAAGGGTATAAACACATCTGGCGGAACAGGCCCTAACTCTGCATCTGTCCAGCGCAATAAAGCCTCAGCCCCACTAATAGTATTGGTTTTTAAGTCATAGGTTGGCTGGTAAGCCACAGTAAAAAGTTGCTGTTTTACTGCCACACGCAAACGCATCATCAGGTTAAATTTGTCCAGTTGTTGCTGTTCCATATCAAAGTGATACCAGCAAAATCTGTTACGGCCCATCTTTTTCGCCTGATACATAGCCGTATCTGCTTTTTTGCACAGCAGATGAAAATCTGTGCCATCCGCAGGTGATAAGGTCACACCAACAGAAGCAGACAACTGGACATGATGTTGCTGTATTAAAAACTCCTGCTGACAGCTTTGTAATAAGTTCTGAATACGTTGCTCAAGCTCGTCTCTATGCTGCCACTGGCTTAAAATCACCACAAACTCATCGCCACCAAAACGGCTCAGAACATCCTGATCGGATAACTGCTGTTGCAGCACTGAAGCCAGTTGCCGCAACACTTCATCACCAGCCTGATGACCCAAGGCATCATTCACAGGTTTGAAGTTATCTAAATCGATAAATAATAATGCAACAGAACTTTGTGAGCTGGCAGCAACAGCGCGCTGAAAGGCTAATTCACATTGAGTTCTGTTCACCAATCCGGTCAGAGGGTCGTGCTGTGCCAGACGCTGGATCTCCAACTGAGATTTAACCACTCTTTCGTTTTCTTGTTTTAACTGCAGTAATACATCTTTGGTATCACGGGCAATCAGTCTCATGGTCAACCCACTAACCACTAACAGCAGATTTAAGGTAATAAAAGAATTCAACGTTGGCATCGGCGGACGAAAACTCAGCCAACCATACAAAGTAGCCAAAGCCAGTGCAGAACAAAACAGCAGAATAAAACCAAATAACAACAGGTAAAAACGCCGGCCACTGTACATAGCCGCATAAGCCAGCACCAGCGGATAACCCAGCAGCATTAAATCAAAAATACCTAAGTTGATACTGATCAGACTGCAGATCATTAAGGTCAACAGCCACAATAAGGCACCAATAGCAAAGCGGACTTTCGACTGGTAAAGCAAGACTAAAATGCAAACTAAGCCGACTGCAGTCGCCAACAAAATAGCTGAAGATTTAGGACCTGACGGGAAAACACCACAGATCACAGCAAGCAGACAAATCCAGACAATTTGTTTCAGGCGCTTTAGCTGCGTTGCAGTTAGCGCCGTGATGTCAGAGCCAACTGAAAATTCAAATAAGGTCCACTGCTTCATATATTGCCTTGTGTCTGCATACCCAACACCATACCGTTCAGAGAAAACGATAAAACCTGCAACAACAGGGTGAGCAGCCAGAATACCAGACTGCTAACAAATTAACACAGTCAGAGTTGAGTTAATTTGCCAGGAAACAGCTATCCAAATTATCCGGCATACATAAAAACACCGGCACTAAGTCCGGTGTTTTGAAGTTCAACTAAGGTTGGCTGACTACATGCTGTAGCGGAAGCCTAAAGCAAAAGTACGACTGTATATAGAAGAACCAAAGTTATGAGTGTCCGGATACTCGTAATAGCTCTGGAACACTTCATTGGTCAGGTTGGTTGCGTCAAAAGTCAGCATCAGGTTGTCAGTGACATCGAAGCTGACCTGAAAGTCCATGCTTTTCTCAGGGTTACGATACACCCCCAGTGGATTAGCAAATAAAGCTGCTTCGTAGTTATTCAGGAAGTCCTCGCGCCAAACGTAAGACAAACGCATATCAAAACGCTCTTTTTCATACGCAAGCACCACGCTGTAAGACGAATCAGACACACCAAATAAAGGAGTAGTTGTGGTCCCTGTCACTTCTCCTGCATTATTGGTAATTGGAATGTCCTGAGAAGAGTCCAGAGAGGTATAACTGGCTTGTACACCCATACCGTCCAGAATTTCAGGTAACTCTTTCGGGAAATAAACAAAACCCAGCTCATAACCTTTTAACTCACCATTCGAGGCGTTATCAGGTTGTGTCAGGATATAATCATCACCTTCATATTCAACACGGCGGCGGAAATCGACAACAAAACCTTCGATATCCCGTTTAAATAAAGCACCGTATATTGCATTGCCTTCGTCAAAATACCATTCAAGTGACAGATCATAGTTTTTTGATTCGGTTGGTTTCAGGTTTGGATTACCACCTCCCGCTGACCCATACTCAGTATTTGTAACGCTTTCTATATAAGTGATAGTTGGATTCAATTGGGCAAAACCGGGCTGGCGAAGCGTTTCTCCATAGCTTGCACGGGCAATCAAATCGTCCGTAATCCCATAACGGATCATAAAACTTGGTAACAGCTTATTGTTGCTGGCAGATGCTGAGCTTCCACCAAACGCCATATCTGTATCAACAGATACGTAACGTAAGCCAAACTGACCATCAACTATGTGACCAGCCACTTCTGTTTCATAATCAGCTTGTGCGTAAACAGCAGTAGTCGCTTCATTGACGTTAAAATTCTCAGTCAGCAGCAGCGCCGATCCGGTTTTAAGATTAGCTCCCACTTCTGTATTGTAGATATCACGAAACATTTCTGCGTTATCTCTGATGTAATAGCCATTAGGCGTTAACCAGGATGTTGGCACATCAGATTCACCATCAAAGAAACCGTTATTAATACTTAGCAAACCAGGATAAGTGGCGAGCTGACATGCTGCAGTACCTGAACCACAAATGGGAGCATCCTGAACCCGTTGTGATTCAGAGGCTTTACGATCATCATAACGGGCCCCAAAACTGACTTTTTTCAGGAAACCTTCATCTATGCTGTAGTCTGCATCGGCGGTCCATGTCAGCGCATCCCCCTCATTGGCATTAGCGTTGTCATACAGCTGAGCCATATTCCATTGATTCGGATCGGTTAAGTCTGTCGCAGGACCAAAACTAAAAGCTGGTAAACCACCACCCGAATTAAAATCAACAGTCACACTGTCGGCAACCCTGTCGGTACGCATCGCAAAAAATGAGCTTTCAAATTCACTTTTTTGATACACCACTTCCGACTTCAGTTGCAGATGGTCGGTTAAATCCCACTTGCCGCCTAACGCATAGACATAACTATCGGTCTGGCCTGTCGACAAATCACCGCTGGTGAACATATAAGGTGCGTTCACTGTGCGGGATTTAATAATATTGGTGCCTTCAAAGGTCTGAATACTGTTGATGGTTTCAGGCGTTAAGTTACCCCACCAGTCAACAAAAGAGAATAACAGCGAGTTATACGACTCGTTGCGGAAGCCGTTATAAAAGGCTTCAAACAGGTATTCAGATTTATCATCAGGCGCAAACTGCAACGCAATATTGGCAGCAGGGCGTTCACGTTTACCGGTAAAGTCACTGGCAAAAATAGCGTCGCGGGATAGCAAATAACCATATTGCTGACCATTCACAGGTAAAGTCGAACCTTCAGCAAAGGGTAAACCCGCTTCTAATCCCGGCTGCCAGGTGTCCAGTCCATTGATTCTTGATGGAATAGATTGAAAAGGAGCAAAACCTGGCGGTGGATTGGCATCAAAAAACGGCAGCATAGCGCCAGCAGTCACACTTTGATCGCGGTAATTGGTTTCAGCATAAGAGACGTTCACTAAAGCGCCAAAGTCGCCGCCTGAAAGATCCCAGCGATTACTGGCTAAAGCACTGATATTAGGATCAGTTTTGTCAGCTTTATCCTGATGAATACCACGACCTGCAATGACAAATTTGCTGCCATCAAAATCGAAAGGCCTTTGGGTATGAATATCAATCTGACCGGCAATACCGGTCTCAATTAATTTAGCAGAGCGGGTTTTGTATGTATCGACGCGGTTTAATAAACTGGCCGGAATATCTGCCAATGCAACTGAACGGCCTGAAGCGGTAAAAATGTTACGGCCATTAATAGTTGTGGTGACGTCATTTAAACCACGAATAGAGACAGTGTTTACTTCACCAGCCCCGCGGTCTGTGACCTGCACACCGGATAAACGCTGTAAGGCTTCAACCACGTTATTGTCAGGAAACTTACCTATATCCTCGGCGACTATAGAGTCGACGATTTGCAAATTCTCTTTTTTCAGATCCATAGACTTGGCTAAACTGCCACGGATCCCTTTTACTTCAATAATTTCGACACTTGCTGCTTTTTTATCTTCTTGCGCTGCAGTAACTGGCTGGCTTAACAGAACTAAAGCCATAGACACCGCACTGCTTAAGACGGATCGCTTAAACATGAGCTTCTTCTCCCCTTGTCGTGGTTTTATTACACCTTCCCGGTCAAAACACAGCAGACCTTCGAGGCATTTTTTTATCATTTCTCAAATCATGCTATTGTATGACTAATAGACTGTCAACTAACAGATGAAGAAATAACTTGCAGCGCAATTTCAGGCCAGGTGAAGGGAAAGGTGAATAAAACTCAGGAAAACACCGGGAAAATACAATGCGATGACTAGCGGAGCAAGAAGCACCGCTACCTCAGATTGCAGCAGGTGGCAGCTCCAATTCGGCTGTCGCAGTTAAATGACAGGAACACTATTTTGCAGAAGACTATATTTTGTAACGACAGCGGGTTGCTGTAACAAAGCCTTGAGTTGCTCTACTGTTGTTTTCACATGATCTTGCTGCCAATGTGCTGTTTCAGCCAGGCTATCAGACCATAACTCACAGGTAGAAAATCTATTCAGATCTGTGGTACAGGCCAGTATTTCATAACTTTCGCAGCCCTCCTCCAGCACAGAGTTCGTGGCCAGAGTGGTTAAAAGTAACTTCGCTTCTTCAATGTAATGGGGCTGAACTAACAACTCTGCCGTGACATAAACTTTATTCATCTCAATTTCCTTAAAAATGCGCAACTATCCGGCAAAACACAAACATTCTGCATGGAACACGCGGTCATTCGGTTCAATGGAATCCAATATCAGGCACTGCGTTTTATCACTAAAAACACTCCAATCACCATCATGGCCAAACCTGCTAAACGTTTGCCATCTAGCAAAGATTGCTGCGCCCCCAGAAGTCCATAATGATCAATCAGGCTAATGGCGATCAGTTGCCCCAGCAGTACAAAAGAAATAGCGTTGCCCACGCCATACTGCGGTGCCACCCAGGTCACACTGAATACATAAAAGGCCACCAGCAATCCTCCCAGATAAAAATACCAGGGAATATTGGCGCGAAATATGTTGCCTGGAACACCTTCTGTTTTTAACAAAAACGCAAATGACAGAGTAAAACCAACAAAAAATAACAACGCAGTCGCCAGTGCAGAACTGCCAAGCTTAGCTCCCAAATGGCTGTTTAACGCTGCCATTATAGGTATACCGATGCCAGCGGTCAGCATCAGGGTTGGAAACAACAAATTGCTCGCCATGACTTTAAACTCCTGATTTAACTGGGAGGTTCCGCATCAATTCAGCTACGGAACCTCAGATCATTTAGTTGCTTAGCTGTTTGACCATGGTTTTAGCTACATCGTGGGCACTGGCGGGGTTTTGGCCTGTAATGACACGGCCACTTTCAATCACAAACACCTGCCAAGGTTGTACTTTGCGGTATTGCGCAGCACTGCGGGTTAAGGATTCTTCCATCAAAAATGGAATATCCTTGATAGTGCCGTAGTCGATTTCTTCTTCGCGGGTAAATCCGGTAACCGTATGACTTGCCAGCAATTTTTCACCTGAACTTAAGCTAATTGGCAATAATGCTGCCGGGCCATGACATACAGCACCTATCACACCGCCTTTCTCATAGTGAGATGCGGCAAACTTAGCGACCTCTTCATTGCTTGCCAGATCCGACAACAAGCCAAAACCACCAGGGTAAAAAATGGCGTCGTAGTCTTCGTTCTTCAGTTGATGCACAGGTACAGTGTTATTCATCTGATTCTGAAAATTTACATCGCTCAGAACCTGACTATTCACTTCATCACCTTCGATGTCAGTGCCATAAATCGGTGCTTTACCACCTTGAATCGACGCAATTTCATAGTCCAGTCCGCTTTGCGTAAACACATGCAGTGCATGGGTTAGCTCAGGCGAGTAAGTGCCATTGGCTTTATCGGTAGCGCCTAAAGTGGCATGGTTAGTTACAACTATCAGTACTTTTTTCATGATGATTTCCTTTGTTTAACTGTTGATGTTTTGACAACGGAATCAGTTTATTTCTTTTCTCAGGAGATGATAATTAGGTAATATGGCAAATCATCTTTGCTATATAGCAACAATAAGGAACCACGATGCGAGGAGCCAGCAATGGATAGCTTTGAAGGTCTAATTGAATTTGTGGCTGTGGCCGAAGGTCAGGGCTTTTCCAGTGCAGCAAAACGCTTAGGATGCAGCGTCAGTCATGTTAGTCGACAGGTATCCCGGCTTGAGCAGCGTTTAGGTTCGGCCTTGCTGGCCCGCACCACCCGTCAAATTAGCTTAACCAAAGCCGGACTGACCTACTATCAGCAGTGCAAAGATTTGATCAATGGCCTGGAGCAAGCCAATGAACAAGTCAGCTCCCAGCAATTTCAGGTCAGTGGCACATTACGTGTCAGTGGTGCCGGACCATTTGCCGAGCAGTTTGTCGCTCCGGTCTTAATGTCTTTTGCCGAACAGCACCCTAACCTGACTATTGAAATGGATTTTAATACCCGCATGGTCAATTTTGTTGATGACGGCTTTGATTTCGCCATTCGTTATGGCGAATTAAATGACTCTAACCTGGTGGCAAGAAAACTGGCAAACAGACCGATGATGGCGGTCGCAAGCCCTGACTATGTGCAGCAAAATGGCATGCCTAAGCAGCCTGCCCATTTAAAAAACCATCAGTGTATTATTTCCAACAACGATCATTGGCTGTTTAACAATGCTGGCACTGCGGAAAGTGTTAAAGTCAGCGGGCGCTGGCGCAGTAATAACGCTCATGCTGTTGTCATGGCTGCAGAGCGCGGATTAGGCATAGCCTATATGCCGAAAAGTAGTTTTAAAGCTGCAGTGGAGCAAGGCCGCTTAATCCCAGTGCTGGAACCCTATTGGGGCAAAGGTAGCAATAGCTGGATTGTGTATCAGAACAAAAGGTTTTTACCGCTGCGGGCAAGGCTGGCCATTGATTATTTAGTACAACATTTTTCGGATTGGGCTGAGTAACACAGCAAAATTGCAGAAAAAAGCCAGCGCAGAGGCTGGCTTTGGGGGAAATTTAAGGCTGCAGCGATTTATCCCGTATCGCTTTAAACTCTTTACCAGGCAACCAGTTAGGCCAGCTTTGGCTGTTCGCCACCTCTAAACCTACCTGATAAAACAGGAATAAATCCTGCTGTGAACCTCGTAAATCCCAGTTCGGATCAAACTCGTCGTTCACCTTGTGGTAGTAGTCCGTGACGTAGTTTTTGCGTTGCTGCAGGCCCCAGTCTTTGCCATGGGCGACACTGTCGATACCACCGCGGGCATACAACATAGGCACACCTTTTTTTGCCAGATTAAAGTGGTCTGAGCGGTAATAAAAGCCATCTTGTGGTGTAGGTTCTGGTGCTATATAACGGTTTTGCGCTTTGGCATATTTAGCCAGAATAGGCTCCAGCTCTGAGCTGCCATAACCAAATACCATCACATCACGCATTGGGCCGTAGACATTCATAATGTCCATATTGATACCGGCCACAGTTTTATTGACTGGAAACAGGGGATGTTCGGCATACCAGCGTGAACCTAACAAACCCCGCTCTTCCGCTGTGACAGCCACAAAAGCGATGGAACGCTCTGGTGCCGGGCCTTGTTTAAACTTCTCAGCCAATGCTAACAAACCGGCAATACCACCGGCGTTATCCTGAGCACCGTTAAAAATTTTGTCATCACTGCGGCTGAAATCCAGACCAAAATGGTCCCAATGCGCCATATAAATTACAGCTTCATCCGGCTTTTTACTGCCAGGGATAAAACCTATGACGTTATTGGAGTCGATTTCGCGCAGGTTGTTTTTGATGCTGATACTGGCTTTGGCATTCAGTGGTATCGCCTTAAAATCAGGCTCTAATGCTTTGGCTTTCATCTCTTTTAAGCTACTGCCATTGGCGGCAAATAAACGCTCGGCAGCGTCCAGAGATAACCAACCTTCCACCTGAGCTTTGTGCATGTTTTTATTGGCATTGGCCAGCTCAAACCGAATTGGGCTGGTGCCAGAGACCACATTCCAGCCATAACTGGCGGCTTCAGTTTCGTGCACGATCAACAGCATGGCTGCGCCCTGACGGGCTGCTTCTTCATATTTGTAAGTCCAGCGACCGTAGTAGGTCATGGCATTACCGGTAAAAAGTTCAGGATCCTGAGTGGCAAAACCCGGATCGTTTACCAGCACTACTACCGTTTTACCTTTTACATCTAAATCTTTGTAATCGTTCCAGTTGTATTCAGGCGCCACTATGCCGTAACCGGCAAATACCATCTCGCTGTTTTCGACCTTAATTTCTGGCTGCATGCGGGTCGACCAGGCCATCATGTCAGTTTTGTACACCAGATTAGCAGCGGTTTTATCACCTGTTAAGGTCATGCTGGAAACCGCCACTGGGTCAATTTGTACCACTGGCACAGCCTGACGGTAACTGCCGTCTTTGTAAGCCGTTAAACCTAAACGTTTAAATTCAGTTTCAAGGTAAGCGACAGTGCGCTTTTCACCTTCAGTCGCCGGAGCACGGCCCTGCATTTCATCCGATGCTACTTTTTCAAAATAGCGGGCGAAATTGGCGTTAAAGTCGGTTTGAACTAATGCAGGCTCTGCGGCACTGGCAGTAAAAACCAGTCCCAAAGCCAGAGTGGTGACTAACTTATTCATAGATTTCCTTTTAAAAAATAAGGCAGAGTCGATGCTCTGCCTTATGATCTTTGACTCACTTTTACTTAGAAGCCAATGAGGCATCCCGAATGGCACGGAACTCGCGGCCTTCAAACCAGTTTGGCCACTGATCTGAGTTGGCAAGTTCATTACCCACCTGATAAAACACATTCATGTCCTGCTGCACACCACGTAAATCCCAGCTGTCGTTAAATTCGTCAGCGGCTTTATGGTAACAGCACACGTTGTATTCTTTCTTCTGGGCTGCGCCCCACTCTTTGCCATGTTCAAAACTGTCGATTCCGCCTTTAGCGTACAACATAGGCACGCCAACTTTGGCCAGATTGAAGTGGTCTGAGCGGTAGAAGGAACCGTGCTCAGGACTTGGCTCAGGAGCCACATAACGGCCTTGTTGTTCTGTGTATTTAGTCAGCAGGTTTTCCAGCTCTGAGTTGTTATGGCCAACCACCACCATATCTTTCATCGGACCATAGACGTTCATCACGTCCATATTGATACCGGCAACAGTTTTTTGCAGTGGAAATACCGGATGAGCTGCATACCAGGCTGAACCTAATAAACCACGTTCCTCAGCCGTTACCGCCAGGAAAGCCACTGAGCGTTTTGGCTTAGGTTGTTTGGCAAAATGTTCGGCTAAAGCAATCACAGCCGCAGTACCGCTGGCGTTGTCTTGTGCACCGTTAAAGACTTTGTCTTTTGGATTAGAGAAATCCACACCCAGGTGATCCCAGTGGCCCATATACAGCACCACTTCGTCCGGTTTTTCTGAGCCTTCGATATAACCCATCACGTTGTTTGACGTCAGTTCACTGATATTGTTTTTTACTGAAACCGAAGCTGTTACGCCCATTGGCACTGGTGCAAAGTCTTTGCTCAGCGCTTTTTGGCGCATAGTTTCAATGTCAGTGCCCATAGAGGCAAACAGCTGCTGCGCCGACTCAGTAGTCAGCCAGCCTTCTACTTTGGATCTGTCCATATTTTTATTTGGATTAATCAGATCAAACTTAGTAGGCGAACCACCCGCTATCACCTGCCAGCCATAAGACGCGGGTTCAGTTTCGTGAATGATCAAGGCCATGGCAGCGCCCTGACGCGCTGCTTCTTCGTATTTGTACGTCCAGCGACCGTAATAAGTCATGGCATTGCCGGTAAAGAGGTTTGGATCTTTAGTGGCAAACCCCGGATCGTTGACAAACATCACCACGGTCTTGCCTTTTACATCCAGACCTTCATAGTCGTTCCAGTCATATTCTGGCGCCACTATGCCGTAACCGACAAAGACTAACTCGCTGTCTTTGACTTCAACCTGTTCCGTCACTTGGGTGGTCCAGGCCATCATTTGTTCTTTGTATTTCAGCTCTGCATTAAGCTTATCGCCCGCCAGTTTCAGGCCAGACACTTCTTTAGGGTCAATACGAACTAAAGACACAGGCTGTAAGTAGCTATCGCCATTAATACCTTTGAGGCCAATACGTTTAAATTGCTCGGAGATATAGTTAATGGTTTTTTCTTCGCCTGGGGTTGCAGGCATACGGCCCTGAAATTCATCAGAAGCCAGAGTTTTTAAGTAGTCTTTATAAGCTGAGTTAAACTCAGTCCCGGCCAAAGCTGTAGCTGCTTGGGCGGGTTCAACGGCTGCGGTGCTGGCTGTTTGTTCCTGTTCAGCTGGTTTAGAACAAGCTGTTAAGGTTAAAGCGGCCATCACGGTCAGCGTTGTGGCTGAAAACCAAAATTGTGGTTTCATAACACTCCCGATTTATAATTATAGGTCTTAGTAAATACTCTCTGATACTAACCAAGCGAGCGACAACTGACCAGAGCAGTTATCGCAGCTTTTGCCCCATTAGCGGTGATTTCACCGTCAATAGCTTTATTTTTCCGCACCCCAGTTGGCTTTAGGTAAGGCCACTGCTTTGGTTAAATCAAAATCGACCCGAAATTCACGGCCTTCGCGAGTTAAGCGGTAGCTGAAACTTTCATTCGGGTATAAATACATATGCCAGGTATTGCCCACCGACTGTGGCGTTTTAGTTTTGATAAAGAGGTTTTTCGAATAATCATCAGCCGGAAAACTCTGAGCTTCAGTCCAGCCTGGTGTAGCTGTATGGCCACCGTACAGAGTAGACTCATCATCTGTGCCATCTTCATGTTTATGCTGATGTTGCAGCTGCAGGCCTGAATCAGTTTTGGTAATAATCCAGGTGCGGGAGCGGTTTTCACCAACGACAAAAGGCACCTGAATTTGTGTGTCGCTGCAATCGCGCACATGCATCACCATATCGCCGCTAAAAGCCGCGCTTGGTTGGTTATCCACTGTAGTTTTGCCAGCAAAAGCTTTACCACAAAGGGCTTTTAACTGGTCAAAAAATTGCAGTTGTGCCGGGCTTGGTGCAGCAGAAACAGACCATGAAGCAAGACTGACGGTAATAGTAGCGGTTAAGGAAAAGGCGTTGATAAGTAATGTTTTTTTAGTTATTTGCATCCGTGGACTCCTTTTTTTCGTAACCGCACTATACCTTTATTAATCGCCATAACGCAAAACAGCGCGGCTACCCAGGAAAACTTATGCAAAATTTAATAGACGCAAAATTGCTGATGAAAGTATTTAGCAAAGTAGAGCAACAAGGGGTGGCTGTGGACACCACTTTTGGTAAAGGCTTTGAATTGGACGGCATGACCATTGCCAGTGGCTTTGATGGCTACGACTTGTATTTTGTGGCCGATGAAGTGACAGTCACATTAGGCTTTCACCAGAAATATCATATAGATGCTAAAGACGAAGAGCATATAGATCGCTTTATCCAGCGTTTAAAGCGGATAGAAGCTAAATAGCCAACAGACTCTTTAAATGGTCTGGTTATGAAAACGTATGCAGTAAAAAAGCCAGACAGAGTGGCTGTGTTAGCATAAGGAAAAACGACATGGAAACAGACGAAAATGCAATTTCCTATTTATGCCAAAAGCAGACCGATCAAAGTATGGCTTCTGGGTGGCTTTGCTTTAGCTTTATTAGCATCCTGTGGTAAAGCGCCAGTGCAAAACCAGACCCCATCAGTTGAAGTAAAAAAAGCTGCAGAACAACCAGCGCCGGTAAAACCTCAAGCCGAACAAGCCGCAGGCAAAGTGGTGGTCTATCAGATGTTCACCCGCTTATTCGGCAATAGCAACACCAGCAATCAGCCCTGGGGCACTATTGAACAAAACGGTGTCGGCAAGTTTAACGATATCAACGAAGCGGCACTGAAAGGCATCAAAGAGCTGGGGGCAACTTATATTTGGTACACCGGCATTTTACACCATGCAGTCATTAGAGATTACAGCGCTTATGGCATAAGCCATGACGACCCGGATGTGGTCAAAGGCCGTGCCGGTTCTCCTTATGCAGTCAAAGACTATTACAGCGTCAATCCGGATTTAGCAGTAGACCCGGCCAAACGACTGCAGGAATTTCAGGCGCTGATCAACCGCACTCATGCCCAGGGTTTAAAGGTCATTATTGATATAGTGCCAAACCATGTGGCACGGCATTATCAGTCCTTAGATAAACCTGCTGGCATTGAAGATTTTGGCGCCAATGATGACTCCAGCGTGGAATACAAACGCGACAACAACTTCTATTACGTGGTTGGCCAGCCGTTTCAGGTACCAGTGGCACAAAACGGGTATCAGCCTTTGGGCGGCGAAGCGCATCCATTGAGCGACGGCAAATTTGCAGAAAACCCGGCGAAATGGACAGGAAATGGCTCACGTTTAGCTCAGCCTGACTTTAACGACTGGTATGAAACCGTCAAAGTAAACTACGGCGTTAAACCAGACGGCAGCTACGATTTTGATAGGTTACCTGCCGACTACGCCGATAAATCAGTGCAGGAGCACGCCGCCTTCTGGCAAGGCAAAGACGTACCTAACTCCTGGTTGAAATTTCGTGATATTGCCTTCTACTGGCTGGATAAAGGGGTTGATGGCTTCCGTTTTGATATGGCTGAAATGGTGCCGGTCGAATTCTGGAGCTTTTTAAACTCCAGCATTAAAAGCAAAAACCCAGATGCCTTTTTATTGGCAGAAGTCTATAACCCCACCTTATACCGTGACTATATTCGCCTCGGCAAAATGGATTACCTGTACGACAAAGTGGAAATGTACGACAGCTTAAAGCTGGTGATGCAAGGCAAAGGCAGTACCGATGCTATTGCCAGCGTGCAAAAAGGCATGGCGGATATTGAACACCATATGCTGCACTTTTTAGAAAACCACGACGAGCAGCGCATTGCTGCGCCTGAATTTGCCGGTGACGCCAACAAAGCCAAACCAGCTATGGTGGTTTCAGCCTTAATCAGCAGCTCTCCTACTATGTTGTACTTTGGCCAAGAGGTCGGTGAAGCCGCTGCTTTAGATTCAGGTTTTGGTGACCCAAGCCGCACCACTATTTTTGACTACGCAGGCGTTCCCGCTCATCAAAATTGGCTCAATGACGGCAAATTTGATGGTGGCAAACTAACTCCAGAACAAAAGCAACTGCGTGAATTTTACGCCAAATTAATGACCTTATCGGCAACAGAAGCTGTATTTAACGGTGGTTACCAGGAGCTGCATACTGTGAACAAAGGCACAGCAGGCTACAGCGATAAAACCTACGCTTTCGCTCGTTTTAACGACAAAACCAAAGTGATAGTCGCCAGCAATTTCGCTACTACGGCCACCAGTTTTGCACTCAAACTACCTGCAGATTTGCTGCAACAATGGCAGTTAAGTGGCGGCGATTATGAGCTAAAGGATCTGCTATCTGAACGTAAAGCGGCTTTAAAAGTGACAGGCGATACAGCTTCAGTGCAGATTGAACTGGCTCCGCTGGAGTCTGTGGTGTTGAAGTTTTGATAAGTTGAGTTACTCGATTGTTTATATGTCAAAAGGCGCTTAACGCGCCTTTTGCTTGTAAAGTATTCAGCAAATGAGACTCTTGTAACCTGGATAAAATCACTAACACACTTAGACCAGAACCGCTGTTATCAAAAATTTCAATCAAGAAACCGCCACCTTTTGCCCCAGTATCGCCAGAGTAAATAGCGTCCAGTCGTTAATAATATGAGCGCCAGAGCACACCCAAAGGTTTTTGGTTTTGATATAGGCTAATGTCAGCACCAGACGCGCTGAACCAATAATGACTAAGCACTGCAGCAGGTTCCAGTGATAGGTGGGCAAATGGATCAGGGCAAACAAAATCGCCGTCAGTATCCAGGCTGCGAAGATAGCGCGGCCTCTGGGCCAGTGAAAACAGCTGGTCAATAACCAGAGTAACGCCAGAAAAGGCAAAATAGTAAACAGCTCTTCGCCAATCAGCTGGATAAAAGTGCGCAGATAAAACAATGCCAGTTGATAGCTAGAGGCCTCTTTAAGCTCTGCAAAGGCCGGGTTGGATTCTGTAGTCCAGAAATTTTCGACCAGCAAAGCGACAGAAAAAGTGACCAGTAAATTCAGCAAGGCAAAACCCAGCATTAGCCGCAGTTCCCGCCATCCAACCTTATAAAACAAGGCTTGAAGCTGGTGGCCGCTAAGTACATATAAAGCACCCAGCGGAATTAACACAAAAAGTGCAGCCGGAATAAAAGCGGCCATGTCCCCCTGAAGTAGGAGAGCAACGCCGCTAAGTGCAGCCAAACCTGCCGCCACGGCACACATCAACACTAACCACTGTCCCGCAGTAAGCCCGACGGGAGAGGCGTTATAAAACGGAAAATCCCGACCTTGATCTTCCAGCCCTAACCAGCCTGATGTTTTACTCATTGTTGAATTCCCTTTCTGCATGAAAGCCTTCAGCTGCACACTCAAGGCTTCTATTTTTAATATCCTATGGCTATTTATTCAACAACAGGCCACACAGCTTCAACTGCTACTTTCCCCTGAATACGCCCCCTACTATAAAAACTAAATAAAAACCAACACAAGCACTTTTCTCTTCGTCTCAAGCTTTAACAGCGCAACTGCGCCAGCTGAGCATCCATAGCGCCGGTAATAGTGTCTATTTCTTTACTGATCAACAGGTTTTGTTTGGCCAGTTGATGCAGTGCTTTCGTAGCGTCATCTATGGCTGTGATATTACGGTTAATTTCTTCGCTGACCTGATTTTGCTCTTCCGCCGCTGAAGCCACCTGAAAGGCGTTGTCCGCTATGCTGGAAATACCTTGAGTGGCCATAGATAACTTCTCGTACGAGCTTTCGGCTTCCTGCAAAGTACTGGTCACTTTTGCGGTATTAGTGTGAATTTGTTGTACGGCGGCAGCCACTTGTTGCTGCAAAGCATGGATCAGGTTTTTAATTTCATCGGTAGAGCTGTGAGTGCGGGCAGCCAACGAACGGACTTCATCGGCAACCACCGCAAAACCACGACCTTGCTCCCCTGCCCTCGCCGCTTCAATAGCAGCATTTAATGCCAGTAAGTTGGTTTGTTCCGCTATAGCCTGGATCACATCAATAATGCCGTTAATTTTCTGGCTGCTTTGCGCCACTTCATTCACGCCCTGACTGGTGTGGTTAAATTCAACAGACACAGCTTTAAAAGCTTCCACTGTGTTTTGAAATAACTGATTGGCCGAAGTTAAAGCCTCCAGCGATTGCTGGGCACCTTGTGCTGTATTGCTGGCCAGATTGGCCACCTCATGGGCTGTTGCTGACATTTCATGCATAGCAGAAGCAACGTTCTGAATTTCACTGGCCTGAATACTAACCGAACTATTAGTTTGATCTGTGGTTTTTACCATTTGCTCAGACTGGTACTGCATAAGCTTGGATGATTCTTTTAAGTTATTGATCATCGAGCGTAATTTGGCCGTAAACAGGTTAAAGCCATCGGCCATATCATTCAGTTCCTGATGTTGGCTTTGTTTTAACTGCCGGGTTAAATCGCCTTCAGATCCAGCCAGCTCTTTCATCAGTACACTCATATGCAATATAGGCGCTGTGGCGCTTTTTAAGCCCAGGGCCATCAACACCACAAAAGCCAATAACAACACTATGCCTAAACCAATCATACTTTGCGTAGTTTGGGCTGAATCTTCATTCAGTTGATTCGCCAGTTGAGTCGCCATGGCCAAAGCCGTGGCTTCAGGCACTGCCACTACGACTTTCCAACCCGATTCGGTGCTATCGAGTTTGATGGGTTCGGTCACCAGCATGGCGTCTTTGTATAAACTAACGCCAGCTTGTTGCTGCTGCAAATGCGCTGCTAAATCGGCGTCCAGAGTTTTAATCGACTGACCCAGTTTATCGGGGAATTTATTACTGGCGACCACCAGACCATATTTACTGATCAAGTAAAGTTCAGCTTTACCGCCGTACAATAAATCGGCCTGAGCCTGCAACAAGGTTTGCAGTACAGGCAGGTTTAAATCAACACCGGACACACCTCTGAACTGATCTTGCGTCACAACCGGATACACCAGCGAGGTTAAAAGAACCTGATTGCCTGGCGTAATTTCCCACAAATAAGGCTCCATCAAACACGCTTTTTTAGTGTCACGACTACAGAGATACCACTCGGCCTCACGCACACCGTATTCGTTTTTGCTGTCTTTGTATTTCACCGCCGGGTCCGGAGTTTGTACAAATTTCAGCTGGTTTTGCTCACGGATCCAATAAATTTCCATAGTGCCGGTTTTAGAACTGTGATCATTGGCAATGGAAAACTGACTGTCAGCGCCATCGTAACCATTGGGTTCAAACTGGCCAAATAAAGATGAAATCCCTTTATTACTGCCCAGGATTTGCCCCGCCATTACTTTGACCTGATCGCGGCTATAAGGCGTCTGCCCGCTGCCCAGAGCTGAACCAGACAAGACTGCAGCAAAGTTTTTAGCCGTATCAAAATTGCGATCAAGCACGTTACTTGTTTCCAGCGCTGTGCGCTGCGCTGCTTCTGTCAGAATTTGCTCAGCTAATGTACGCACCGACTGCGTTAGTTTGGTCACTGCTGATTCATTGCTGCTGGTCATTGAATACCAGCCAATAAACGCCATACTGCTAATACTGATAGCAAGCAAAAGCGCGACACCAAAAGTTAGTTTAAATCGTAAAGAATTTAACTGCATAACGACCACCTAAAGCCAATTAAAGGTTTTTGCCACAGACAACGAGAAGGTGGGTTCACCTAAATCATCCAGTTCCAGATCGGTATCATCAAACGCAGCAGTCCATTTCGCCCCTAACCATTCGCTGATAAGCGCCACACGCCAATGATGGTAAGTGCCGTCGTTATCCCGCAGAAATTTGTCGGTGTCGGTTGATGTAGAGTGATCACCCGACAGTATTAAGGTCAGTCCTTCCGTCAGTTGAACAGTCTGCGTGAGCATCACTATGTAATGACCACCGCCAGCGCCAAAATAATCTTTGGCATACCAGTAACTTAGTTTGGTATTTTCATAAGACACTTTGATGTAAGCCTCAGGATAGTCAAAAGCACTACTGTCACTGCTGCCATAATAAGTGTAATGCGCCACTCCAAGATCCAGCGCCCAGTTGTTGCCTAAATCCGTGTAATAACCCGTATAAAAATCGATTTCACGATCGGTATTTTCAACAAAGCTGACATTAGAACCCCAGGTACCCAGATACCAGCCGGAATCAGACACCCAGTCGAGGCTTGGTTGTAAAGCTGGATCATCCTCGGTCAGCGTAATACCGTTAAATAAATAGTTAGAAGATAAAGTGACAGTGGAGCTTAAATCGGCCAGAGCGGCCGGGCTTACCCCCAGCATGAATAAGCCGGGAAGGACAAACTGTTTTGTGATCCGCATAAATACTCCAATGCTGATTAAAGTACAAATTCAACTACTTAGACTCCTTTCCATGACATCGCTTTAAAGGTATAGCACTGTTGTTAAAAAAAGCCCGAACCAGATCCAACTTTCCCAATTTAGGTTTTAGACTTCTAAACACCCAGAAATCTCTTTATTTCAAAATAGAAATAGGGTTAACTGAAATCAGTATTTCAAAGGAGAAAAATCAGATGTTTAAAGTAAATAGTTATTTTGACGGCAAGGTGACATCCATCGCTTTTCAGGGTGAACAATTACCAGCAACAGTGGGGGTGATGGCTCCGGGCGAGTACGAATTTGGCACCAGCCAACATGAAGTTTTAACTGTGATTAGTGGCGCATTAACCGTATTATTGCCGGGCCAGACCCAGTGGCAAACCTTTGCGCGCGGCGCAGTGTTTGAAGTACCGGCTCAGGCTAAGTTTCAGTTAAAAGTCGAAACTGATACAGCTTATCTTTGCACTTACAATTAAAGGCCGGACGCTTTCAACGCCAGGCCTATTCAGGAAAAACTGATTTATGCGTGGTATGGGAACAGCAGCCAAAAGAGCAGATGCAGCAAAACAGACTGAAGCTCTGAACCTTAAACAAACAGTGCACTACATGTGGCCCTATATCTGGGCCTTTAAAGGTAGGGTGCTATTGGCTTTAGCTGCTTTGCTTGCCGCCAAAGCAGCCACTTTGTATTTGCCTTATGCCCTCAAGCTTATTATCGACGATCTTGATCCCAGCATAAACTCAGCCATCAGCTTACCTTTGGCTTTTCTGTTGTTTTACGGTGCCTTACGTTTTGGCTCGGTCTTTTTTGGTGAAATAAGAGATGCTCTGTTTAGCCGTGTCACTGAACATGCCATGCGTAAAGTCGGTCTTCGGGTATTTAACCATCTGCACCAGTTAGAACTGAGTTTTCATTTAGACCGCCAAACCGGCGGTATCAGCCGGGATATAGAAAGAGGCACCAACGGCATCAGTTTTCTGATGCGGTTTTTAATGTTTAATATTGTGCCTACCCTGCTGGAAATTCTGATGGTGGCGGTGATTTTTGCGCTGCTGTTTTCCTACTGGTATGCGGTACTGACTTTTATTGCTGTGGCTTTGTATGTTGCCTTCACTTTTTATGTCACAGAGTGGCGTAATAAATACATCCGTGAAGCCAATCAGGCCGATTCTGCCACCAACAGCAGAGCAGTGGACAGCCTGCTGAACTATGAGACCGTTAAATACTTTAATAACGAAGCTTATGAAGAGCGCACCTACGATCAGTTTTTAGCAAACTGGGAAAGCGCCAAGCTAAAAAACCGTATGTCTTTATTAGCATTAAACTCAGGTCAGGCATTAATTATCGCCCTCGCCATTACGCTAATGATGTGGATGGCTGCCCAAGGCGTGCTCGACAAAGAGCTGACTTTGGGTGATTTGGCGATGGTGAATGCTTATATGCTGCAGCTATTTATCCCACTGAATTTCTTAGGCTTTGTTTACCGTGAAATCCGCCGCTCTTTAACCGATCTGGAGAACATGCTCGGGCTTTTGAAAAAAGAAGCGCAGATCAAAGACAAAACCAATGCGCCAGAGCTGCAGCTACAGCAAGGACGCATTGAGTTTAAGCAGGTGCATTTTAGTTATCAGCCTGGCCGCCCTATTCTGAATGGCTTAAGTTTTGTAGTAGAGCCAGGTCAGAAACTGGCGATTGTCGGCGCTTCAGGCGCAGGAAAAAGCACCATAGCCAGGCTTTTATACCGTTTTTACGATATTCAAAGCGGCAGTATTTGCATCGATGGTCAGGATTTACGTGATGTCACTCAAAGCTCATTACGCCAAAGCATCGCCATAGTGCCGCAGGATACAGTGTTGTTTAATACCAGCATCAGAGAAAACATTCGTTACGGTAAACCTGATGCCAGCGAGGCAGACGTCGATCAAGTGATTAAACTGGCCCATCTGGACAGCTTTATTCAAAGCTTGCCTCAAGGGGATCAAACCTTGGTCGGTGAGCGTGGTTTAAAAGTATCAGGCGGCGAAAAACAACGTATTGCTATAGCCAGAGTACTGTTAAAAGGCTCCCCTATTCTGATTTTTGATGAAGCAACTTCAGCCTTGGATTCCCACTCAGAAGCCGCTATTTTAAAGGCGTTGCGTGAACTGGCGAAACATCATACCTCTGTGGTTATTGCACATCGTCTGTCTACTATTACTGATGCCGACGCCATTTTAGTACTGCAACAAGGTGAAGTGGCCGAAGCAGGTACTCACCAGCAATTGCTGGCGCAACAGGGACTTTATGCACAGTTGTGGGCTAAACAACAAGAGGCTAAAACCAAAGCTGAGTAAAGCTGATATTAAGTTAGGTTAAGCAGAGTAAATGCCGGGTAAAGAGCTGAACCCGGTATTATTTTTTTGTTCTGATAACGGTATTTATCATCACAGGACAAGAAAACCATTATGTTGTTACGTCAGCTCATCATTCCTATTACCAGTCTTTTTGTATTGACTGCCTGCGGCGGCAGTTCATCAGAAGGCAACGACACCTACCCAAGCAGTTATCTGCAGTTTTACAATGGTTCTTCCAACAGCGCCACAACCACGCTCACCTTAACCGATAGTGATGAGCTGGAGACTACCTTAGGAAGTGCAGCCTTTGGTGACGCCACTTCACTGACGACTGTTGCCACTGAAAGCTATGATCTGGCTTTCACTTATACCGACAATAGCGGTGACGTTCAAACTGTACTGGAAGATCAGGTCAGCATGCTGACCAGTCAGAAAACAGTGCTTTTTATGGTGGATAACTACGAAGCACCTCAAGTGCTGAACCTGAGTTTTCTACGGGATGACGAGCTGGATGATCAGTTTAAAATCTACTTTGCGAACTTACTGGCCGAAAACAAAAGTATGGACTTGTACATCAGCAGCTCTACTGAAGACTTTGATGATGCTGATTTTGTCGCGACTGTGGGTCAAAACGCCTTTAGTGAAGCTGTGACTTTTGATACTGGCAGCTACATTCTGTATTTAACTGATTCCGGCAGTAAGAACGTTGTATTGCAAAGCCCGGTTTATGCCTTTAGCTACGAAACAGAATATATTTTGGCCTTGCGTGACAATGCAGGCCCGCTAAAACGCAAAATCGCGCTGGATGTGATAGGCAATACCACTACTGTCTATTCACTGGAAGACGTAAACAGTAATGCCCAATTCCGTGTTTACAACAGCCTGAACGATTTGGACCCGGCGCAGATTTATGCAGGTAGCACCAGCGGCACTCCGGTGTTTACTGATGTACCAGCTGACACTTTGACCTCCTATGTTGAAATTCCACATGGTGATTACCGAGTGACGTTAACGGCAAACGAAGGCTCCAGCCAAATCCCGAATGGTTTATTAACTTTAAATCAGGGGCAAAGCAAAAGTCTGGTGTTTTATCGTGATGAAAAGGATCAGCCAACCGTATTAGCCGTAACTGACAGCGCTACACCTCAGGTATACGATTTTGTGTTTAATGTAGTCAACGTAGTGCCGGACTTTGACAACGTCAGTATTTATTTTGTACCTCCAGGCAAAACGATGGAAACCACAGCGTATTACATCAGCAGTATCAATGATGCTACCAGTGCCAGCATCACCTTACCGCTGGATAGCTATACCATTTTGTTGGTGCGTAAAGATTTAAACAACAATAAAACTCTGCTGGCTCAAACAGATGAAATTGAATTTATTCAAGGTAGTTCTTACCTGCTGGTCGCGGAAAAAGACCCGGACACTGAAACAGGTTATAAAATCAGTTTGCAGTATTAAACTGTAAATTGGTTTGATGACAAAGGCCCGTCTGAGCAACGGGCCTTTTTTATCAGCTTTTCTGGTGTCCGTCTGGCCAACAGCCATTGGCGCTCATCCGCTGCTCTGCTACAACAGCTGCCAAACTTTTGGCAAGGCTTTCTCCGGCTTCGCTCTTCCCTGTTATTTGTTTTTCCTCTAAATTAGCACCCAGTTAAAATCATCAGATGGAGTAAAGCATGACCTGGTTTTTGTTGGTGGTCGGCCTGGTATTATTGGTCGTTGGCGCGGATTTATTGGTCAAGGGAGCTGCTCGTTTAGCAGGATCTTTTGGTATTCCTGCTCTGGTTATAGGTTTAACTGTAGTGGCTTTTGGTACCAGTGCACCAGAATTAGCTGTCAGTGTAAAAGCAGCTTACTCAGGGCAAGCAGAGCTGGCTATTGCCAATGCCGTAGGCAGCAATATTTTTAACGTGCTGTTTATTTTAGGCGCAGCAGCAATGATTTCACCTCTGATCATTTCGCGTCAGTTAATACGCCAGGACGTACCTATTATGGTTCTGGTGTCAGTACTGGCGATGTGGATGACCTTTGATGGAGCCATTACACGACTAGAAGCGGCTATTCTGACCTTAGGCTTAGTTAGTTACACTTGGTTTTTGTTTCGCCAGGGTAAAGCTCAGGGTATGGACACCGCGGATGAAGAAGTCGAAGCCATGCTGAAAACCAACGTTCCTGTCTGGCAAAACCTGCTGCTATTGATCGCTGGCTTAGTTCTTCTGGTATTAGGTTCACGTTTTCTGGTCGACAGTGCGGTAGAAATTGCCCGCGCTTTTGGCGTGAATGAAGCGGTTATAGGTCTGACCATTATTGCCGCTGGCACTTCCTTGCCGGAAGTGGTCACGTCCGTTGTTGCTACTTTGCGCGGCGAACGTGATATAGCTGTAGGGAACGTGGTTGGCAGCAACATATTTAACATTCTGTGTGTGCTGGGTATCTCTGGTCTGGTATCTCCTATCCCCCTGCTGGCCGGCCAACAAATGGCGATGGTCGATATTCCGGTGATGGTGGGCGTAGCAGTGCTTTGTGTACCACTGTTTTTCATAGGCTCGGTACTGAACCGTATCGAAGGCTTACTCTTTATGCTGCTGTATATAGCTTACACCTGGTATCTGGTGGCGGTGGCGCTGAAAGAAGGCTATCTGCCAGACTTACAACAAGGTATTTTATATGGCCTGCTTCCGGTAGTGGTACTTTATGTTGCTGTGTCTTTTATTCACGACAGAATAAAAAATAAACAAGTGAAGCACTGATAAACTCAGCTGAGATTGAAAAAGGCTCGACAGGGCCTTTTTTATTCGCTGCCATCCATGGCGCTCACCCTTCGGGCCATCGTCGCTGCGCTCCAATGTTAAAAATTGCTCCGGGCAATTTTTTAGTCGAAGATTAAGCCAGTTGAAGCAAGTCATCAGCAGTCCACGAACTACCTTGCAGCTTCAGGCAAGACGGGTATAATCCGCCGTAGTTCATAACCTCAATGAGACCCCATGGAAATCTTTATACTTGTTGGACTTATCGTATTAAATGGCATTTTTGCCATGTCTGAAATTGCTATTGTCACAGCCAAAAAATCCCGTTTAACGGCTCTGGCACAAAAAGGTAAATCCTCTGCCACCATTGCACTGAAACTATCAGAAGACCCTACTCAGTTTTTATCTACAGTGCAGATTGGTATTACTTCTATTGGTATCTTAAACGGTATCTTCGGTGAATCTATACTGGCCGAACCTTTCGCCTTGTGGCTGCAAAGCCTTGGCATGGCCCCTGAATTCAGCAGCATTTTTGCCACAGCTTTAGTGGTTATAGTAGTGACCTATGTGTCTATAGTAGTGGGCGAACTGGTGCCTAAACGTATTGGCCAAATCAGTGCTGAATCTATCGCCTGCTTAATGGCCAAACCTATGTTGCTATTGGCCTTAGTCACTAAACCTTTTGTGTATTTATTATCTGGGTCAACCCATGCTCTGATGCGTTTATTTGGCTTTGCCCACAGCACAGAATCCAATGTCACCCATGAAGATATTCAGGCTATGTTGCTGGAAGGCTCAAGCTCAGGTGCCATTGAACATAACGAACATGCGATGGTAAAAAACGTGTTCCGTCTGGATGAACGCTCGATTTCCTCTTTGATGGTGCCACGTTCGGATATTATCTTTTTAGACACAGCCATCAGTATGGAAGATAACTTACATCGCGTTATGCAATCGCCACATTCACGTTTTCCGGTTTGCAAACAAAGTGCAGACGAGATTATTGGTATAGTTTCAGCCAAGCAGTTATTGGCGCAGTCTGTTGCTGGCCAATTGACTGATTTATCCCCCTTAGTGCAACCTTGCCACTATGTACCGGACAGCTTAACCGGCATGGAATTGTTAGAGCATTTCCGCACAACAGCACGTCAGGTTGTATTTGTTGTCGATGAATACGGCGACTTAAAAGGTATGGTGACCTTGCAAGATTTAATGGAAGCCTTAACCGGTGAGTTGAATCCGGATGATGGCGAAGATTTAATGGTCGTACAACGTGACGATGGTTCTTACCTGCTGGATGGCCTGTTACCTATTATTGATTTAAAAGACTGTTTAGGTTTGGATGAATTACCTGAAGAAAATCAGCGTAACTATCAGACGTTAAACGGCTTATTGATGCTGTTGATGGGTAAAATTCCGCAAACGGCTGACAAAGTACTGATCAAAAACTGGTTACTGGAAATAGTGGATATGGATGGTAAGCGGGTCGACAAAGTACTGGCTATTCAACTGAGCCCAGAGCAAATGGCTGAATTAAAAGCAGCTGCAGATGAGATGCACGACTAGCTCTTTGTTCAGCCGCCGCAACAACTATCCGGCCTCCGGCAGTTGCGGCATACCGTCCATCCATGGACATAACAACGCCACCTAAAAGGTGGCGTTTCGCATTAAGATCTACGGCTTTTATTGCTTAAAGCCAAAGGGTCGGCATCAAGACCAAAACCAAGCAGAGGCAAGAGTTCCGGTATTTCATCTTCCGGTATGCCTACTTTGTGAAAATGCTTCACCACATACTGCACATCATGGCCTTGCTCTTTGAATTGTTGTGCAGTTTTTAAGTGCACAGTTCGCATAAAGTTGGATGTCATGACAGTCACTCCCTGAAGAAAAGCGACAGTCATAGTGGTGAAATATTCAGCAGCAGGCAAGCAATTTTCGATGAAAATTTGCACAATTTTTCGAATAAATCCTAAGCTATTGATCCAATTCAGAGATTACCTGGACAGCTTAAATTTGCGACTTAGTACTTTATCCAGCCATTTTTGTGGCAATAATCTTGCCAGTAAAGGCAGCGTAAAAGCACCATGGCCTATGCCTACCACACCGCTGCAATCGGCTTTATTCAGCTGCTGCATTAAGCTTTTGGCAAAACTGTCTGCTGACGTAGGCTGGTTTTGACTGGCATTAGCCCGCAGCATCACGCCTTCGCGCATGGGCCACCAGAGGGAATCCGGTTTTAACAACTGCTCTGCTTCACGTTTTGCTCTGCTGGCAAAGCCGGTATCTATAGCTCCGGGTTGCACGGTAAGAACACGCACACCCAAAGGTGCCAGTTCCATCCGCAGTGCATCAGACAAACTATGCAAAGCTGCTTTGGATGCACAATAAACTCCGGCAAAAGGTGTGGTTAACACGCCTGATACGCTGCCTGTATTGACGATCAATCCTTGGCTTTGAAGCAGCAAAGGCAAACAAGCCTGAGTTAAATCCATCAGCGCAAATACATTCACTTCAAACTGCTGACGCAAGCCTTCAGCTCCGGCATCAAGTACCGGGCCCATAGCGCCAAAACCAGCATTATTCACCAGAATATCTAAACGCCCGGCTTGTTGTTGCAACTGCAATACAGCTTGTTTCACAGAATCGGGGTTGGTCATTTCCAGGGTGATAGTCTCCAGCCCCAACTGCTGCAGCGCAGCTAAATCAGCCTCTTTTCGCGCTGTGGCAAAGACTCTGTAGCCTTGCTGTTTGGCCTCTAACGCCAAAGCTTTGCCGATGCCGCTGGAGCAGCCGGTGATCAGTATGGTTTTAGTCATAGTTGGCCAACCTGCACCAAATGTTGCTCTTCAGGTCTTAACGTCAACACCAGAAAACCGGTGTCTGTCACTGCCACTGTATGTTCCCACTGGGCTGATAACTTTTTATCTTTGGTCACCACAGTCCAGCCGTCGGATTTTTGTTTTACACGCCGATCGCCCTGATTGATCATCGGCTCAATGGTGAACACCATGCCGGGTTTGAGGGTTAAACCCGTGCCCGCTTTGCCGTAATGCAAAATCTGAGGTTCTTCATGCATTTCACGACCTATGCCATGACCACAGTATTCGCGAACCACCGAATAACCATGCCGCTCAGCGTACTGCTGCACAGCCTGAGCTATATCACCTAAACGGGCACCTGGTTTCACCTGATAAATGCCCTGCCACAGCGCCTGATAGGTCACATCCACTAAACGTTGTGCCAAGGGACTAACTTTACCCAGACAATACATCTTGCTGGAATCAGCAATAAAGCCGTCTTTTTCCAGCGTAATGTCCAGGTTGACTATGTCGCCTTCCTTTAAAATATCTGTTTGTTTGGGCATACCATGACACACCACCTCATTGATGGAGCTGTTCAGCACATACTGATAATCATATTGACCTTTACTGGCCGGTCTTGATGCCAAAGGTCCGCGGATAAAGTCTTCCACTGCGTCGTTAATCTGCATGGTGCTGACACCGGGTTTTACCAGCTCATCCAGCATCAGAAAAACCTGCGCTAATAACTGGCCGGCTTTGTGTTGGATCTCCAGCTCAGCCGGGGTTTTCAGATGGATCGAGTTCATTCAGTAAGTCCTGCAAAGTAGTAGATTTGTTTTTCAGTAATTTACGACACAAGTCCTGGTAGCTTAGTTGGGGATTCAGTTCTGCCAGCATGCCCACCCGGATCCAGAATTCAGCCTGCGCATTAATGGAACGCGCCATTACTTTGCTGGCTTCACGCAGGTCTTCATGCAGGTCGTCCGATATTTTTACTATGCCCATAGATACACTTTACATACGTTTCATATACTCATTGTATAAAAACAAACTGCCTGATGCACTTAAAAAAATATGAAAAACTGGTTATGGTATGACATAGAACAATAAACCACCTGTAAAGACGGGTTATAGTTCAACATCAGCAATTGGGTTTGGAACTTAGACTGAGAGTCAGGACATGAGCTTATTTAACGATATCTACAGTGCAGTTGAGCGGCAGTTTTTCTACAGCCTGACATTAAAAATTGTTGGCAATATCGGCTTTTTAACACTAATTTTCTGGCTGGCAATGTTTGCAGCCTACCCTGCCGAAGGTCATGCAGGGCAAAGCTGGTGGTGGATTTTAGTACTTGGTACCGGTGCTTTTGTGTTTACCATAGGTTATTTAATGCATTTAATAGTCAGGCCGGTTAAAGCTCTGGTCGATGCCTTGCAACAAGCCAATCAGGCGGGCAGCGATTTAAAAACCCGTTTACCTGCTTTTACTTTTGATGAATTCCGTACTTTGTCTGAGCAATATAATTTATTTGTAAATCAGCTATCCGGCATGCTGCGAGACATTCATCAGCAAGCCTCCAGCAATTTTGCAGTCAACCAGCAAGTAGCGGAAGCTGTGCACAGCACCAGACAACAGTTGCAGGGTGCAGAGCAAAGCAGCCAGCAAATCCGCTCACAAAGCGATCAGTCATTGCAACGTCTGGCCGAGATAGTGCAAAGCAACGATCAGGTGATAGTGGTCGCCAGCAGCACAGTGCACAACGCGAAAACAGCCAGCACTCAGCTTAATCAGCTCACCACACAACTGCATAAAATTGAACAGCTGTTGGCGAACTTTGGTGGTACTGTCACAGGCCTGCAGAAGAACGCTGAAAACGTGCGGCAGATTTTATTGATGGTGGAAAACTTCTCCGATCAAACCAACCTGCTGGCGCTTAATGCGGCAATAGAAGCAGCGCGGGCTGGCGACGCTGGCCGTGGTTTTGCCGTGGTCGCCGACGAAGTTCGCACTCTGGCCGCTAAGGTCAATAGCGCCACAGGCCAGATTTCTGGTTTCCTGAATGAAATGGATGTGTTAGTGCGCGATACCAAGAATGAGTCGGAGCAACTGCAACAACAAGCAGGAGCTGCTCAGCAGCAAATACAACAAACCAGTGGCGATTTTAGCCAGTTGGAGCTACAACTGAAAAATGCCCAGCAGCAGCTGAACCATATTCAGCAACATGTGCAGCAACTGGCGCATAGCTCAGAGCAAAATCATCATCACCTGACCGAAATAGAACAAGGCACCAATCTGGCTTATCAACAAATGGCAGCTATTGACCAGGCCACCGATCAGCTGCTGTCTGGCACTAAACGCACACAACAGCAGCTGCAACCATTTTCCGCAGCTTAACCACCCACTCCCTTATCACTCGTCTGGCCATCCTGTTGCAGCGCTTTCACCAGCTGTAACACGGCCGGGTGAGTCAGTTTACGCTCAGGTGATATGGCATAAAAACGTTCTGTCACCCTGTGGATCACCCCTACTTTTAATAAGCGGTAGTTATTTAATAACTGAGTTTCCAGCAATAAAGGCGCAGCAAAAGCCCCGAGTCCTTGTTGAGCAAAAGCCTGCATCAGTGCACTGTCATCAAACTCAGCCACCACATCCGGCTGCACTTCCACTTCATTAAACCAGCCCATCAACTGCTGACGGATAATGGATTTTTTGCCTTGTAATAAAAAAGGCTTGTCGTGTAACGAACGCGGAAAATCTGCGCTTAACTGCTGTGCCAACGCCTCACAGGCATACACCGCCATTGGCGACTCTGTGACTAAATGACTATAGGCTTTAACATGACTGCCAGGCTGAATGGGTTGATCGGACAGCACCATGTCCAGTTTATTAATGGCAAGCTCTGACAAAAGCCCGGCCTGCTCGCCTTCGCGGCAAATCAGTTTAATCGGCAACTGCAAAATAGGTTTCAGCATTTCGTAAACAAAAGCTTTAGGCAACACGTCGGTAATGCCGACACTAAAACTTTGCCAGCTGCTGTGCTGACGGGTCAGTACGGCTTTGAGCTCATCCCCCAATTGAAAGATATCCGCGGCATAACGCTGCACCACCACTCCCAATTCAGTGGGAACCAGCCGCTTGCCCTGCCGGGAAAACAAAGCTGTACCGATACCATGTTCAAAAGCACTGATTTGGCCACTGATCGTTTGTGGTGTGATATGCAACAGCTCGCTGACACGGGCAATACTGCCGTGTTCAGCCACCAGATAAAAATAATAGAGTTGGTTGTAATTTACCGGAGTCATATGAATTCAACTTTTTACGAACATATAGGCAGTTATATTCGAATTTTACTGACAAAGTAAAGGGCGTATAACGGTATCTGTTGTGAGGTTCCTGCAGAATTTCATAGTAACAGTTTAACCCATAGGCTCATCCGCGCCTTTTGCCCCTTGTTTTTGTTAGCAAGGGGCTTTTTTATGGCTACAACTTTGTTTACTGCACTCTATCACTCGCTGCACTTCCACTCTTTTTACAGATACAATGGCACAACGACTTTGAAGAGCGCTAATGATGATTCACTACCCCGCCATTTTTAAATTCGCAGGTCAGGATGAGCTGCTCTATATCGCCACCCAGAGTAGCTTTGAGCAGCACTATCAGCTGCAACAGCCCTATTTAACTCCCGACGATCTACTGATTGATGCGACAGGTCAAGCTTATCTGCTGCAGCAATTAAAACGACATAACAGCACTTTACCCGCATCATCTTTACCTGTATCAGCCAGGCAGTTTGAACAGCCGGAACTAACAGCTCTGGTACAGGCGCATTTTTTTGCTTTAGCCCAAAGTTGTGTTGTAAAAATTCAGGCCACTTCTATCGCAGCTTTATTTAATCTTTTGGCAGAGGTTGAGGACAACTAACCTTTCATACTGCGGCTTACGCTGCAGAGCCTTGCTGTTTATTGAGTCTTTCTTAGTCGGAGAACGGAAAGTCACAATAAAACACAGTGCCTTGGCCTGGCACTGAGTGAAAGCCAATACTGCCGCCCATCGACTCAATAATGGCTTTGCTGATCGCCAGACCAAGGCCAGTACCTGAGCGTGCTTTGCTATCCGAGCCATCGGCCTGAGCAAAACGCTGGAATATTTTTTCCTGAAACTGCAGTGGTATACCTTCGCCTTTGTCTTCCACCTGAAGGCGTATTTTGTTATCCAGCTGGGCGTAACTCAGAACAACAGCAGCACCGCTTTTTGAGTACTTGATGGCATTGGATAATAAATTACTCAACACTTGCTGCAGCCTGTGGCTATCGAGCTGCATCATGACAGACTCGTTGTTAAGTGCACAAAGTTGCACTGAAAACTTGTCGGCGTAGGGCTGATTTTGTGCAACGGCCTGCTGGCATTCCACAGCTAAATCACAAGGTTGCAGATAGAAATCCATTTTCCCTGCACTGAGTTTTTCCATATCCAGCAAATCATTGACCAGTAATTGCAGTCTTTTGCTGTTTTGACTGGCTACTTTGAGCATGCCTAAAGCTTTTTCAGGTACTGGCCCTAACACCTGATTAATGACCAGATCTAAGCCCCCGCTGATCGCCGTAATAGGTGTGCGTAACTCATGGCTGACCGTTGAGATAAAATCAGTTTTCATTTGCTCCAGCTGTTTTTGCTCACTGATATCATGCATCAATACCAAAGCGCCAAGCAGCTGACCAGAACGCGCTCGAAGCTGCTCGCCACGGCAACGCACCCAACGTGGAGGCTGGTTTTTACTTTTAATGCAAATATCCTGACTGAGTACAGTTTCACCATGAAAAGCCCGAAGTAACGGAATTCGTTCAACAGGTAATACAGTCTGGCCATCTGCTTCGTATAAATTGTAGTGATGGCTCCATAATTCGGCGTCGCAGTGACGTACATCGACGCCATGCCAGTCTCGCGCTACTTTGTTAAATTGCTCTAATTGCCCTTCACTGTCACACGCCACCAATGCATCAGGAATGGAGTCGAGTAATAAATCCAATAATTGCAGCTTATGTTCAGTTTGCAGTTTGCGTTTATGCTCATTCAACCTGTCCATCACCATAACCGCAAGTTTGCGCAGTATGGTCTTGTCCTGTTCCGTCATTTTTCGTGGCACTCTGTCAATAATACACAAAGTGCCTAAGGCATAACCCTGCTCGTTGATCAGCGGACAACCGGCATAAAAACGAATATTTGGAATAGTGCAAACCAGAGGGTTGCCGGCAAAACGTTCGTCTTGCAACGCATCTTCGACGATAAAAATATCTGGTTGCAAAATAGCGTGAGCGCAAAAAGCCAGTTTACGATCGGTCTGACACACCTCCAGCCCTTGCTTACTTTTAAACCATTGCCGCTGCTCGTCAATCAAAGACACCAGCACAATAGGGACCTGAAAGATGCTGGCGGCTAAGGACGTGACGGCATCAAAAGTACTGTCAGGCTCGGTATCCAGGATCTGTAATTTCAGCAGCGCTTTTAATCTGTCTTGTTCATTCTGGGGAACTGCGGCAACCTGCATCTGTGCACTCCTGTGCTGGCAACATATTCTTTAACTAAAAACATACCACAGAATAATTAAGTCAGCCCTTAAGGCCCTGATCTTTTGTCGTGGACAGCAAATGCTGTAAATCCTCAGGTACAGGCTGAGGTTGCAACACCGGATAATGACTGGAACCCGGGTTACCTGTAGGCAAACGTCCGGTTAAATGCCCCACAGGAGTCAGTAATAAACGCAGCACCTGACCCCGAATTTCAGCCCAGTTTGATTGATCAGCTGCAAGTTTTAACATCAACCAATGACTTTGCAGATGCAAGACAAATTGCTGTTGCCCCAAAATATGTGCCCGCTCTAAATGCGACCAGGCTTCTGACCATTTTTGCTGATGGCGAGCCTGTAACGCTTGTTTTACTTCGGCATGAAAAGCTTGTTCTGCTGCTGATGGCATCTTTATACAGTTCCGGTATTGGTCATTCTCTTTACAATGACCCGCCTTTGTTGCTCAGTCAAGGTTTAGCATCCAGAGCGCAAAACCGTCTTTACCTTGAGTTTTTTAGTGCTTTGTATTAGGGTAACGCCAGTAATTTATAGGGCAACATGGCAAGCAAAGCAGCATGAGCAGAAATCGGGGTCAGGTATCCTGGGTTAGTTTACTAATGCTTATCAGCTTACTTCTGTTTAAAGGAGTGGCTGCTGCCGCTATGTTATGTTGTGGCCCGGATCACTCAGAGCACTCCTCTGTTCAATCTAAGCCTTCAGCTACAGACCACAGCATGATGGCCGATCACAACCATCACCATACAGAAGTTCATGCTCAAACCAGCACTATGCCTGAGCATTCAGAGCACTATATGTTAATGGATGATCATCAGAGCATGACGATGGACAACTCAGCATATCAGTTAACAACTGATCATCAGTCCTCCTGTTCAGGCTGTGCTGTCAGTTGTGCTGCCGCCGTACTGATGATGGATCCTTCTGACGTTCTGCCAGAACCGCCGCAAAGCGAACGGATCCTGAGTTCTACTTCTTTAGTTTTCCCTTTGACCCTCGCAAGTCTGGAACGCCCTCCCCGTTTATACAGCTGATCACTGCCTTTGCACCACAAAAAGCAGACATTAACTCTTGTTGTGTTGTGTATTTTTCAGCTTAATTAAACAGGTTATATTTTATGCATCAGCTTATTTATCCGGCGCTATTCTGTGCCACAGCTTTGTTTTATGCAGCCCCGGCGGCCTCTGATACAAAGCCTGCAACAGTTCAGCCACTCAGCTCGGTGGCTATACAAAACAACAGCTCGGACTGGAAACAAGCGAATCAAAAAGTTGCCGAACTGGGTGGCTGGCAATTCTATGCCAGTGAGGCGGGTGGTCATCAGGGGATGGATCACTCCACGCATTCAATGCCGATGGACCATTCAAAACATAGCTCAGATGACACTGCGGATCACTCCACACATTCGATGCCGATGGACCATTCAAAACACAGCTCAGATGACACTGCGGATCACTCCACACATTCGATGCCGATGGATCACTCAAAACACAGCTCAGATGACACTGCGGCTCACTCCACACATTCAATGCCTATGGATCATTCACAACACCATAACCAGCAGCAGATGGACCACTCTGAGCACCAGAGGGCTAAAACAGGAGATGAACATGAGCATCATCACTAAGCTAAGTCCGCTGGCTGTACTAGTGCTATTAAGCGCCTGCGCAGGGACCGCAAAGCTTGAACAGCTTGATCTGGTGCAGCAAACAGCAAAAGCGGAGCAGGTACAACTGACTGCCACAGATCCGGCATTAAGAGCTGAAGCAGAGCAGGAAATTGCCCGACTGCTGGCACAACCTTTAACGGCAGAAAAAGCCAGCCGTATTGCGGTATTAAACAATCCGGACTTTCTGGCTGTATTGTCGTCCCTGGCTATCAGTAAGGCTGAATTAACTCAGGCGGGTTTATTGCCGAATCCTGGAGTGCGGGTGATTCGAAGCCGTGAAGAGGATGGTTACAGCACAGAGCTCGATTTTTCACTGAACTTGTTTAACTTGATTTTTTTAAGGCAAAACAAAGCGATTGCCGCGCAGCAGGCACAGCAGCAACAACAGCAAGTCGCATTACAATTAATGGATTTACTGACACAAAGCCGCAGCGCTTTTATCGAAGCCGTTGTAGCCCAGCAGCGTTTTAGTTATCTGCACACGGTGCAGGAAGCCATAGACGCGTCAGCTGAACTGGCTAACCGTATGTATCAGGTAGGCAATTACAGTGAACTGCAACAAGTACGTCAGCTGAAGTTTGCCGCAGAAATCCGCCTGCAACTGGCTAAAACGGAGCAACAACAGCAACAAAGCCGGGAGCAGCTGTATGTGCTGCTTGGTGTAGACCCAACGACAGACTTGCAGTTGCCAGCCTACTTGCCTGCTATCCCTGCCACTTTGCCGTTGCAGGATAATCTGGAGCAGCAAGCACTGGCCCAACGACTGGATCTGCAACAAGCCAAAGCCAGATTAAACCAACTGGAACTGCAGCTAGGGTTTGACAAAAACAGCCGTTTTGTCCGGGGTTTATCTGCTGAGATAGCAGGTTCAGTGCAGCATAGCATCGAGCGTGAAGTGGCTTTAGGTGTTGAGCTGCCGTTGTTTGATTCAGGTTCAGTGCGTATCAGCAAGGCTGAAGCACAATACCAACAAGCCTGGTGGCAAGCCAAAGCACTGGAGCAAAAAGCCCGTTCGGAAGTCCGTCAGGCTTATGCTTTACACCAAAGTTCCTACCAAATAGCCCGGCACTATCAGGATCAGTTAGTACCACTGGCGCAAAAAATTAATCAACAAAATGTGCTGCGTTACAACGGCATGTTAATTGGCGTATTTGAACTGATAGCGGATACCCAGGCTCAGGTAGAAACAGTCACAGGGCAAATGACGGCACAACGCGACTTTTATCTGTCAGAGCTGCAGCTGCAACAATCATTATGGGGCAGTCCAACAGTACAGACTGCTGCTGGATCTGAAACCACAAACAACACAGCTGCTGCAGCTGGTCATTAACAGGAGAATGTGATGCTAACCCGTCGTGATTTACTAAAAAAAGTCGGTGCCATTACAGCTGCTGTAGGTGTGGCTGCCGTTAGTCGAAGCTCTATGGCCGCTTTGCCTGAACCTGTTATTCAACAATCTGCCGACACTATGGATCCTTTGATCCCAAACACTGGCCGACCTTATAACCCTGTGGTCACCTTAAATGGCTGGACTTTGCCCTGGCGAATGAACAACGGTGTCAAGGAATTCCATTTAGTGGCAGAGCCCGTCGTCCGTGAACTGGCGCCCGGTATGAAAGCGCATTTATGGGGCTACAACGGTCAGTCGCCAGGCCCGACTATTGAAGTGGTCGAAGGCGACAGAGTACGGATTTTTGTCACCAATAAGTTGCCAGAACATACTTCAGTGCACTGGCATGGTCAGCGTTTACCTAATGGTATGGACGGAGTTTCAGGCTTGAATCAGCGCGCCATACAGCCTGGTAAAACCTTTATGTATGAGTTTGTTGCCCGCCGTCCCGGCACTTTTATGTACCACCCTCATGCCGATGAAATGGTGCAGATGGCCATGGGTATGATGGGCATGTGGATCACTCATCCGAAAGAGGCGCATCCGCATATCAGCGAAGTAGACCGCGATTTCTGTTTTCTGCTCAACGCTTACGATATTGAACCCGGTAGCGCCACGCCAAAAATTATGACCATGACCGACTTTAACCTCTGGACCTGGAATAGCAGGGTATTTCCGGGTATCGATCCTTTGGTGGTGCGCAAAAACGACAAAGTGCGAATTCGGGTCGGCAATCTGACGATGACTAACCACCCTATTCATATTCATGGCCATGAGTTTACCGTGACAGGCACAGACGGCGGCCCGGTGCCTGCTTCTGCGCGCTGGCCTGAAGTCACCACAGATGTGGCTGTGGGTCAGATGCGGCAGATAGAACTGATAGCGGATGAAGAAGGTGACTGGGCCTTTCATTGCCATAAATCGCACCATACCATGAATGCAATGGGTCATGATGTACCGACACTGATTGGGGTTGATCACAGCGGTTTGATGCAAAAAATCAATAAACTGGTGCCGGACTATATGGTGATGGGTGAACGAGGTATGGCGGATATGACTGAAATGAAGATGCCACTACCTGCTAATACCCTGCCGATGATGTCGGGTGATGGCCCTTTTGGTTCAGTGGAAATGGGCGGTATGTTCAGCATCTTTAAAGTGCGTAAAGATCAGGCGCCTGGCGATTATAAAGATCCGGGTTGGTATCAGCATCCTGCCGGCACTGTGGCACAGGAGTGGACTGGTGAAGTACCGCAAGCCACTTTGTCTCAAACTCAGGCTCCGGCTGAAACGACAGAAGCGACGGTGGAGCTGAAAGTAAAAAAACCAGGTCAGCACCAGCACTAATGCATCAGGCCTGTACTGTAGCTGCAGGCCTGTTTTTTCGCAGCAGTCAATGCTTGCTCCACACTAAAAAGCTATGCCATGATGGCTCAGTTATACACTCTTTTGCATGGATGCCTTCAGATGCCCTATAACTCTTTTTCACTCAACGATACTGCCCGCTTTGCCATATATTTTCAGCGATTTTCAACTCTGTTTATCGGCTTCTTTTTCAGTACTCTTCTGTTAAGTACAGTGTTCAATAGCGTGCAGGCTGCAGAACCTTTCTGGGGCGATACAAAGTCGCAGTCTGCCGATACGCCTGCAGAACAACTGAAAAGAGGTCAGTGGGTCTGGACCCCACAACTGGCAGAGTCGGGCCCTATGCTGGTGTTAGTGGATCTGAATTCGCAGTTACTCTACGTGTACCGCAATAGTGTGCTGATAGGCTACAGCTCTGTCAGTTCGGGTAAAAAAGGTTTTGAAACCCCAACTGGGGTTTTTCACACCTTACAAAAAGACAGGCACCATTTTTCTACTCTCTATCACAAAGCCCCTATGCCTTATACCCAGCGTCTGACCTGGGATGGTGTAGCATTGCATGCTGGCGGAGTACCGAACTATCCCTCGTCACACGGTTGTGTGCATTTGCCTTCAGCTTTTGCTGAAGCTTTGTTTGAAACCAGCCCTATGGGCATGACTGTTGTAGTGAGCCATGTGATACCAACTCAGGGTTTATCCAGCCATTTGACCAGCCCATTGCAAGCAAACTCAGGCGAGAGCAGAACTGATACACCTCTGAGCAACGGACAGGACTATCGCTGGACTCCTGAGCTGCAAAATGAAGGCCCGTTATCTTTGGTTGTCAGCCTGGCCGATCAGCGCTTATTGGTGTTAAGAGCAGGCACAGAAATTGGCCGCGCAAAACTCAATAGCAGCACTTTACCTGCAGTGGGTGGCACTTTAGCTTTTGTGGCTCAGACAGAACAAGGGCAACTTGAATGGAAAGGCTTAGCTTTGCCACAGCACCCGGAGCAACAGCTTTCCAGTGAGGTGCATCAGGCAGCAGCGTTATTACCCGCTGATTTTCTGGCATTACTCAAACCGATACTCACTGAAGGAACCAGTCTGGTGATCACTGATTCAGCCATCTTACCTGCCAGCAGTGGTGGCCAGCTTACTTTACTGACAAACCAGGCCCCGCAGAGCTGAGGCACAAAGAACTGCGTTTACTGTGATCAGCCCCCCAGGTACGATACCGCATGGTATCAATATGGATCCGGCCTGAAGGGTAACGACTTAATCCCATTTGCCACTTTTCCCCGTGCTGGCGCCAGAACTGACAAAGTCGGGCTGTCGCGTTTTGATCTGCAAGTGGTGCCAGATCTAAAGCAAAACTCACCCTGTGCGCACTTTTCGAAGCACCACCAGCGCAGCGATTTAGCTTGGGCTCCCGATAAGCAGAATGCACTTCCACCTGAGTCAGAATGCCCTGCTGTTTAAGTTCGCGCAGCAACTGCAGAGTGCGGCTCACATCTGGCCAGCTTAAGTCTGGAGGAATAGCATAAGGTTCAGCTTTGCAGTCTTGCCACATACTGGCAGATCTTAACAGCTGGTGCAGCGGCACCAAACCAGACAATTGTTGTTGCTGCAAAAATGCCTCAAATCCATCTACAGCTTTATCGCGGTCAGGCAGGGCTTTACGCCAGGTAGTAAAATGTTCAGCGTTACGGTTTTCAGTTTGAGTTACGGCAGATTGCAGATCCATGCTGATGCCTCCACAACAAAACAGTAATAAAATGGCGCAACGTCGCCGGATCAAATACCCCATAAAGTCTCCAAAGCGAGTCACTGCTGCCGCAGCATTCTGAGCAGAGTGAAACATCCATCAAACCGAACTCATCAGACCAGTAACATATAAAAAAGTTGCCTCCACCTTCTCAATTCCTTGCATGGTCGATGCGAAAAAACCCATCATCGTTCGCAACACTGAAGCTAAAAAACAGTTTTTTGATAAAAATCAGCACATACTTATATCATTTAGGAATATTTAATAACCAAAACAATTAATAAACACTTGTTACCAAATGTAATCATTATCATAGTTTTAGCCGCTCCCAGAACGCTACTCATCGCAAAAGCATGTAGAGAAATCGAAAAAATGAAAACAAAATATTAAATTTGATAAATACACAACTATTTACATTAACAAATTATTGACCAATTATCATACCGCCTGCCCGACACATTAACTAAATAAGGGACAGAGGCATCCAGGGATGAGGCAATTCACATAACAATAATTTGAGAGAACAAAATGCAACATAAAACATTCAACTTATCCAAAGTCTCATTGCTTACCTTGTCCGCATTGTCCTTATTGGCTACAACTGCACAAGCTGCTCCACAAAAATCACCCATCACCTTAGAAGTGAATGAAACCAAAGCGGTGGAGCCTCCAACCCGCTTTATCGTTAAATACAAAAATGCCGCCACTTTATCTGCACAAGGGCTGACAAACACAGCCACCGGCTCTGTTAATCAGTTAAAAGCTCATGCAGCTTCTGAGTTATCCAGCCGCGCTGGTGAACCCATGAGTTTTGTGCGTTCTTTAGCTGTGGCTAACCGTCATGTAGTGAAGGCTGAACGTCGCCTTTCTAAGGCTGAAACGGCACGCACCATTGAGCTGTTAGCTCAGGATCCAATGGTGGAATTGGTTGAAGAAGACCGCATGTTACAAATTGCAGCTGCTCCAAACGACACTCAGTACACCAGTCAATGGCATTACTATGAAGCCACAGGCGGTTTACGTGCCAATACTGCATGGGATAACGCCACTGGTACTGGAGTTGTAGTTGCAGTATTAGATACAGGTTACCGTCCACACGCTGACTTAAATGCGAATATTCTGCCAGGCTACGACATGATTTCCGACAGCTTTGTCGGCAATGATGGCAACGGTCGTGACAGCAATGCACAGGATCCGGGCGACTGGATTTTGGCGAACGAATGCGGTGGCACACACGCTGCTCAGGATTCTTCCTGGCATGGTACTCATGTTGCAGGCACAGTAGCTGCCGTGACTAATAACGGTTCTGGTGTCGCTGGTGTGGCTTATGGCGCTAAAGTAGTACCTGTTCGCGTATTAGGTAAATGCGGTGGTTATACCTCAGATATAGCTGACGGTATTATCTGGGCCTCAGGCGGTACAGTATCTGGTGTGCCCGCAAACGCCAACCCGGCTAAAGTGATCAACATGAGTTTAGGTGGTTCAGGTGCTTGTGACTCAACCACTCAGGCTGCTATTAACACAGCTCGCGCCAACGGCACAGTGGTAGTGATTGCATCGGGTAACGACAATGCCAACGCGAATAACTTTAACCCGGGTAACTGTGCTGGTGTGGTGAACGTAGCTTCAACTAACCGCAGCGGTGGTCGTGCTTATTACTCAAACTACGGTACCTCTATTGATGTGGCTGCACCTGGTGGAGCTATGAACTCAGCCAATGATCCAAACGGTATTCTGTCTACTTATAATACGGGTACCACTACACCAGGTTCTGACAGCTACGGCTACAGCCAGGGCACCTCAATGGCAGCGCCTCATGTCGCTGGTGTTGCAGCATTAATAGTGCAGAAAAAGCCTGCGGCTACGCCGGATGAAATTGAAACTATCCTGAAAACCACAACCCGTTCTTTCCCGGCAACCTGTAACAACTGCGGTACTGGTATTGTTGATGCTGCAGCTGCTGTAGCTGCGGCTTCAGGTACTGGTGGCGGCGGTGGTGGTACTGGAGCCACTTCCACTGTGAACAATATTTCTGTGGCCCGTAATGCCTGGAAATATTACACAGTGGTCGTTCCTGCAGGAATGAGTGTACTGACAGTCAATACGTCTGGCGGTACTGGTGATGGCGATCTGTATGTACGCCGTGGTTCACAACCTACCACTTCGACTTATGATTGCCGTCCTTACCTGAATGGCAATACGGAAAGCTGCACGTTCAATAACCCTGTTGCAGCCACTTACCATATTGGTATCCGTGGTTACACAGCGGTATCAGGTGTAACCTTGACAACCTCTTATCAGCCTTAATCCTGATACCCGTCGTACTTGAAGCTGCAGCTTTGTTGACTTCATGCTCTCGCCCCAGTCACATAGGACTACTATGCTCCTGGGGTCTCATGCACTTGTCGCCTCCCTGCAGCATCAATTACTTAGGGTATATAACAAAAGTCCCGGCATTAGGTCGGGACTCTTTATTTCTGCAGAGTCAGGCCATCCAAAATAGCGCATTGGGGTTGATCGTCGCCGCAACAGCTGTCGGCTAATTGCTGCAAGACCTGTTGTATCTGCTGCAATTCAGCTACTTTTTGTTTAATTTCGTCCAGATGCACTTGTGCCAGTTGTTTTACTTCTCTGCTACTGCGGTTTGGATCACGCCATAACCCCAATAAAGAGCTAATTTGTGCTATTGAAAAGCCTAAAGTACGTGCCTGTTTAATAAAACCCAGTTGTTGCAGCTGTTGACTGTTATACAATCGATAGCCCGCATCTGTTCTATTGGCTTTAAGCAACAACCCTGCTTCTTCATAATACCGAATCATCTTGGCAGAGAGGCCTGTTTGTTGTGCTGCCTGGCCTATAGTGACCAAAGGGCTGACTAAATTCGCCATTAGCTTTTACTCCTTCGCCTTCCAGCCTTGTAATAACAGGGCATTGCTGATCACCAGTACACTACTACTGGCCATAGCTGCACCTGCAATCAACGGATTTAAGTAGCCCAGGGCAGCTAGCGGTATACCCACTATATTAAAAATAAAAGCCCAAAACAGGTTTTGCTGAATTTTACGATAGCTAAGCCGCGCTATCTGCAAAGCTGCGCTGACCAATGCTGGCCTGCTGCGCATTAAGGTCATAGCCGAAGCACTGACCGCCACTTCAGTACCGCTTGCCATAGCTATGCCTAAATCGGCCTGAGCTAAAGCCGGTGCATCGTTAATACCGTCACCGACCATCGCCACTTTATAACCCTGTTGTTGCCAGACTTGAATGGCTGCAGCTTTCTCTGCTGGCAGTACTTCGGCTTTCCATTCTGTTAACTGCAGTTGCTGTGCTATGACAGCAGCACTGGACTTCGTATCACCTGTTAACATAGCCACAGCGACACCTTGTTGCTTTAATAAGCTGACGGCATGTAACGCATCGGGTTTTAACTCGTCAGTAAAACAAAACAGAGCCAATAAGCGATAACCTTTATCAGCTTGTTGCTCTGCCAACCAGGACACCGAAGCACCGCTGGTTTGGATTTGATCCTGTGGTAACTCCAGTCCAAGCTGCTGCATCCAGTGACTGCTGCCAAGCACTAAGTCATGACCTTCAACCTTGCCCAACACACCTTTACCTGCCATCACCTGAAACTGTGCGGTATCAACAGCTGTCACCTGATGTTGTGTGGCATAACTGACTAAAGCTTTGGCTAAAGGATGCTCACTATGTTGCTGCAACGAGGCGGCCCACTGCAACAGGTTTGGCTCGTCGACAAAAGTACTGAATTGCTGCAGCATGGGTTTGCCTTGGGTTAGCGTACCGGTTTTATCAAACACCACCAGTGTGACAGCCTGGGCTTGCTCTAAGGCAGTGGCATCTTTAATCAAAATGCCGGAACGCGCAGCTGAACCTGTACCAGCCATAATAGCGGCTGGTGTTGCTAAGCCAAGTGCACAAGGACAAGCAATCACCAGCACAGCCACCGCATTTAAAATACCAGCCACCCAGTTATCCGTACTAAAACCCCAGCCCACTAAGGTGACTAAAGCGATGATTAATACAGCAGGCACAAAGATGGCGCTGATTTTATCCACCAGCGCCTGCACCGGCGCTTTAGCACCTTGCGCCTGCTCTACCAGTTGGATAATGCGGAACAAGGTAGATTTAGCTCCAACGGCCGTTGCTCTGATTTGCAATACCCCATCCAGATTGACAGAACCACCAGTCACTTGATCAGCCAGTGTTTTACTGACAGGAACAGACTCACCGCTGATCAGCGCCTCATCAACATGGCTCTGGCCTTGTTCAACTAAGGCATCAACCGGGATACGTTCGCCAGGTTTTACCAAGACTAAATCACCTTGTTGCACAGCCTCTGCTTTTACTTCCAGCCACTGGCCGTTTTGAAACAGAGTAGCCACAGCAGGTTTTAAATTCTCCAGTGCTCTCAAAGCATCAGTGGTACGTTTTTTTGCTTTATGTTCCAGATATTTACCTAAAAGTACCAAACTTAATACCGCGCTGCTGCTTTCAAAATACAAGTGGGGCGCGCCGTGTTGCCCATGCTGCGCATTAAAACTCCACCATAAATACAGCGACAAGCCATAAGCAGCGCTGGTGCCAATAGCAACTAACAGATCCATAGTGCCACTGCCTGCTTTAAGTGCAGCCCAGCCCGCTTTGTAAAAACGTGCACCAAAATAAAACTGTACTGGTGTTGCCAGCAGCCATTGCCAGAAGGACGGTAACATCCAGTCCTGACCAAACAACACGCCAAACATCGGCAGCACCAAAGGCAAGGTAAGCACCATGCTTGCAACCACAGGCCACCATTCCTGCTGATAAAACCTAGTTTCTGTCGTTGGAGCCTCTGCTTTTTCTTCCGGCAAACGGGCCTGATAACCGGCCTTTTCGACTGCGGCTACCAGTTGCTGTGGCACAAGCGCAAGGCCACTGACTGTTGCTGTTTCAGTGGCCAGATTAACAGTTGCCTGCTCTACGCCATCAACCTTTGCTAAAGCTTTTTCGATGCGGCCCACACAGGAAGCGCAGCTCATTCCGCTGATATTCAGTTGGATCTGTTCAGACATACCATGACTCCAGACAAAAAAGGGGCAATGACCCGACAGCAGCAAGGCTAAAGCTTGCCCTCAGGGTAAGGTCAACTAAAAAATTCAGCAATAAAACTTGACCTTAACACAGGGGAAGCGTTCATCATGTTCGCAAGCTAACTCATCAGTAAAAAGGAAAGACATCATGAAAGTACAACTAAAAGTCACAGGCATGAGCTGTAACCACTGCATCAGTATGGTGAATAAAGCCGTAGCACAATTGCAGGCGGATGCCAAAGTGACAGTAGATTTAACGCAGCAGCAGGTGAATGTTGAAAGCAATTTGGCAGCAGAGGATATTATTGCAGCGCTGGATGAAGCCGGTTACCCGGCTACAGAGCTATAACTTTGCAGTAACTTTGGTTTAGTAAAACTCAGCTACAAAAGGGCAAAGCAGCCAAAGCAGACTCAAACTGGTAGTGAAAGCCAGCGATGGATTGAGATTTTGCGCTGATCACTCTGCGGCTTTGGGTTGCTGTGCTTTTAGGTTCAAACACCGGAGCGGGTAAAGAGGCTAATTCACAGGCGGTCAGATAAAACTCCGCTTTGGAACAAAATTGTGGGCTGGATAAATTAAACAGCTCTGGCCATAACTGCTGCTGCACTATGGCAGAAACCGCAGCACAAATATCACTGCTATGTACCATATTCACGGCAAGATCAGCGGCGCCAGCCTGTTTACCAGATAAAAACCGCGCCGGATGGCGGCCAGGACCAATTAAACCTGCCAGACGTAAAGTACAGCAAGGCACGGCCACTCTTAATAATTGTTCGCCAACGGCCAGCAATTCGATACGTGGATCAGCCAGTTGCAACTGACTTTGCTCGTTAACTTCACCTGACAAGCCTTCATAAATGCCTGTGCTGCTTAAATGGATACAGGCCGCAGCGCCTAATTGCTTCATCAACGTAGCAAGCTGAGCCAGCCCTCTGGTGTAACCCTCACCATCTGAACGGCTGGCCGGAACTGTGCAAATAATCAGCGCATCTTTAAACAACGATTCAAGCTCTGGGGTCGGCCGGATAGATTGGCCTAAATCCAACACAAAATGACCAAACTGTTCAGCGACGGCAGAAGATTTAGTTGTACTGCGGCTGCTGAGCCATAACTCATGCCCATCTGCTTTGAGCTGTGTCGCCAGTTGAGTTCCCAACCAGCCTGCACCTATCACTAATATTTTCATACCTGAGCCTTCACAATCCTGATGTTGATTTTGATAGTAACAGAATACCGATTGCGATTTTTATCAAATTTTCCATTATTTACAACTTATTCATCAATTTTTATTGATCCGCGTCAACACAGCAGACAGACAAAAGGCGTAGCTTAGTGTTCACTCATGCTGATGTATGAGCTTTAGCAACTGACTGGTGCTTTAGCCCGAATAGCAGACCAGCCCCACTGTTCCAGATGGAGGAGCAATCCGAATGGATGTTGTAGAACTTTCCCGATTACAGTTTGCCGCTACGGCAATGTATCACTTCTTGTTTGTGCCCTTAACTTTAGGTATGACTTTCCTGCTGGCCATTATGGAGTCAGTTTATGTGATGACAGGTAAAGAAATTTACCGCGACATGACTAAATTTTGGGGCAAGCTGTTTGCTATTAACTTCGCTTTAGGGGTGACTACGGGCATAGCGATGGAATTCCAGTTTGGTACCAACTGGTCTTATTATTCGCATTATGTCGGTGACATCTTTGGCGCGCCCTTAGCCATTGAAGGCCTGATGGCATTTTTCCTTGAATCCACTTTAGTAGGTTTGTTCTTTTTCGGCTGGGACAGGCTGAGCAAAGTGCAGCATTTAACTGTGACCTGGCTGGTGGCTTTGGCCTCCAACTTATCAGCGCTGTGGATTTTAATCGCCAACGGCTGGATGCAACACCCTATAGGGGCAGAGTTCAATTTTGAAACCATGAGAATGGAAATGGTCAGCTTCAGCGAAGTGGTGTTTAACCCGGTCGCGCAAGTGAAGTTTGTTCATACCGTCTCAGCTGGTTATGTCACAGGCGCTATGTTTGTGCTGGCCATTTCGGCCTGGTATATGCTCAAAGGCCGCGATTTAGCTTTTGCCCGCCGCAGTTTTGCTATCGCATCCGCTTTCGGTTTAGCCAGTGTGTTGTCTGTGATTGTATTAGGCGACGAGTCGGGTTATGAGCTGGGTGATGTACAAAAAGTAAAACTGGCCGCAGTAGAGGCTGAGTGGAAAACTCATCCGGCACCAGCAGATTTTACCCTTTTCGGCATCCCGAATGAAGACACTCAAACCACTGACTATGCACTGAAAATCCCTGGTGCTATGGGTCTTATAGCCACCCGGTCTTTGGATAAAGAAGTCACAGGTCTGGCTGAGTTAAAAGAAATTCACCGTCAGCGTATTCTCAATGGTCAGATAGCCTATGGTCTGCTGAAAAAACTGCGCGCTGGTGAAAAAACGCCGGAAAATATCGCAGCCTTTGATCTGGTAAAAAATGACCTGGGTTATGGCCTGCTGTTAATGGCCTACACGGACGATCCTGTCAACGCCACTGCAGAGCAGGTGGAACAAGCCGTACAAAACAGCATCCCTAAAGTAGCCCCGCTGTTCTGGTCTTTCCGGGTGATGGTGGCTGCTGGTTTTATTATGCTGTTGGTGTTTGCTTTGTCTTTTTATCACAGCGCAAAACGTATACCGGAAAAACCACGCTGGTTACTCAAAGCTGCGCTGTTTTCGTTACCTCTGCCATGGATTGCCTGTGAAGCGGGTTGGTTTGTTGCCGAATATGGCCGTCAGCCTTGGGCAGTAGGTGAAATATTGCCCACTCATTTAGCGGCATCTCAGTTGAGTACCACAGAGATTTGGATCAGCTTATTGGCTATTACCGCGCTTTACACAGTGTTTCTGATCATCGAAGTCTGGTTGATGCAGCATTTTGCCCGTAAAGGCCCTGCTTCTATCCATACCGGCAAGTATCACGGCGAACAGGCCCGGGAGGTTTAACATGGATTATGAATTTTTACGCTTTATCTGGTGGTTGCTGGTTGGTGTGCTGCTGATTGGTTTTGCTGTAACAGACGGTTTTGATATGGGGGTTGGTGCGCTGCTCAAAGTCATAGGCCGCGACGATACCGAACGTCGTATTTTGATCAATGCGGTCGCACCGCACTGGGACGGTAATCAGGTCTGGTTGATTACGGCTGGTGGCGCATTGTTTGCGGCCTGGCCGCCTGTCTATGCCACGGCTTTTAGTGGTTTTTATCTGGCCATGATGCTAACACTGGCCGCGCTATTCTTGCGCCCTATCGGCTTTGACTACCGCTCTAAGCTGGATAATGCCAAATGGCGCAGTAACTGGGACTGGGCTTTAACCGCTGGTTCTGCCATACCGCCCATTATTTTTGGTGTGGCTTTCGGTAACCTGCTGCAAGGTGTGCCTTTCCACTTTGACGATCTGCTACGGATTTACTACACAGGTTCATTCTGGGCTTTATTAAATCCATTTGCCTTGTTGGTTGGTGTGCTAAGCCTGCTGATGTTTATTAATCAAGGGGCCTGTTATCTGCAAATGAAAACCGAAGCGCCACTACGCCAGAGGGCAGAAGCGGTGTCTTTAATCAGCGCTACTTTGGCAGCCGTATTGTTTGTACTGGCAGGTATCTGGCTGGCTTCCGCTGGTATGGGCTATAAAGTGACCAGCCTGATCGACAGCAATGCTATCAACAGCGCTGTGACTAAAACAGTTGAAGTCAGCAGCGGCGCCTGGTTTAGCAATTATGAAGCTTACCCGCTGTTATGGGTGTTCCCATTGCTGGGTGTAGCAGCGTTCCTGCTATCTGCGCTTTGCAGCAAACTGGCTAAAGGCTGGCAGGCTTTTGTAGCCTCGTCCTTGGCGATCACAGGGGTGATTATGACCTGCGGTGTGTCGATGTTTCCTTTTATTATGCCATCCAGCAGCATGCCCAACCACAGCCTGACGATGTGGGATGCAACCTCCAGTGAACTGACGTTAAAAATCATGTTTGTGGTGGCTTGTATTTTTGTACCTATTATTTTGGGCTACACAGCCTGGTGTTACTGGAAAATGTGGGGCCGTTTAAACCGCAATTCCATCAGCAGCAACTCTCATTCATTGTATTAAGGAGCAGTTTATGTGGTATTTCACCTGGATTTTAGGCGTATTACTGGCCTGCTCTTTTGGCATTATCAATGCGATGTGGCTGGAGTTTAATGGTTACCCTGGCGAAGAGAACGAGCCATCAGAGTAAATAAGGATTTGATGCCTGTGCTGTCATTAAGGCAATTAGTCCAGTCAGAAAAAAACCGCTTGCACCTCGCCATAGCGCTGGGTGCAGCGGCCTCTTTACTGATGATCTGGCAGTGTTGGTTGCTGGCGACTTTATGTGATCTGGCTTTACACCAGCAGCAGATCCCAACGGATTTGCTGCTGCATATTGTAGTGCTGTGGCTGCTGCGCCCTGTGCTGTTGGCAGCCAAAGATCTGCTTGGGCTCTCTGCCAGTCAGAACCTGCGCACATCCATTCGCCAACAGTTGCTTGGCATTATTAGTCAGGCTGGGCCACTGCGTCAGCGCATCGCCTCTGACGGCGATTTATCCACCCGTTTACTGGAGCAAGTCGACGCGCTTGACCCTTATATCAGCCGTTATTATCCGCAGCTTTATCTGGTGGTGCTTTGCCCTTTGTTTATCTCTGTCGCCGTAGCCAGTCAAAGTCTGCTCGCAGCCTTGCTGTTATTGGCTACAGCCCCACTTATTCCACTTTTTATGATTTTACTCGGCAAAAAAGCTGCAGAAGCCAGTCAGCAGCAAGTGCAGGCTTTAGGTTTATTAGGTGGACGTTTTCTGGAGTTTTTACGTGGTGCCCAGCTTATTCGTCAATTACAAGCAGAACCGCTGGTATTAAACCGGCTTAACAACGCCAGTGAAGACTACAGAACCCGTACTATGTCGGTGTTAAGCAAAGCCTTTTTATCCGGTGCTGTACTGGAGTTGTTTGCTTCTTTGGCCATTGCACTGGTGGCCTTGTACTTGGGTTTAGGTTTACTTGGCGAGCTGCCATGGGCTAAAGCGCAAATTCCGGTGTCTTATCAACCGGCGCTGTTTATCTTACTGATGGCGCCTGAGTTTTATGCACCACTGCGGCAATTGGGCACAGATTATCATGCCAAGGCTCAGGCTGAAGCCGCTTTTGCCAGCCTGGCTCCGATTTGGGCTTTGCCTGTTTGTGCAGGCGGCGACACTCCAGCCCCAACAGAGCCGGTCTGTATTGAGTTCCGGCAAGTAAGCCTGCTGGGTTCAGAGTATAGAGCTGCATTACTGACAGCTATTCAGGCGCAGCTTTTACCGGCGCAACGTATTGCTGTAACAGGCCCAAGTGGCGCAGGCAAAACCAGTTTGCTCGAATCTTTGTTAGGCTTTCAGCAACCGGATCAGGGCCAGATCATGATTGGCGATCATGGGTTAACTGATTTGAATTTAGCCCAGTGGCGACAACAGCTGGTGTATTTATCTCAGCAAAGCCAGTGGCTGAAGGGTAGTTTGCGCAGCAATTTGTTGCTGGCCAAAGCATCAGCGACAGAAGCTGAACTCAAACTGGTATTACAGCAGGCTTTTTGTGCTGACTTTGTTTTTGCCTTACCTCAAGGCCTGGACACACAACTTGCAGAAAGCGGTATTGGCTTATCAGGTGGGCAATTGCAGCGCCTGGCTCTGGCCAGAGCTTTATTAAAACAAAGCTGGTGTTGGTTATTGGATGAACCTGCTTCTATGTTGCCGCCTGAACAACAGCAACTGTATTTTCAGCAGTTAGAGCAGTTAAGCCGCGGCAAAACTCTGCTGCTCGCCACTCATCAATTGCAGCAGTTGGACTGGCTCGATCAGGTATGGCTTATAGTTCAGGGGCAGATTGTTGCCAAAGGCACTGTGGCAGAAATTCAGGCACATCCGTTGTATCAGGCCAGTTATCTGCAGGAAAGCCAATGAAAGATCAACTGAAACTGTCGGCCTTAATGCGTCCGCACTGGAGCTGGTGGTTACTTAGTCTGGCGTTAGGAGCTTTAACCCTGGCCAGTATTATGGGGTTATTAACTGTCTCCGGCTGGTTTATTACCGCCTCTGCATTGGCGGGTTTACAGCTCGCCAGCGCTGCCAGTTTTAACTATTTTGGCCCAGCTGCCCTGATCCGTTTTTTTGCCATCAGCCGCACCGCCAGCCGTTACTTTGAGCGTTTAAGTTCGCATAACGCCATTTTGTTATTACTACAACAATTGCGGCTGTGGTTTATGCGACGTTTTTTAGCCAGCAGCCATACGCCTGATGCTAAATCAGCCGATCTGTTACAGCGCCTGATCACCGACATAGATCGACTGGATCAATGGCCTTTGCGTGTGGTCGCTCCGGTGTTCTGGGCCTGTCTGATAAGCGCTGGCTGGCTCTGCGCTCTGTGGTTTTGGCAAGCAGAACTGGCTCAGGTTGCGCTAGTGTATTTGTTTGGGTTGCTGTTGATTCCCTTGCTCGGTTTTGTTTTGGGTTACCGCCGGGCCTGCCAGTTGGTAATACTAGCATCACAACGTCGACAGGAATTACTGGAGCCTTTATCAGCCCTGACTATGTTGCAACTACATCAGGGCTGGGCAGCAGCAGAGCAGCAATGGCAACAGACAGAACTTCATTACCAAAAGCTGCTCTGGCGCCAGCAAATACTGGACTTGTGCTGTCAGTTTTTACTATTCAGCACTCTGGCGCTGATGAGTTTTCATTTGCTGATCACAGCTTTGCCTTTAGCAGCAGAGCAGCACATTAGTATTGCCTCTTTAGTGGCTATGTTGCTGTCGACTTTGGCCTTACCGGAAATTTGGTTACCTCTGGCTACTTTGTATCGACACCTGGCTGACAGCTTGATGGCAAAACAGCGATTGAATCAAATCCAGCCAGAGGCGCAGGCTGGTACTTTAACCCGCTTAAGTGGGCCTTTAACCCTTGAATTACAGCAATTGTCTGTTGCTTACCCAGGAGCTTTACAACAGACTGCGCCAGTGAATTACAGCTTAAAAGCCGGTGATCTACTGTGGCTGCAAGGCCCATCCGGCGTAGGAAAATCTACTTTTCTCTCCACTGTAGCCGGCTGGCTGCCAGCTGTATCAGGTCGTGTTTTGCTCAATGGCACAGAGTTACAGCTTTATACCGCCTCAACACAGCGGGAACAGATCAGTGTGCTGTCACAACAAGTCGGCTTATTTAATATGACTCTGGCAGCCAATTTACGGCTGGCAAAACCAAAAGCCAGTGACGAGGAATTGCTGCAAAGCTTAGCTGAGGCTCAATTAAGTGATTGGCTGGCCACTTTACCACTGGGGCTTGAAACTGAACTTGGAGAATATGGTGTAGCGGTTTCTGGCGGACAAGCCAGACGTATTGCCTTAGCGCGCCTGTTACTACAACAAAGTAGTGTTCTTTTACTTGATGAGCCGTTAGTGGGCTTAGACTCAAACACAGCAAACCAGCTTATTCAGACTCTTCGCCGTCGCTGTCATCAGCAAATCCTGATTATCGCCAGTCATCAGCCTTTGGTTATCGACCAAGGTTGCCATCAATTGCAGCTAAACTTGTTGTAAATCAAACAAAAATATCAACCAACTCTGTGCCTTTGGCTATGTTTAAAGCCAGAGATTAGGTTTTATTACGTCAAACCATAACGAAAATTTGATAAATACGAAAAAAATAGTAATTGAATTCGGTGAGCTGTATAATTCGTGCGACAAAACTGGATGACATTGTAAAAGGTACAATATCAGGCCAATCAAATCCGACAGGGATATCCGACCAGCTGCAGGGCTGCGCACCTTATAGAAAACAAAAACTTAGTCAAGGCTGACTATTGATTTTTAAAAGGCTAAACCCCTTTGGCCTGCAAAAAGTACAACACTATAAAATCGATGAGGATACCCTATGTTAAAACGTAAAATACTGGCAGCAACCATTGCCGCAACCCTGTGTGGTACCAGTCAGGCTGCAGTCGACATCAATGGTTTTGCTTCGATCAAAGGCGGCATGGCGCTAAGTAACGATGACACACTTTATGGCTACGACGATGATTTCAGCTTTAAAAATGAGAGCTTAGCCGCACTGCAGGTAAAGTCTGATTTAGGCGATAAACTGTCGGTAACAGCTCAGCTGTTAGGTCGTGGAGCTGATGACTGGGATGTTAAATTTGAGTGGGCATTTTTAAGTTATGATTTAACCGACACCTTGCGTGTCAACGCAGGCCGTTTAAGAACTCCATTTTACAAATACTCAGATTTCCGTGATGTAGGTTATGCCTATGACTGGTCGCGGGTACCACAAAGCGTTTACGGTTTGGGTTTTGACAATATCGAAGGCGCCTCTTTATACCACACCACTACACTGGGGAATTTTGACTCTTCTTTGCAGTTGATTATTGGTAGTTATGACGGTGACGCAGCTATTGGTGATGCCGCAGCCGATGCACAAATTGACAATGTGACAGGCGTAGCCTGGGAATTAGGTCAGGACGGTTATTCATTCCGTGTGGCTTATCTGGTCGGTAAAACCACGTTTTATGTCGATCAGTTGGATAGTCCTGCAGGCTTGTATGCGCAATTAACTGGCTTTGGTTTGGGCGCTTTGGCCAAAGATTTAGATATAGTGGACGAATCCAGCTCTTTCGCCGGCATTGGTTTTAACATTGATAAAAATGACTGGCTGGTGGTGTCTGAAATTACCAAAGCCACGGTAGACGACTCTTTTATCTCTGATCAGGAATCCTATTACATTTCTATTGGTCACCGCTTTGACACTATTACACCTTATGTGTCTTTTGAAAAAGAAGACAACAAAGCTAAAACTGAAATTTATGCGGGTGTACCAACGGCTTCGCCTATCTTTGCTCCTGTTGCCGGCCTGGTAAACAGTCTGGAGACTGAACGTAACAGCATCAACGTCGGTGTGCGGTATGACTTCCACCCTTCTGCTGCTTTTAAAGCTCAATATACCAATGCAGACAATAAAACTGCTGATCGTAAAGACAGCGTACTGGTTGTTGGCGTCGATCTGGTGTTTTAAGGAATCAAATCATGTTAAAAAAATTAATCTTCATTCCTGCCCTGACTCTGAGCTTTATGGCTTTTGCCAATGTTGCAGTAATAGTTCACCCATCCAATGCGGCAACCTTGTCGCAGGATGATATCAATAAAATTTTTACCGGCCGCGCCAAAAGTTTTACCGATGGCAAAGCAGCTGAGCCAGTAAATCTGGCAGAGGCGGTAGCAGTGCGTGCTGATTTTGACCAAAAAGCTTTGGGCCGTTCTTCCAGCCAGATGAAAGCCTATTGGTCTAAACTGATATTCACTGGCAAAGGAACACCGCCAAAAGAACTGGCATCAGAACAGGAAGTACTGGATGCAGTGGCGAAAAACCCTGCGGCCATTGGTTATGTCAGTACAGGCGCTGTGACTGGTGCAGTCAAAGTGGCCTTAACACTGAACTAAAGCTTGTCCAGGCAGGTGATCAGATCACCTGCCTTTGTTGTAAGCCATACTCTGGATCCTACTTATGCTGAAATACCTGAGTTTATTAAAAAAAATCTGGCTTATTATTGCTATCGCAATTCTGGCTTTTTTAATAGTACTGACATCGTCCATTTATTTTACCGCCCGCAATGCCGACAGTATTGTGCTGATTAAAGACAAAATGTATGACAGCTCTAAACTTGCCTCGCAAATGGTGGTGGAATTTAATGCGGTCGAAGAATTCTTTACCCAGTCCGTTTCCTTATCCGATCCAGACATACTCAGTACAGCCAAAGCGACTGAAGAACGAGTAGTCACCAGTCTGGCACAACTGAAAAAACTGGATACGACTAACCTGAAACAGCTGGAAACGCTGGAACAGAATTTTAGTGCTTACGCCAAGGCGGCAGCAGAAATTGCTCAGTCCATGATTGACGGCACTTTAGATATGAGCGCAGCACAAAGCATTATTCAAAATAAAACAGCTTTGTATGAAACCGCAAAAAGCGGTTTTGTGGCCTACGAAAAGCAAACTGACCATAACTTTCAGCAAATACTGGTGGATATGTCGGCTTCGTCTGAACGTTCTGTGCTGATTATTGTGTTATGCGGTACTGTCTTGTTAATTATTATGGCGGTTGTTGGTCATATGATAGGCCGGAACATCAGCAAAACAGCCAACAGTCTGGCCAGTTCACTGCAGGTGTTGGCATCAGGTAAAGGCTCTTTGTCCAGCCGTCTGTCAATCGACTCTGAAGATGAATTTGGTGCAGTAGCCCGCAACTTCAATGAGTTTATCGCTTTACTGCAAAGCTCTTTTGTAGCTATTGCCCATCTGGTAGACCCTGTCAGCCGCACAGCCGATGAACTGGCTAAAGGCATGAGAGAGCTTGATGGCATGACCAGTCAGCAAAAAAATGATGCCGATACGGTGTCGCATTCGATGGAAGAAATGCAAAGCAGCGTCAAAGATATCAGCCAGTCTGCGAACGCCGCCTCTGGTAGCGCCAATGATGCCAGCCGTTTAGCTAAACAGGGTTATGAAAAAACCACATCGTCAGTGCAGGCCTCTAAAGATTTAGCCAGCGAAATTGCCCATACCAGCACAGTGATTACCGATCTGGCCAAACAAACCCAGGAAGTGGGCGGTATTTTAAAAAGCATTAATGATATTGCCGATCAGACCAACTTACTGGCATTAAATGCAGCTATTGAAGCAGCCAGAGCGGGTGAACAAGGCCGCGGTTTTGCAGTGGTTGCGGATGAAGTGCGTTTATTGTCGTCCCGCACCGCCTCTTCAGTCACTACTATTCGTGATTTGTTAGGCAAGCTGACGCAAAACGTCGATAGCGCAGTACGATTAATGGATCTGGCGGTCACTAAAGCCAATAACAGTGCAGTACTGACGGCTGAAGCAGGTAGCTCTATCGAGTTGATTAATCAGGAAATTGACAAAATTAATATGGTCAATGCCCAAATTGCTACAGCCACAGAACAACAAACTATGGTCGCCAGTTTAGTGTTGGATAATACCCATCAAATGGCCGATTCATTCAGCCGCACTATTCAGGTGCAGCACACAGTGGCTGATATTTCAGACCAACTACGTGGCCTGGCTCAGGAACTGAATACGGTGTCGTCCAAATTTCGGGAATAGCTAAATGCGGGTCAGAGTAAAATTTATAACTTAATTTTACTCTGACCCGCATTATTTCAGTCCGCAGCTCTGAGCTGAAATTGCTGACAAATTGCATCGGACAGAGCAGGAGCCTGTTTCAACGCGACTCCATCAAACAAACTGCAACCAGGTAAATCAATCACTTGTTTTGTATGGTATGACACTAAAGACACAGCGCCATTGACCAGCAATTGCAAAGCCCACTGACTGGATTTAGCTGCACAGTTGCCCAGTACCAAATCAGCTCCTGCGGCTAAAGCATCTTCTTTTACCATCACACAAAGTTCCGGGTTCAGGCTGTTTTGCAGCTGAATAAAACCTGCTTGCCCCGCTTTCCAGTTCCATTGCTGACAGCCTTGTTTACTCCAGCTTTGTTGTGTTACTTGCGTATCACCAATGGCAGCACACTCATTTGTGCTCAACACTTTACCGCTTTGTCTGCTGCTCAGCACAGTGTTACCCGTAGGAAGCAATAACCAGTCCTGACATAAGGCTGCATCTTCAGCTTTGCAGTCTGTCGCAGTCAATGGCTTTTGATCTGCAGCATTTAGCAACTGGTAATAACCATCGCTACCTGCTTTAAACTGCCACTGCTGCGTTGGCTGATTGACCCAGGCTGATAATTCACGCTGTGCGCCCATAAATAATCCGCTAGTGCTGGCCAAACGATAACGTCCTTTGGTGGTCGGGTCGATGATCCACTGCCCTGCATCAGTACAAACCTGTTCTGTCAGTCCTTGTGCTGATGGTGCCAGACAGAGCTGTGTAGTACGGCTAATCAACTGCCATTTAACACCTTCAGGCACTATGGTTAAAGGACCATTTTCGCCAGAAGGTGCGGCCACTGTTTGACCTTCAGGCACTGGAGTACCAAAATCCGGTGTGCCATCGGCTTTATAGGTAAAAGGTTGAGCCCGCACCGAACGGGTCGCGCTACAACCGTCTGTTTCTTTATTATTGCCGTGATACACCAGCCAGTTTTCACTACCATCTGGAGAGGTAAAAAAGCCGTTATGACCAGGGCCAAACACACCATTACCGCGCTCAAACACAGGCTTTTCTGCTTTAGTCCAGGATTTGGCGTCCATCGGATTGTCACCTGTTAGCTCCAGTAAACCCAGTTTATAATCCGGTGTGTCACAAAAGCTGGCGGAGTAAATCACAAAAGTGCGGCCTTGGTGTTTCAGCACTTCGGCGCCCTCATTGACCTTACGGCCGGATTGCTCCCATGGCAAAGACGGGCGGGACAACACCATGCGCTCGCCGGTTAAAGTCCAGGGATTGGACATTTCACTGATCCAGTTCAGTTGCTCATCCCCAACCCACTCAGACCACAACAGATACAACTTCCCCTTGTGTTCCAGATAATTACCGTCGATATTCCAACTATCTGGCATAGGCGAGCCTTTGTATTGATAGGGCCCCATAGGATCATCACCGGCACTTTCGAGCACAGATAAATGCTGACCATCTAAGTTTTCCTGCTTGCCCGAGGTGTACATCATGTACCAGCGCGGACCATCAGGGCTTTGCAGGCGATGAAATTCAAAAGCCCAGAAGTTACAGCAACTTTTGGCATTGGTTTCAGACCAGACATTGACCGGCGTAGCAGTGGCTAACCCCGCCAGAGTGGGTGATTTACGCATCACCAGCTGAGAGGTCCAGGTGGTGGTGGTCAGGTAATAATTGCCTTGCCAGTACTCCAGCCAGGGATCAGCACCATTGGCAAATAATGGATTGGTAAAACTTTGATCTTCGACTTCGGTAACCACGGATGCGGCAGGCTGAACAGCAGGTGAAACCTTAACCTCGCCTTTGTGCAGCTCAGGTGAACAGGCGGCTAACAGGCTAAGTAAGCCGATAGCCAATGGGATCCGGTACCCTTTTAAGCCGGGTAAAGGCTTGATGTAAGAAGTCATAGCTAACCCTGTCTGTTTTTTTATTTATAGTTAAATTTCAATTTGTATTACAATAAGACTTATTGAGTCTAAAACGAAAATTTTTTAAAAACAACAGCGGCGGCTGCTCTACCAGCACCAGCAGAAGTTAGCGAACCAGCTCACTCTGATAACCCAACCAGTCTTTTTCATTCACCAAAGGCCAGCCGTTGTTATCCCACTCCAATGCAGTGATCTTCAACTTTTGCAGGCCCTTGTCTGCCATTTCATAGGCATGAAAGACTAAGTAATCTCTGCCATCCATAGCATAAACAGAGTTATGGCCTAAACCTGGCCAATCTTTGTTGCCTTTTAATAAAACAGAACCACCGCCCATCGCTAAATCTTTGCCCTCTTTATCCAGATAAGGTCCGGTTAAGGCAGTAGAGCGACCGACCACCATATGGTAAGTGCTGTCTTTACCACGACAACATTTGCCATAAGAAACAAAGAGATAATAAAACTGGCCTTTTTTGTAGATAAAAGGCGCCTCCAGCTCAGCCGGTCCTGGCTCGGCATCATCCAAAAATGCAGGTCGCTCTGCTTTGGCCAGCGTATGCCACTGTTCAGGCTGCGCTATACGGGTCAGGCTTTGATCCAGTTTCACTAGTTTCAGCCCACCCCAAAAGGAGCCAAAACTCATCCAGGCCTGGCCTTGTTCATCCAGAATGATGGCAGGGTCTATCGCATTCCATAAGTCACGGTGTGGCACAGACTGCAACACTATGCCCTGATCCACCCATTGATAATTTGGATCTTTTGGATCCAAAGTAGTGTTCACTGTGACCCCTATAGCTGAGGTGTTTTTACCAAAAGCGGAGATGGAGTAATACAGATAAAACTTACCCTGATGCTGAAAAATATCCGGTGCCCAGATATGACCATCAAAGCTTGGGGATACCGACTTTGCCCAGGCCGGTTCTCCTTCAAAAACACGACCACCTAAACGCCAGTTTTTTAAATCATTGGATTGATAAAAGGTGATGCCAGGCCCTGTGCTGTATAAAAAATACTGGCCTTTTTCTTCCGCCAGTACCGGATCATGAATGCTGACTTGCTCAGCCTGTAATGGGTTTGTCAAAAGCATAGTGCCACTAAAAAGTGCCAACCTAAGTGCAACAGCTCTGAAACTCAGCTTGCTCATGTCGTCTATCCTGTTTTAGTTGAATTTGTATTACAAATAGCATAAGTTCAACTCAGCAAGCAATGAAATGCAGAAACACCACTGCGATTCGTTGTGCTGGTCACAGTGAAAAAAATTATTAAATAACCATATAAAACAAATAGATAATTACTATTTCATGGCAATAAATATAGGCCTTTATTCCGGCTTGCCAGCTGAATTCATTAGTAATACTATAAGATCATAAATGATATAAAACAGGTTTTAGCATCGGGATCCATCATGGCTTTACGGCCAGGTGAGAAAAACTGAGCATAAAACTGATGTAAACCACAGGGGAGTCGAATGGCAGGTTATAAACTATCTGTCATGGAGAAAATTGGCTTTGGCGCCGGAGATATGGCCGTCAATGTCGTGATTTCTTCCATGATGCTAATCATCACTTTTTTTTACACTGATATCTTTGGCTTAAAAGCCGCAGACGTTGCCATTTTATTTCTGGTGGTACGGCTGATTGACGCAGTCACAGACCCTTTGATGGGGATGATCACCGATAAATTTACCACCCGCTGGGGACGCTACCGGCATTATTTCCTGTTTATGGCCATTCCTTTTGGTATCTCGGTGTTTTTGACCTTTTCGACACCTGACCTGGATTACAACGGCAAGCTGGTTTGGGCTTACGCCACCTACATCTTCGTCACCCTGATGTTTACCGCTGTCACTATCCCCTATATTTCCATTATTGGCGTCTTGACCGACTGTCCAAAAGAGCGTTTATCCGCCAATGGCTACCGCTTATTTTTCGCCAAAATTGCTGCCTTTTTAGTGACTATTATTGTGCCAGTGTTAGCGGCGCAATGGGGCGAAGGCCAGCTAGCCGCGGGCTATCAGGCCGCTATGGGTTTGATGGGCGCTATGGCCAGCTTATTGTTTTTATTCTGCTTTTTTAATACCACTGAGCGTTTGCAGCATCAGGTGGAAACCAAACCTTTTTTCAGTCAGCTAAAACTTTTACTAAAAAATGATCAGTGGCTGATTTTATGTGCTGTTTGTGTCACAGGCACTATTGGTTATGTCATTCGTGGCTCAGTGGCTGCTTATTACGCCAAGTATTATCTGGGTGGTGACGCCACTATGCTATCCGCCTTTTTATCCACTGGCGTGGTGGCCGCTATTCTGGCCATGGTGGCCTCCACCTGGATCACTAAACATTACTGCAAAGTAAAACTGTTCCGTACAAGCCAGATTGTAGTAGCTGTGTTAAGTGTGCTGCTGTTTGTGCTGGTGAAACCCGGTGATCTCTGGCTGGCTTTTGTGTTGTATTTCTTATTGTCCTTTGTAGTGGATTTGCATGCACCCGTGTTCTGGTCGGCTATTGCCGAAGCCGTCGATTATGGCGAACACAAAACCGGTCAGCGTGTATCAGGTTTGGCTTTTGGTGGTATTTCGTTTTGCCAGAAAGCAGGCATGGGCATAGCGGGTTTTGTCGTCGGTAGCTTATTAACCTTTTTTGATTATCAACCCGATCAGGTGCAAAGCGAATTCAGCTTATTGGGCATAGCGCTGATGTTATCGGTGATCCCAGGCTTTTTCCATTTGCTGATGGGCCTTTTGATGTACAAATACAAAATTACCGACAACTTTTATCAGGACATGGTGGCAGGCCAAATCGAGCCCCCAAAGCCTGAACAGGCATCACCTACGATTCAGTTGGTGAATGCTAAGTAAGTTCTTTCAGACATAGTTCTTTATTGATAGCGCACTGGAGTTTTTATGCGATTGTTAACGCCTTTAATTGAACAGCGGGCCGACCCCTGCATTTATCGTCATAGCGATGGTTATTATTACTTTACGGCATCCGTTCCAGCCTATGACAGAGTCGAGTTGCGCCGTGCCCGTACTATTGAAGAACTGCCGCAGGCCACACCCATCACGGCCTGGTTAAAACCAGATACCGGGCCTTATTCTGAGCTTATTTGGGCGCCGGAAATTCATTTCCGTCAGGGTGCCTGGTATATCTATTTTGCCGCGGCGCCCAGTCGTGAGATTAAAAACAAACTGTTTCAACACCGTATGTATGTGATTTGTTGCAAAGACGCAGATCCTATTGAAGGGCAATGGCAGTTTTTAGGCCAGATTGATACCGGCATCGATACCTTTTGCCTCGACGCCACCACCTTTGAACACCAAGGCCAGCTGTATTATTTGTGGGCGCAAAAAGACAATCAGATTGAAGGCAACAGCAATTTATACATAGCCACTATGGATACACCGGACAAAATCAGCAGCGAACCTGTGCTTTTGAGTAAACCTGAATTTGACTGGGAAATTCGTGGTTTTTGGGTGAATGAAGGCCCAAGCGTGCTGATCCGTCAAGGCAAAGTCTTTATCAGCTACTCCGCCAGCGCTACAGATGAAAACTATGCCATGGGTTTATTGTGGGCCGATGAAAACGCCAACCTGATGGACCCACAAAGCTGGCATAAGCTGCCAGAACCAGTGCTGCAAAGCTGCTTTGAACATAAGGTGTATGGCCCGGGCCACAACAGCTTTACTGTATCCGCAGACGGAAAAACCGACTTACTGGTGTACCACGCCCGCACTTACACTGAAATAGTCGGCGATCCACTCTGGGATCCAAACCGCCATACCTACGTCAAAGCGCTGCGCTGGGACGACAACGGCATGCCGGTATTTGGCCGCCCTTCTTTACAGGAATAAGCTCAGCAGTAATTACCAGGTCAGAGCCTTGGTTCTGACCTAAGAGGTGTCATTAATGCGACTATTACTCTCTGTATTTTTAATCTTCAGCGTCTATTTACAAGCCGCTGAAACACAAAAACTGACTACAGTACCACTAAGTTCAGTGCGCTTAACCGACGGCCCCTTTTTACATTCTGAGCAAACCAATCTGAAATACTTACTGGCGCTGGATGCTGACAAACTGCTGACACCTCTGCGCCGTGAAGCAGGTATTAAAAACAAGGTGGAGTCCTATGGCAACTGGGAAAATACCGGTTTAGACGGTCATATGCTGGGGCATTATTTAACGGCTTTGGCTTTTATGTATAGCGCTACAGCGAATGAGCAGATCAAAGCCCGGCTGGATTATCTACTGACTGAACTTCAGAAAATCCAGCAGGCACAGCAAGGTTATTTAGGCGGAGTACCCGGCAGTAAAGCCTTGTGGCAACAAATTCAGCAAGGCCAGATTGAAGCTGATTTATTTAGCCTGAATAAACACTGGGTACCTTTTTACAATATCCATAAAACTTTCGCTGGTCTGCGTGATATCTACCAGCAAACCGGCAATAAGCGCGCAAAAACCTTGTTGCTGAATTATGGTAATTGGCTAAAAAATCTGGTCAAAAATTTAACTCAGGCCCAACTACAGCAGATACTTTTGACCGAACATGGTGGCATGAACGAAGTGCTGGCGGATATGACTGTTATTTTTGATGACAATAGCTATATGCAGTTGGCAAAAGACTTTACCGAATTACGTATTCTGCAGCCGCTTTTAAAAAGCGAAGACAAGCTGACAGGCCTGCACGCCAATACCCAAATTCCTAAAGTGGTGGGTATAGCTCGTATTGCCGAATTGTCCGGCGATAAAAACTGGTTAAAAGCGGCTGAATACTTCTGGTCTTTAGTGGTAGAACAGCGCACTGTCGCTATAGGTGGTAATAGTGTGCGGGAGCATTTTCATCCCAAAGACGACTTCAACCCTATGCTCAATGAAGTGGAAGGGCCTGAAACCTGCAATACCTACAATATGCTGAAGCTTTCTATGCTGCTGTACCGTCAAACCGGACAGAGCAAATACCTCGATTATTATGAACGTGGCTTGTGGAACCATATTCTGGCCAGCCAACATCCGGAGCATGGCGGTTTTGTTTATTTCACGCCAATGCGGCCGCAACATTACCGGGTGTACTCCAAAGTGGATCAAGGCATGTGGTGTTGTGTGGGCTCAGGCATTGAAAGTCATAGCAAACATGGCGAATTTATTTACAGCCTGGATAAAAACGCCTTGCAAGTGAATTTGTGGATAGGCTCCAGCATTAACACTCCAGAGATAAAACTGCACCAGCAGACCCTATTCCCGGATGAAAACAGCACTGAATTGGTATTTGACGCACCAAGCAAATTGAACTTGCAGCTGCGTTATCCATCCTGGGCTGGAGCCGTCAAAGTCTGGCGTAATGGCAAAGCAGTTCTTGTCACAGCCAAAGCCGGTGAACATATTCTGCTGGCTGGCCCCTGGCAGCAAGGCGACAAAGTGAAACTTGAGCTGCCGATGCAATTAAGTCTGGACCCTATGCCAGCCAAGCCTGATTATCATGCGGTCTTGTACGGCCCTATAGTGCTTGCCAGTCGCAGCGCACCTTTTAAAAACGAAAGCTTAAGATTTATTGGTGACGACAGCAGAATGGGTCATATAGCGTCGGGTCCAACCTGCCCTGTCTCCGCTGCCCCACTTTATATTGGCGATACAAAAAACTTCCTCGCCAGTTTAAAGCGTCTGCCCAATCAACCTTTGAGCTTCAGTGCAGGTCAGGGCTTTTTACAAGGTCAGCCTGAGCTGATCCCCTTTTTCCGGCTGCACGACAGCAGATACCAGATTTACTTTCAGCACACTAGCCTTGAAGGCAGGCAACAACAAAAAGCATTGCAAGAACAGCAAGATAAAGCCGCAGCTTTACTGGAACAGCAAACGTTAGATAAAGTCTATCCTGGCGAACAGCAGCCTGAGTCGGATCATTTTTATCAGGGTGAACAAAGCGAAGCAGGTATCAATTTAGGCCGACATTGGCGGCATAGTAAAAGCTGGTTTAGTTATCAGTTAAGCCACAAGGGCCAACAAAATCTGACTTTACGGCTGGAGTATTTTGGTCTGGATGGCGGACGAGCGTTTGAAGTCTGGCTGGATGATAAAAAGCTGACCGATGTGGAGCTTAAAAGCGGCCTGGGGCCGGACTGGTATAGCGTCGATTATCCAATCCCTAATGATCTGCTGCCGAAAAATGCCGATCACTTCAGGATCAAATTTGTCGCCAAGCCCGGCAGCATAGCGGGTGGTCTCTATCAGGTACGTTTACTGAAGTTGTAGCTTAACTGATACCAACCGCATAACGGCTGACCCAGTGTTTTAACGGGCCAGCCTTTTCTGCCACTGCTAAGCCCAACTGACGTAAAAAACGCACAGGGGGCAAGCTGCTGCTAAAGCTTTGATAAAACAGATCCATAGCCGACATCATCAACGCATTTTCGCGCTGACGTGTGTTTTGGTACTGCTGTAATAACTCAGGCTTCGCTAAATCTTGACCTTGTGCAAAGGCCTTTTCCAGCAGCTCAGACAATAGCATCGCATCGGCAAAACCTAAATTCACGCCCTGACCTGCCAGCGGATTAATGCTGTGCGCCGCATCGCCCACCAGCACCAGCCGTCCTTTGACATAATCCTTTGCATGTACACGAGCTAAAGGAAAACTGGCCACTTGCTCCACCGTAATTTTGCCAAGCTTGGCTGGAAAAGCCTGCTGGATCTGTTCCGCCAAAGCGGTTTTAGATAATGCCGCCAACTGTTTAATTTTGTGATGATGGTCATACCAAACTAAAGAGCCCTGCTTACCCGGCAAAGGTAAAAAAGCCCGTGGCCCTGATTCGTTAAACTGCTGCCAGGTAATGTCCTGCTGTTCGTATTCTGTATTGACAGTGACCACTAAACAGCTTTGTTGATACTGCCAACCCGACACGCCAATTTGTGCTAACTGCCGCAGCTGCGACTGACCACCATCTGCTGCTATCACCAGTTTAGCTTTTAGCTCGCCAAATTCTGCGGTACTGACCGAAGCAAAGTCTGACTGCTGGGTAAAACCTGTCACAGTGGCTGGACAAAACAGTTGTAAGTTGGCAGGAAAATTAGCCCAAAGCGCCTGCTGGATCAGGTTGTTTTCGACGATATGGCCCAGATGGGTCAAAGCCACTTCATCAGCATGAAAAGTGAGTCCGGCCTGTTCGCCTTCAAAAGCCTGTAATCTTTTATAAGGACATAAACGCCATTGCTGCAATAAAGACCAGGCGCCTAAATCCGTCAGCCACTGCTCGCTGCGTCTATTAATAGCGGATACACGAAGATCAATAGTACTTTGTGGATCAAAAGCTGAGACAGGCTGTTTTTCAATTAAGCCCACTTTTAAACCAGCACGGCTTAACTTCAGCGCCACTGAAGCCCCCACCATACCACCACCAACAATTAATATATCCAGCACAACAACCTCCTGCTCACTTCAGCACATTCTACCCTGCTTTTCGGTTTTTACTTTGCGCTATATCAGCAATTATTCGTCATTTATTCAGCAGCCGCTGAAAGATTATCCAGGCAACTCCGGTATATAAGCTCATATCACTTAAGGAAAAACCAAAATGAAAATTCAGCATATTCTGTTAGTTAGCCTCAGCCTCTTTAGTTTTAGTCTGTTGGCAGAACCCCGTATAGCCCAAAGCCCTGAAGATATTAAACCTTTATTAAACGGCATGTCGGCACCTATGGTCAGTCTGCAGGATGCGACAGGCAAAGCTGTAGAATTCAATTCAGTGCTAAAACAACAAGACACTGTGCTGGTGTTTTACCGTGGTGGCTGGTGCCCCTATTGCAACCTGCAATTGGCGGCTTTACGTGAGATTGAACCTAAACTTGAAGCTTTAGGTTATCAGCTGATTGCAGTGACACCAGACAGCCCGGCAGCTATTCAGGCCAGTTTAAAAGATACCAAAGGCGCTGCCATTACTTATACCTTGTTATCCGACAGTCAGTTCAATCTAAGCTCTGCTTTTGGTGTGGCTTATTATCTGGATGAAAAAACCAGCGCAACCTATTTAAATACCTACAAACTGAATCTGAATAAGGAAGCAAGCAGCGGCAAAGTAGTGCTGCCCGTGCCTGCTGTTTACATCCTGAATAAAGAGGGTTTAGTGCAGTACAGCTATCAGCATATTAATTACAAAGTCCGCTTGCAGCCTGAGCTGTTGTTGCTGGCAGCTCGTTTAGCCAAAGAAACCAACTAAGCTATATACATTCACTAAAAACCCAGTATTTATGCATATCCACCCATAGTTAATTCAGGGCAGCACGAACTGCCCTGAAACTCTGCCTGAACAGCCCGAAACTCATTGACGACAGCGCAAAAATACGGCATTTTGCGCGCCCTTGCAGCCTTGGCTTTTGATTGCCCTTGTTTGATTGCCCTTGAAGGCAAAACTGACTAGAGTAGCTGCATCTTTTGATTTGAATTCTATCTTGAATAATAGCTCTGGCTTGAGGAGACTTTGCATGCGTAAGGTAACTGTGGCCGCCACCCAAATGATTGGTGGCTGGAATGTAGAAGAAAATATTGCCCGTGGTGAGCGCTTAGTCCGTGAAGCCGCTGAACAGGGCGCCCAGATCATCCTGCTGCAGGAACTGTTTGAGCGTAACTACTTCTGCCAGAAACAAAAGTATGAATATTTAGAGTTCGCGACTACTGTCGAAGACAACGCGGCTATTAAACATTTCAGCAAAATTGCCAAAGAGTTGAAGGTCGTTCTGCCTATCAGCTTTTATGAAAAAGCCGGCAACTGCTTCTACAACACAGTAGCTGTAATTGACGCCGACGGTAGCAACTTAGGTTTATACCGCAAGAGTCATATTCCTGATGGCCCGGGTTACAGCGAAAAGTTCTATTTCACCCCAGGTGACACAGGCTTTAAAGTCTGGGATACAGCTTATGCCAAAATTGGTATTGGTATTTGCTGGGATCAGTGGTTCCCTGAATGTGCCCGCAGCATGGCATTAATGGGCGCAGAACTGCTGTTCTACCCAACAGCTATTGGCACTGAACCTCATGATGAAACAGTGAATTCACGTGAACACTGGCAACGTACTCAGCAAGGTCATGCCGCAGCTAACCTGGTACCGCTGATTGCATCCAACCGTATTGGTCGTGAAACCGAAGACGATTACGCTATTACCTTCTACGGTAGCTCTTTTATTGCCAACGAGTTTGGTGCCAAAGTAGAAGAAGCCGACGAAGTCAGCGAAGCTGTGTTAGTTCACACTTTTGATTTAGACGAAACCGCGAAAAACCGTCGTAACTGGGGCGTATACCGTGACCGTCGTATCGACTTATATGGCGCTATCTTAACCAAAGACGGCAAAACTACCCCAACTGAAGGTAACAACTAAGATGGCTGTTACCTTAAACAGTACGCCTCGTGCCGATGGTTTTTTTATGCCAGCCGAATGGGCCGAGCATAAACAAACCTGGATGGTATGGCCAGAACGTACCGACAACTGGCGTTTAGGCGCCAAGCCAGCTCAGCAGGCCTTTTGTGCAGTCATTCGTGCTATTGCCCGTTTTGAGCCTGTGACTGTATTGGCTTCTGCCGCTCAGTTTGCCAATGCTCAGGCGCAGTTGAGCTTAGAGCCAACCATTCACCCAATTCGTGTGGTTGAAACGTCAACAGACGACGCCTGGTGCCGTGACACTGGCCCTACTTTTGTCACCAATGGCAAAGAAGTGCGCGCAGTCGACTGGACCTTTAATGCCTGGGGTGGGTTAAACGGTGGTTTATATTTCCCATGGCACAGAGACGACCAGGTCGCACAAAAGATTGCCAATATCGAAGGCACGCCACGTTACCGCACTGAAGGTTTTGTGTTGGAGGGCGGTGCTATTCATGTTGATGGCGAAGGCACTTTATTGACCACCGAAGAATGTTTGCTGAATAAAAACCGCAACCCGGATTTATCCCGCGAACAAATCGAGCAAATGCTGTCGGACTATTTAAGTATCGATAAAGTCATTTGGCTGAAAGAAGGCATTTTTAACGACGAAACCGATGGTCACGTCGATAATATGTGCTGTTTTGTTGGCCCTGCTGAAGTTTTATTGGCCTGGACTGATGATAAAAACGATCCACAGTACGAGCGTTCACGCGCTGCTTTAGAAGTGCTGGAAAACAGCACTGATGCCAAAGGCCGTAAATTCACTGTGCACAAGCTGCCTGTGCCTGCTCCTATGCTGGCCAAAGCAGATGAATATGCCACTGTGGATTTAACAGGTGCAGCCGTACCTCGTGAATCTGAAGCCCGTTTAGCCGGTTCTTACATCAACTTCTACTTATGTAATGGGGGTTTGGTGCTGCCGGTATTTGACGATGCCAATGATCAGGTGGCGATCGACCTCTTATCGAAAGTCTTTCCAAAGCATCAGGTCGTGACAGTACCTGGCCGTGAGATTTTATTAGGTGGCGGTAACGTGCACTGTATTACTCAGCAGCAGCCTTGCTAATTTACATTTGTTTCTGAAAACGGAGCTTAAAGCTCCGTTTTTTTTTGCATAAAAAAACGAAAGTATAAAAAATCACCGTAAAACCTCTTAAAAATCAGTGGCATCCACTTGGCTAAAAAACACAAATAAATTACTAGAGTTTCATTTTATTAACATGTTACGATGATTTGTAATTGGTTCAGTTCGTGCGCACGTCAGAACCAGTAAGCCTAAAATAACAATTCGAAAACATGGAACAGAGAACAACACAATGTCTAAGCTAAAACATTCTGCTTTATCCGTTGCTGTGCTGGTTGCTCTTGCAGCCTGTGGTGGTGATGGAAATAAAAACGTTGCTCCACAAGCAACAAATGTCTCACTGACTAACATAGAAGTAAGAGAATGGGTCCCGGTATCAGGAGCTTTTGCGGCAACTGATGCAAACCAGGATCCGTTAAGCCTGGCTGCCATTTCAGAAAACGGTACTCCAGTATCAGCCACTTCTGGCGTTTATACCCTGAGTAAAGGTACTTTAGCTGTCTCAGGTCTGAATTTCGTATTCACACCAACTGCACCAGGCGAACAAGTATTTTCTTATACTGTATCTGATGGTGAAGCCTCAGCTACTGCAACGGTCACCATTGCCGGCGCGGGTACTGATCCACTGGCATACCAACAATGGCATTTAAAAAATACCGGCCAAAAAGCTTATTCAATGAGCGATTCATTGTATGAGACCTATGTGACCTTATTAGTTGAATTTGCAGGTCTGTCAGAAGAACGGGCTACTGCAATTGTAGAATCGCTGAAGAATCCTGAAATCCTGGTTGCAGGCGAAGACATGAATGTCTCAGCAGCTTATGCAGCAGGCTCAACAGGCTCAAATACCATAGCTGTAGTTGTCGATTCTGGTCTTGAAATCAATCACGAAGATTTACAGGGCAATGTGCTGCCGAATCGTTCAATCAATTTTGTACGAGGCGCAACAGACCCTACCAATCCAACCAGTAGCTCTTTGTTTGGCGACCATGGCACCAGTGTTGCTGGCTTAATAGCGGCACAAGGTTGGAATGGCTTAGGCGGACGTGGTGTAGCACCTGACGCAAAACTGATTGGCATGAACTACCTGCAAGAACAAAGCAATCTGGCTTTTGTCTTAAGCCATGGCGCTCCTGGTAGCGGCATCACAGTTACAGAACCACTGGCAGTATTCAACCGCAGTTATGGCATGACCATTCCTGCTGCTGTTGCTTATTCTGAATTTGATGAAGCAGTACAAGAGTTCAGTGCAACTGAACTGCGTTCAGGTTTAGGTGCAGTGAATATGAAGTCCAGTGGTAACAGCTTCCTGGATGGCCGTGCCGATTATGATTCAGACTTGTGTGAAGTAAACGGTGCCAATGATTTAGGTTTAACCTGTTACAACGGTAACTTCGAACCTTCTCAGGCCACTCCTTATTACTTCAGTGTTGGCGCAGTAAACAGTGACGGTAAACATACCAGTTATTCTACTGCAGGCGCTAACTTGTTGGTGTCAGCTCCGGCTGGTGAATATGGTGAACTGGCACCAGCTATGGTGACCACAGATCAAATGACCTGTTTACGGGGCTACAGTGGTTTTCCTGCAGCTGACAGCTATGACAATGATTATTTCCCGGGATTTTTTGCGGGTTTCTTCCCGTTTAATAACCCTGGTCACCCGGAAAATGCCAGCTGTAATTACACTTCTACCTTTAACGGCACATCGTCTGCAGCTCCAAATGCTTCAGGCGTAGTTGCACTAATCGCATCGGCCAATCCGGCATTAAGCTACCGTGATATTCGCCACATTCTGGTGTCTACCAGCACTATGGTAGATAAAGACAATGCCCCGGTGGTATTGGACTTAGCTGATGGCGAATTTCAGGCCCATCAGGGTTGGGTAAAAAATGCGGCTGGTTTTAACTTCAACAACTACTATGGCTTTGGCCGCGTGAACGCAGGCGCTGCTGTTGCTATGGCAAAAAGTTACACCGCGAACTTAGGTCCGGCAGTGCTGGCTGACTGGGTTGGTGTTGGTTCTTATGCTGAAACACCAAGCTCTTTAGCTTTACCTGTGCCTGACAACAGTGTGGCTGGCGCTACTGTCTCTATCGAAGTAGCTGATGCTGTAGTGCTGGAAGGTGCTCAGCTGAAATTCTCTATTGCTAACCCTGAAATGGCTTATGGCTTTAATACAGTGGATGGTTATTTCCAGACTACAGCAGGTATTGACTTAGCGATCGAAGTGACTTCTCCAGCCGGTACAAAGAGCGTGTTGTTATCATCAAAACAAGCGCTGATCTACCCGGCTCTGACGGAGGATTTATCAGAGAACCCAGGCTATATACTGCATGACTCAGTATTTTTGACCAATGCATTTTATGGTGAAAACGCCAAAGGTACCTGGACAGTCAAAGTACTGGATGCTGGTGCTTCAGACTATGCTTCAAGTGGTGGTTTGTTAGGCGTAGATGGTTACGTCAACAACACTGATCCTTCTGTTATCGAAGGTGTAGCTATCCGTGTATTTGGCCGTTAATAGAGGAAGTGCAGAGTTATGAAAATTAAATTAACCTTAGCCGCTCTGGCCGCTATCGGAACTATGACGGCAGTGCAGGCTGCAGAAATAAACCCTGAACTGAAAAAATTTACTGCAGTGAAAACTGACACGAAAAAAGAAAGGCTGAATGAAAAAGCTGATTTTGGCGTATACAAATTACAGCCAGATCTGGTGCTGGTTCCGTCCAGTATCGCAGGCAGCGCGAATCAGGGTCTGCTGAACGGCCGAGCCATAGTGCAGCAAGCAGCTATCACTACTGACGGAAAAGTGAAAGCTGATTCAGTGGTAAGGAACTTACTGACTGGTGAGTTCGGCGTGGTCACGGGCCGAATTTCTATACTTGCCAAAGATCAGGCTTCCTTACAGGAACTGCAACAGCAGTTTGGTCTGGGTCTGGTAAAAACAGTCAACAAACAAATTGCGATAGTGCAGGCACCTGCCGGAGCAGATCTGAGCGCTTTAGTAAAGTCGCTCCGTGCATCTGGTTTGGTCAAAGAAGCCCGTCTGGATGTGATTGAGACGCTAAATAAGCCTAACTAATCAGGCCATCAGATAAAAAGCCCGCGTTTTACACCGCGGGCTTTTTTTATCCGCGCCTCCATACTAAATAGCCTTGAGGCTATAAAATAATTCCAGCACAGTTTTGCGCGGTTGGCAGAGGGGCTGTACAATGCCGCCACTGTATTTTAGAGATCTCATCATGGCCAAAGCCTGTGCCTGCCATATTCTGGTAAAAACTGCTGAAGAAGCAGAAAAATTAAAACAACTGCTGGCCAAAGGTGCCAGTTTTCATGAGCTTGCCAAAAAGCATTCTCTTTGCCCTTCGGGTAAAAAAGGGGGCGATTTAGGTGAGTTTAAGCCAGGCCAGATGGTCAGAGCTTTTGATGAAGTGGTGTTTAAAAAAGCCGTGCTGGAAGTGCATGGCCCAGTCAAAACTCAGTTTGGCTACCATCTGATTAAAACCCTGTACAGAAGCTGACAGAAGAAGCGACGGAGAGCCTGATGCGTTTTGTACACTGCAGTTATGACCAACATGCCGAAGCTATTCTGGCTATTTTTAACCACGCCATTTTAAATACTACGGCTTTGTATGAATACAAACCCCGCACTATGGCCACTATGCAGCAATGGTTTGCAAACAAAACAGCGGGGAATTTCCCGGTGCTCGGCCTTCTGAACGAGCAGGATCAACTGGTAGCTTTTGGCAGTTATGGCACCTTCCGGGCTTTTCCGGCCTTTAAGTATTCAGTCGAGCATTCGGTTTATGTTGCACCGGATCAGCAAGGTAAAGGGTATGGTGCTTTGGTATTGCAGAAAATCATCGAACAGGCGCAATTGGAGAATTATCACCTGTTGATTGGTGGTATAGATGCGGCCAACGAAGCAAGCATTGCCTTGCATACTAAACATGGTTTTAGCCACAGCGGCACTATCACTCAGGCTGGCTTTAAGTTTGGTCGTTATCTGGATTTAGCCTTTTATCAACTGACACTGGCGACGCCGCTTGAGCCCAAAGACGATTAATCTTCTCTGACTGAAAGGCAGCTTGTGCTGCCTTTTTAATAATGGCTTTCTGCAAAATTACTTTTTATTCACCAGCTGCGAACGTAACTTGGCTTTTTCTTTTGCCAGCTGCTTATTACGGCTTGCCACTTTTTGTACCCGCTCTTCTTCTGCATCGGCTTTTTTACTGCTGTGATTCATTTTCGGGTCGTGTTCATAACCAGGAACAACCTGCTGAGTGATCACTTGTTTCGTCAGCTTTTCAATAGCTTGCAGCATCACCAGATCATCTGGCGTAATTAAACTGATCGCCATACCTGAATTGCCAGCCCGACCTGTACGACCGATTCGGTGTACATAATCTTCAGCTACCTGAGGCAGGTCGTAGTTCACTACTATAGGCAGTTCTTCAATATCCAAACCGCGTGCCGCTATATCAGTGGCAACCAACACACTTAATCTGTTGTTTTTAAAATCATCCAGCGCTTTAGTGCGGGCCCCCTGACTTTTATCACCATGAATAGCACCGGCTTCTATGCCATCCAACCTTAACTGCTTAGCTAAACGGTCTGCACCATGTTTAGTGCGACTGAAAATAAGCACTTGTTTCCACTGGCGTGAGCCAATCAGATAAGACAACATCTCACGCTTACGCTGCGAATCCACTCTGTAAGCCAGTTGCTCTACTTTATCTGCAGTGCTATTAGGTTTAGCTACTTCAATCAGTACCGGAGAATTTAATAACGTATCTGCCAGCTCTTTGATTTCTTTGGCAAAAGTAGCTGAGAAAAACAGTGTCTGCCGCTCTTTAGGTAATTTCGCCATAATACGTTTGATGTCATGAATAAAGCCCATATCCAGCATACGGTCGGCTTCATCCAACACCAAAATTTGCAGCTCTGACAAGCTGACCGTCCCCTGGTGTAAATGATCAAGCAAACGGCCCGGTGTCGCGACCAGAATATCTAAACCACGGCTAGCCTGATCGTATTGTGGGTTTATCGACACACCACCATAAAATACTGCGTATTTCAGCGGTAAATCAGCACCATAAGCTTTAACGCTGTCGGCCACCTGCTGCGCCAGTTCCCGGGTAGGCGTCAGCACTAAACAGCGCACCTGCAGATTATTTACTTTGCTGGTGTTTTTACTGAGCAGTTGCAGCACCGGCAAGGTAAAAGCAGCTGTTTTTCCTGTACCAGTTTGGGCACCTGCTAACACATCTTTGCCTTCTAAGATCACAGGTATGGTTTGCTGCTGAATAGGGGTTGGTGTGTGGTAACCCTGAGCGGTCACAGCAGAAAGAATACGGGGATCTAAACCAAGCGTGGCAAATGACATGCAATTTCCTTTAAAGTAGCGACTTTCAAACCTCTTTACCCAAAGTAAGTGGAGCTGCAGCTTCAGGCACAAAGGGTATAAATCGTCGCTAGTGTAGCAGAATAGGCAGAACAAGGCATGACTGCAGTATCAACCCCATGGTTTGTTTATATGGTTCGGACCGCAACAGGGGCTTTATATACCGGGATCAGCACCCAACCGGAGCGACGTTTACGCCAGCATAGTGGTGAATTAACAGGAGGAGCTAAAGCTCTAAAAGGTAAAGGCCCGCTGCAGTTAGCCTTCACTTACCCTATGCCTTGCCGATCTTCAGCCAGCAAGCTGGAATATCAGCTAAAACAATGGACGAAAAAGGATAAAGAGTTGTTGCTAAAGCAAGCGGCCAAACAGCTGGACTTGCTGCAACAGCTATCAGGCGAAAGTCGCATAGGCACAAAACAGGCTACCGACTACACTGCGCATTGAATAAGGAGCCTTCATGGAAAGTTTTGTTTTAGTTCTGGTGTATTTGTGTATAGGTGCTTTGCTACGCAAGCTACCGCAGTTTCCACAAGAAACAGGCATAGTGCTGAATCAATTTGTGCTTTTTGTGGCGCTGCCCGCTTTAGTCCTGCAAAAGATCCCACTGTTAGAATTCTCCAACCAACTTTGGTTGCCCGCCATCACGCCTTGGGTACTGCTGGTTATAGTGGCGGGATTAATTATTCTGGCAGGGAAAATCTGGCACTGGGAAAAAACCATAGTCGGTGCTTTGCTGGTGGTATTGCCTCTGGGTAACACTTCATTTCTGGGCTTTCCTATGGTCGAAGCCTTTTTTGGCGACCAGGCTTTGCCTTACGCCATGATTTACGATCAGGCCGGCTCCTTTTTAGCTTTGGCGACCTACTCCACTATTTTAGCGGCCTGGTATAACCCTAATGCGGCCACACCTACTGCAAGCCAAATTATTAAACGCGTACTGACCTTCCCTTCTTTTGTTGCGTTGGTCGTGGCGTTATTTCTGAAATCAGTGCCTTACCCGGCATTTTTTAGTTTAGTGCTCGACAGCCTGGCCGCTACTTTAGTGCCAGTCATTATGATTGCTGTAGGTTTTCAGTTCAGATTGCAACTGGATAATAAAGAAGCTAAACCGCTGATCTTTGCATTGGGTGTGAAGCTGGTTTTAATGCCATTGCTTGCTTTAGGTTTTTTAAGCCTGTTCAGCTCAGACCCATTGTTACTTCAGGTGGTAGTGTTTGAAGCCGCTATGCCGCCTATGGTGTCTGCCGGTGCTATCGCTATTGGCGCAGGGCTGGCACTGCGTTTAGTGCCAGCTTTGGTTGGTTTGGGTTTGCTGCTGAGTTTTATCAGTCTTCCGCTTTGGTATGCGCTGCTGCAGCTTTACGTTTAACCAGATGTTGGTGGCCTTTCCTATGGCTTTGATGATAATAATGAGCCACCACTACCATCAACACAGAGCCTGTCAGCACAGGGTTGAGTAAAAACCACCAGTCCGGCGCCGTTAGCATAATCAGTAAGGTAGTGGCGCCTGCTGGTGGATGGGTAATTTTCCACAACACCATCAAACCTATAGATAATCCCACAGCAATGGACAAGCTCCATACGGTTAAACCAAAAGCATGTACAAAGCTCAGGCCTATCAGCGCCGCCAAAAAGTGCCCGGCTATCACATTTTTTGCTTTGCCAAGCGGACTATCCGGCAATGCAAATAAGATCACTGCTGTTGCACCAAAAGGAGCAACCAGCCATAACTGCTGCCATTGTTGCAATAAAGCCAGCAACGCCATCACCAGCGCCGCGCCGGAACCAGCTAGCAAAGCTTGCACCCAGATTTTATGTTCAGTCATAGTACCACCTCAGAAAGTAGACCAGTCTGTCTACCGATGAACTGCATTGTAGACAGACTGGTCTACCTGTGTCAAGCTAAGTATCCAATATGCTGAGGGCTTTTATGGAACAGGATAAAAAACAGCAGCTTGTAGAAACAGCCTTAACGTTGTTTTACCGCTATGGTGTGCATGCTGTGGGTATTAATCAGATTTTAGAACAGTCTGCTATTGCCAAAAAAACGCTGTATCACCATTTCGTCAGCAAAGACGAGTTGTTATTGGCCACACTGGAGCTTCGGCATCAGCGCTTTTATCAGTGGCTGGAACAACAGTTAAATAGTGCTGAACCAGCAAGTCCGGTAGATAAACTATTTGATGCATTAACCCTATGGTTTGAAGGCAAGGCGCAAGTCTTAGGGCCTTTTTTTGGTTGTTACTTTCAAAACTGTGCAGCCGAATACCATGGACCAGACAGTGCCGTATTGCAGCTGTGTGCTCAGCATAAACTCAAGGTGAAACACTTAGTAAACACTCACCTTCAGAGTTATCACCTGCCAGAAGAAGCACAGTCGTTATTGCTTGATGGCTTGATGTTACTGAAAGAAGGTGCCATCAGTATGGCTTTATTGCATGCGGATGCCGCTGTAGCTCAGCATGCTAAAAAACAAGCCAGATTATTGCTGCGGGCCTTAAGCTAATCCGGCTCTGCAGCGGGCTCTGCCGGAGGCTTTTTCTTCAGCCGACCGGCCTGAATTAACGCTTCGCGTAATACATATTCAATCTGGCCATTCACACTGCGAAACTCATCATCAGCCCAGTGCTGCAGAGCCTGCAGCACTGTTTCATCAATACGTAACGCAAAAGCTTTTTTAGACACTTAGCTCTCCGCTTAATACAAAGTGCCGGTATTGATCACAGGTTGTACCTGATGATCACCACAAAGTACCACTAACAAATTGCTGACCATAGCGGCTTTGCGTTCTTCATCCAGCTGCACCATGTTTTTCTCAGACAAACGCGCTAACGCCAGCTCAACCATACCCACAGCGCCTTCAACCAACTGCTGACGCGCCATCACTACAGCTCTTGCCTGCTGACGCTGCAGCATGGCACTGGCAATTTCAGGCGCATAAGCCAAATGGCTGATACGGGCTTCCAGTACTTCTACACCAGCTTTGTCCAAACGCGCCTGAATTTCACCTTTAAGTAAATCTGTCACTTCAGGTCCGTTGCTGCGCAGGCTAATGTCTATGTCATCTGCAGCTTCATACGGATAACTTGAGGCTAAAAAGCGTAGCGCTGCTTCACTTTGAATACTGACAAAGTTCTCATAGTCTTCCACTTCAAATACGGCTTCAGCGCTGTCTACCACTTTCCACACCACAACGGCTGCAATCTCCACCGGATTGCCGCTGTGATCATTCACTTTCAGCTTACCGCTTTCAAAGTTGCGCACCCGCAGCGACACTTTTTGTTTGCTGTAAAACGGATTGGCCCAACGCAGGCCCGTCTGCAAATCCGAGCCTACATACCGGCCAAACAGCTGCAACACAGCGCATTGATTAGGTTGCACCATATAAAAACCAAAAAAACCTATACCGACCAAAATAAGCGCCAGTATGGCAATGAGTTTCAGCGGTCCGCCTAACACCATCAAAGCAAAACCGGATAAAACAAAAACTGCCGGGAGCACAGCTAACATTATTAAACCACTGCGGCTTGTTGCCAGATACTCTTTCATCGCGACCCCTCAATTTGATATCAATTTAATATCAAATTAGCTGCATTTAAAAAAAACACAAGGGGTAAGTATAAAAATCATACGATCGACAGTAAAAAAGGGAGACAGCATTGACACCAGCTCATTTGATAAATATGATAAAAACAATCAAATCAAAAAAGTCATTATGTCAGAGCAACATCAACTTCTTTCCACCCGACAAGCCGCAAAACTTTTAGGTGTGTCAGTACGCACTATCCAGCTTTGGGTTGAACAAGGCTTACTCAGCGCATGGAAAACACCGGGTGGACACAGACGTATAGTGCAGCAGTCGCTGCTGAGCCTGTTACATAAAAGGCAGGGGCTACAACCTTTAGCCCATCTGTTGTGTGTCAATCTTGATGCAGATTTTTTCAAATTATTACAGGTGTTATGTCAGCAATGGCATTTTCCGGTTGAATTACAGCATGCCCGTAATGTGGTTGATGCCTTGCTGATGATGGGTGAACAGAAACCACAACTGGTGCTGATGATGGCCAATCAGCAAGGTATTGATATGCCGATGCTGCAGCAGGAGCTAACACAGCATCAGGTTAAACTGGCGCTGTTATCCGCCGAAGCTCCGCAGCCAGAGCTGGCAATGGAGATGATTTGGTTACAGCAGCCTTTTGAGCCTTTGCAATTTAAGACTGAATTACAAAAGCTGCTATTTGCCCGCCTACAACAAGCCAGCTAACAGCCAACTATAAAAAAACCGGCATCAAAGCCGGTCTTTTAGAGTAAATCAGCGGTTAAACCAGACTGACTTTGGCAAATTTACGTTTGCCCACCTGGAAGATATGGCAACTGCCTTTGGCAAATTCCATTTTGCTGTCTTCCACTTTAGTTTCGCCATCCAGCTTGACCGCACCTTGCTTAATCATACGCAAGGCTTCTGAGGTACTCTCCACCAGACCTGCATCTTTTAACAAGTTAGCGATTTGGATACTGTCTGCTGTTAAAGTTAAGCTCAGCTCAGGGATATCATCCGGCAACGCATTTTTCTGAAAACGCTGGATAAAATCCTGTTCTGCCGCATCAGCTGCCGCCTCGTCATGGAACCGGGCAATAATTTCCTTTGCCAATTCAATTTTAATATCACGTGGGTTACGGCCATCCGCTGCTTGTTGCTTCAATGCTGCAATATCAGCAATAGGACGGAAACTCAGCAAATCATAGTAACGCCACATCAGCTCATCACTGATAGACATCACTTTGCCAAACATCTCGCCCGGCGTGTCTGTGATACCAATATAGTTGCCCAGGGACTTGGACATCTTCTGCACACCGTCCAGGCCTTCCAGCAATGGCACCATAATGATGGTTTGTGGCCGCTGACCTTCGTCTTTTTGCAGCTCACGGCCCATCAGCAGGTTAAAGCGCTGATCGGTGCCGCCCATTTCGATGTCAGCTTCTAAAGCAACGGAGTCCCAGCCTTGCACCAGCGGGTATAAAAACTCATGTATCGCAATAGACTGGTTATTGGCATAACGCTTTTTAAAGTCGTCACGCTCCAGCATTCTGGCTACAGTTTGGCGTGCTGCCAGTTTGATCATGCCAGCCGCGCCTAACTTTTCCATCCATTCGGAGTTAAAAGCCACACGGGTTTTGGCCGGATCAAGAATTTTAAACACCTGCTCTTTGTATGTCTGTGCGTTAGCCAGCACATCTTCGCGGGTTAACGGCTTACGCGTTACGTTTTTACCTGTTGGATCACCGATCATGCCGGTGAAGTCGCCAATAAGGAAAATGACATCATGGCCCAACTGTTGAAAGGTACGTAATTTGTTGATCAGAACCGTGTGACCTAAATGCAAATCTGGTGCAGTTGGATCAAAACCTGCTTTGATTTTTAAAGGTTTTCCTTCCTTTAACTTGGCAATCAGCTCTTCTTCTAACAAAATCTCTTCGCAGCCGCGTTTTATCTCAGCCAGCGCCTGCTCCCAGTGAGCCATGGTCTACTCCTACATCTCTTTGTATTTGGCAAAATTCCAAGCCTGCATTCTACTGAAACATTTCTTTAGATCAAACCAACAAAAGTGTGGCATCGCACAAAAAATCGTTATATGCTCGTTTTTTTATTGGTTTGTCTGATAATAATAAGAGATGCGCTTTCTATGATTTCTTCTTTGCCTATCAAACATCGGTTATTAATCGGCGCTTTAAGCGGCATCGTTGCCGTTATGCTGTTGATCCCGTCAGAACAAGCTTCAGCCTCCAGAACTACAGATACCTCTGAGTTGGAAGTTGGAAAAAGATACAGTATTGATATCCCTTTGGTGGAAGAGAAAATTGCAGCTGAACAGCTGGCAACCTTGCCACACGAAGATAACTCACTGGAGTGGGTGACAGTTGATGTGAAAAAAGGCGACATTCTGTCGGCAATTTTCCGCAAAGCCAAATTAGATCAAGCAACGATGCTGGAAGTGTTGGAACTGGGTAAGCCAGTAAAAACCTTAACCCGTATTTTCCCTGGCGAGCAAATTGAGTTTGGTTTAGATAACCAGGGTAAGCTGCAGGAAATTCGTTATCCAATCAACAACCTGAAAACTTTACGTGTTCAGCGCACTGCCAATGGCAACTTTGCTGCCGAAGAGTTGTTAAAGGAAGTTGAAACCCGTACTGAAGTCGTCAGCGGCGTGATCAATGGCTCCTTCTGGAACGCAGGTTTGGAAGCGGGTTTAACTGAAGCTCAGATGCTGACGTTGGCGAACAATATTTTCAGCTACGATATCGACTTTGGTTTAGATATTAAAGCCGGTGACAGTTTCAGCGTGATTTTTGAAACCCGTTATGCCGATGGTCAATTTGTTGGTAACGGTAATATTCTCGCTGCACAGTTTAAAAACGAAGGTCAGACTTATCAGGCCGTTCGTCACAAGGATGGCGCCTTTTACAAGCCGGACGGTAAAGGCACTAAACAAGCCTTCTTACGAGCCCCGGTCAGCTTCCAGTATGTTAGCTCCAATTTTAACCCTCGCCGTTTACACCCAGTGTTAAAGAAAGTAAAACCTCATAATGGTGTCGACTATGTTGCTGCAGTAGGTACTCCTATTATGGCGGCTGGTGATGGTAAAGTAATAGCATCCACCCGTAACGGCGTGAATGGTAACTATGTGTTTATCAAGCATAAAAACAACATAGTCACCAAGTACCTTCACTTATCCAAACGTGATGTGAAGCAAGGCGAAAATGTGAAGCAAGGTCAGGTGATAGGTCGCTTAGGCGCAACTGGCCGCGTGACTGGCGCTCACCTGCACTATGAATTTGTGGTTGGCGGTGTGCACCGTAATCCACGTACAGTGAAGTTACCTCAGGCAGATGCTTTATCTACCAGTGAACGTATCGCTTTTGTCAATGAAGCCAAACAGCTGATAGCACAAATGCAGAGCCACGAGCGGATCACAGTAGCCGCTGCTGAGTAATGTCCAGCTTGTATGTAGGAATAATGTCAGGCACCAGTCTCGATGGAATCGATCTGGTGCTGGTTCGTTTTGGCGCCAGCCGTTTTCCTCAATTAGTCGACTCCCTGCTTTGCCCTTTCCCTGAACAATTACGCCAGCAGCTAAGCCAATTGGCTCAATCCGGCCCGGACGAACTTGAACTGATGGGTTTAGTAGAGCAGCAACTGGCTTTGGCTTATGCCGATGCAGTCAAACAGTTATTAGCTAAAGCCAAAGTTAGCCCTGAACAAATAAGCGCTATTGGCTGTCATGGCCAAACCATAAGGCATCGCCCTTACGCCAGCTTTCCTTTTACCTATCAGATTGGTGATATGTTCCGTCTTGCTGCTGAAACGCACATTCGGGTTATTGCCGATTTTCGCCGTAAAGATATGGCCTATGGCGGACAAGGTGCGCCGCTCGTTCCGGCTTTTCACAAAGCTATTTTTGCAGAGCCAAACAGCTATCGCGCTATTTTAAATATTGGTGGTATCGCCAATGTCACTTTGCTGCAACCCAACCAGAGCGTACGTGGTTTTGATACAGGCCCTGGCAATGGTTTAATGGACAACTGGATCCAGCAACAAGGTTTAGGTTTGTATGACAAAGATGGCCTGTATGCGGCCTCTGGCGTGATACAACAGGATTTATTAACAGCTCTTTGTTCCGACCCCTACTTTCAGTTACAAGGCCCCAAAAGCACAGGCAGAGAGTATTTCAACTCAGAGTGGCTGGCAAACAAGCTACAAGGTAAAAACTACAATCCAGCCGATGTGCAGCGCACGCTGACCCGCTTTACCGCCCAAAGCATCAAAATTGCGCTGGTTAATGAAGCCATAAATGAGTTGTTTGTTTGTGGTGGTGGTGCTTATAACAAAGTACTAATAAGCGACTTGCAGCAGTTATTCCCTACTGTACAACTTCAGCAAACCGCCAGTTTAGGTGTAAAAGCTGATGATGTGGAAGCTATGGCCTTTGCCTGGCTGGCTTATGCTTACGACCATAAAATTCCGGGTAATATTGCTGAAGTGACAGGCGCCCGAAAAGCCGTGGTATTAGGCGCGGAATTTAGCTGCTAACTAAATTCCACAGCCTTTTTTAACGCACACTTTATTGTAAAAGCGCCAGCAAAATACCAGCGGCTACAGCTGAACCTATCACACCCGCCACATTAGGCCCCATAGCATGCATCAGCAGGAAGTTATGCGGATCGGCTTCCAGGCCTACTTTGTTCGCAACGCGGGCCGACATAGGCACTGCGGATACACCAGCTGCACCTATCAGTGGATTCACCGGATCTTTGGATAACTTATTCATCAGCTTCGCCATTAAAACACCAGAAGCAGTACCTATACCAAAAGCCACAGCGCCCAGCACCAGAATACCTAAGGTCTGAGTGGTCAAAAACTTGTCCGCGCTGAGTTTAGAACCTACAGCTAAGCCTAAAAAGATAGTTACTATATTAATCAGTTCGTTTTGGGCCGTTTTAGATAAACGCTCCACCACACCGGCTTCGCGTATTAAATTACCCAAACAAAACATACCAATTAAAGGCGCTGCGGTAGGCAAAAACAGGAAGGTTAAAATCAGCACCAACAACGGAAACATAATTTTTTCTTTCTGACTGACTTGCCTCAGTTGCGCCATTTTAATTTTGCGCTCTTCCACACTGGTTAAAGCGCGCATAATAGGCGGCTGAATAATAGGCACCAGCGCCATATAGGAATAAGCCGCTACGGCAATGGCTCCAAGCAGCTCAGGTGCAAGTTTTGACGCCAAAAATATTGCGGTTGGGCCATCAGCACCACCAATAATGGCAATAGCCGCTGCTTCTTTCATGGTAAAACTTAAACCCGGCACCAGATTTAACGCGATCGCTCCCAGCAAGGTAGAAAAAATCCCAAACTGAGCAGCTGCGCCTAATAACAACATTTTAGGGTTGGCGATTAAAGCACTGAAATCCGTTAAAGCTCCGACACCTAAAAAGATCAATAGCGGAAATACACCGGTCTCAATACCCACATGATAAATGTAATAAAGTAAGCCGCCCGGCTCACTCATCCCCGCCAAAGGAATATTGCTCAGAATGGCGCCAAAACCAATAGGAATAAGCAGCAGCGGCTCAAAGCCCTTAGCTATTGCCAGATACAACAATAAAAAGCCTACGGCCATCATCACCAGTGCAGGCCAGGTCAGATGCACCAAACCAGTGGAATCAATCAGTGTTAATAAAGCGTCCATCAGGTTTCCTTAACTAAAACTAACCAGCAGTTGTCCGGTGCTGACGGCAGAACCCACGCTGATATGAATTTGACTGACAGTACCGGCCTGACTGGCACGAATTTCAGTTTCCATTTTCATCGCTTCCATCAAAAGCACGACCTGACCAGCCTCAACCTGTTGGCCAACACTGACTTTAAGCGCCAGCACATTACCAGCCAATGGCGAATTTAGCGTGCTGACAGGCTGGATACTGGCCGACTGCGGAATGTTTTCATCCACAGCCGCTTTGATTTGTTGCACAGCACCAGCTGGCCCTACTTCCACCTGATACGACCTGCCGTCCACTTTGACACTGTAATGGCTGATAGCTGAAGCTGTTGTCTTCAACTGAGTTGTGTTGTCTGGCGTTACTGTTGTTTCCTTTGCTGCTTGGCCGGGCGCAGGCTCAAACTTCGATGCATCGCCTCTGTATTGCAAAAACTTCAAACCAACTTGTGGAAACAAGGCATAAGTCAGCACGTCATCCACCTTAGCCTCTGCCAGCTGCAACTGAAGCTCAGTGGCTTTGCCGTCCAGTTCAGCCGTTAATGCCGCCAGCTCAGGCTGCAATAAATCAGCAGGACGACAGAGGATAGCTTCAGCGCCAGCTAACACTCTTTGCTGTAAAGCAACATCGACCGCAGCCGGAGTAGTGCCATATTCGCCTTTGAGTACAGCAGCAGTTTCTTTAGTAATAGTTTTATAGCGCTCACCGGAAAGCACATTCAGTACAGCCTGAGTGCCAACAATTTGGGAGGTTGGAGTTACCAGCGGTATATAACCTAACTCCTTACGTACTTTAGGAATTTCTTGCAGCACTAAATCCATTTTGTCTAAAGCGCCCTGCTCTTTCAGCTGACTTTCCATATTGGTCAGCATGCCACCAGGCACCTGAGCCAATAAAATCCGGGCGTCGACGCCTTTGAGCGAACCTTCAAACTGAGCGTACTTGGTTCGCACCTCGCGAAAATAAGCGGCAATCTCTGCCAGTAAAACTAAATTCAACCCGGTATCCCGCGCTGTGCCTTCGGTAATGGCCACCATAGTTTCAGTCGCGCTGTGACCATAAGTCATACTCATGGACGAAATAGCGGTATCGAGCATATCGATGCCAGCATCAATGGCTTTCTGGTAAGTGGCGGTACTTAAACCCGTAGTGGCATGACACTGCATCGCAATAGGCAACTTCACCCGCTCTTTTAAACGCGTGATTAGCTCTTCGGCAACATAAGGTTTCAGCAACCCTGCCATATCTTTGATACAAATCGAATGGCACCCCATATCTTCCAGTTGCATCGCCATATCCAGCCAGCCATCAATGCTGTGAACAGGGCTGACGGTATAAGACAAAGTGCCCTGAGCATGAGCGCCAACCTTGACCGCAGCGGCCACAGCGGTGTGCAGGTTACGCACATCATTCATCGCATCAAAAATACGGAATACGTCTATACCATTAGCAAAACTGCGCTCAACAAAAGCTTCGACCACATCATCAGCGTAATGCCGGTAGCCTAATAAATTCTGACCACGCAGCAACATTTGCTGTTTGGTGTTCGGCATGGCTTTTTTCAGCTCACGCAGGCGATGCCAGGGATCTTCACCTAAATAACGAATACAGGCATCAAAGGTGGCACCGCCCCAGGACTCCATCGACCAATAGCCGACCTGATCCAACTTGGCAGCTATAGGCAACATATCTTCTAAACGCAGGCGGGTGGCTAATAAGGATTGATGGGCGTCCCTGAGCACCAGCTCAGTCAGTAATAACGGTTGGCTCATTTGAGTTCCTTATTTTGTTTTTGGTGATGCTCAATAGCAGCGCTGATAGCGGCAACGACAGAAGGAGAAATGGCAGCCTGCGGCGTCGGAACACTCTCTGCCGTTAAAGGCGGACCCGAGTGCCGGAGTAATCTGGACATGCCTTGCACGGCAAACACCAATACCATCAAAAAACCAAATACAACGCCCATACCCACAATCATTAACGCAGCTGCATCCAGCAATAAAACACTGACATCTTGCTCAGCATTCATCCCCCAATCCCCCTTTATTTATCTGTACTGATTAATAGCAGCTTTCACAGCGGAATATAAGCCATAACTTAATCACTTTGTCTGATGCCTGATATTTATACAAAAAATACATGAACTGGTTGACAAATGTCAGATGCAGACGTTTAGACAGCCAAACATCCGAACGCATATAAAAAAACCGGCTTACGCCGGTTTGATCTTTGATAGCAAAATACGGTGGCCTCAGGGCTCTTTGCCTGAGGTAACTAATGTGGCGATCTGAGACGCAACCTGGCTCCAGCCCTGGCCCAGAGTTTTCACGACTTCGTCATAACCATCATCTGCAATAGCTAATTGCAGTTCAAAAGGTAACTGCTTCACCACAGAACCGGTCAGCAAATGGGCCTGACCACTGATCAGCACCTGACCATCCGCTGCAGTATGGAACTGAGTGACCTGCACTGTCAGCCGGCTGTCAGCTGGGCTACTGACCTGTTGAGTCACACGCCAGTCGGTTAAAGCTGCGGATAAATGGGCCTGTAAATTACGGGTCAGTTGCTGGTCCAAAGCTTCAGCCCATTGATGGCTGCGGGTCAGTTGCAGATTGACTTCGTTATTCTGATACACCAGCGCGTTGCTATTTAAATAACTGGCAACCATCACAGGTTCTATCACCAATACCTGAGCGCTATCGACTACGGGCGCTTTGGCTGCCACAGCGGGCAGGCGGTAATATTGCATTTCAGACGGAGAACTACCACAGCCAGCCACCGCCAGACTTAAGAATACAAAAGCTAAATAACGCATTAGTTACCCTTCTCAGGTTCTGGATCTTTAGGCAGATCGGCATTAAAAATCAGTGAGTTGCTTTGACTGTTCATGGTCTTAATCACAGGCTGTAAGTCACGTAACAATTGATCCATCGACTGTAAATTACCATTTAAGCGCTCATAAGCTGGTGAACCAGGCGAAAAACCAGCCAGTGTTTTACGCAGTTCAGCCAGGCTTTGCTGAATATCCGCCGGCAATTGCTGTACTGAGTTATGTTTCACCAGTTGATCCAGTGATTGGATCAACTGTTCTGCGTTCTTCAGCATTTTTTCGCTTTGCGCCAAAGTAGCCGAACTTTGTGCCAGCACATCTTCCACTGGCAAACGATTCACCTTATCCAAAACCTGCAGCACTTTTTGTTCAATATTGGCTAAACCGCTGGGAGCTGTTGGCATAATTTTCAGACCAGCATGATCCGCCAAAGCAAAAGGTGCTGGCACAAAACCATCGCTGGAAAACTCCGGTGGCTGAGCTGTAGCCACTTGCACTTTTTCAGAGCTGTCTGCATCAGCAAGGGCTGACACAGCCACTTTTACTTTAGGCGTTTCTATCACAGCATCGGTTTGCACCAGCTCTATATACAAAGCACCAGTCAACAAACTGCCGGTTTTTAATACAGCTCTTAAACCATGTTGCACTGCGGTTTCTAATTCCTGCGCCAGCTTTTTCAGGCTCATCTCACCTGCCAGACGGCCAGCTTCAACTCGTACCAACACCGGAATGCCGCGTTTAAAAGCAACATCCAAAGGGTTATCCATATTAAAGAAGTACGGAGCCATGGCCACAGTACCAATGCGTATGCCTTTGTATTCCAAAGGCGCACCCGCAGTTAAACCCCGGATAGATTCGTCAAAAAACATCAGGTATTCGTTGTATTCGGTGTACAAACCTTCTTTGATGGCTTTTTGGTTTTTAAACAGCTGAAACTCGCTATTGCTGACCACTTTATCTCCTGCCGGCCAACCGTCTAAAACATCAAAATGCACACCACCGCTGAGCAAAGTTGCCACAGAAGCCAATTCAACCCGCACGCCTTGCGCTGATACATCCAGCGCCATACCACTGGCTTGCCAGAAACGCACATTTTCAGTCACTAAAGAATCATACGGAGCGCGCACAAACAATTGATAGGTCATATGGCCTTGTTCAGCGACAAAATTACTGGTCTCTACTGTGCCTACCGCGTAACCGTGATAAAGCACCGGATCGCCAACGGCCAAAGCAGTCGCATCATCACTTAATAAAGTGACTCGTACACCCGGTGCATCTGCAGGTGCTATAGGCGGACTGTCGAGTAATTCATAATAATATTTTTGCACACTAGCTTTACCTGGCTGCAATTCAATATAAGCGCCGGATAAAAGCGTATTTAAACCACTGACACCACCACGGCCTACCGTTGGTTTTACCACCCATAACTGCGAGTCTTCGTTCAATAAAGCTTCAATACCGGGATCCATCCGGGCTTTGATCAGTACTTTGCTTAAATCTTCAGACAGCTGCACCGACTCGACCCGGCCTATATCCACACTGCGGCTTTTAATCTGAGTTTTGCCTGCCACTATGCCTTCAGCATTCAGTGTGACTAATGTAATCACAGGTCCCTGATTTTTTTGAGTGTAATACAGCATCCAGATGCCGATAGCCACAGCTATCACTGGCACTATCCAGATCGGAGATAATTGTCGGATCTTTTTCACCGCGGCCACCCGGCCCTGCGTCTTAGCCACGCTGCTGCTCCTCTTTTTTATTCCGTTGATCCCACAATAAACGTGGGTCAAAACTCATAGCGGCGAGCATGGTGGTGATCACCACAGTCGCAAAAATTATCGCACCCATACCAGGGTACACGCCCATCAATAAATCAAACCGAACCAGCGCAGCCAGAATAGCCACCACCAGCACATCCACCATAGACCAGCGGCCTATCCAGTCGACTAATAAATACACCCGGGTCGACAGTAACTGTCGTTTATGCCCTGTGTGACTGGCTAAATAACATAACCAGAACATCACCACTATTTTCACCACAGGTACCACCACGCTGGCTAATAAAATTACAATAGCCACAGGATAAGCACCGTCCTGCCACATCAATATAATACCGCTGATGATGGTAGACTGAATGCTGCTGCCCAAAGACACGGTTTCCATAATAGGCAGCAGGTTAGCAGGGATATACAACAGAGTTGCAGTAATCAGCCAGGCCAGAGTTTTTTGCAAACTTGCCGGAATACGGGCCGTGACTTTAGTGCCACAACGACCACAATGTTTTTGTTCCAGCGGCACTATAGCAGTACAGCAGCTGCAACTGGCTAAATTCAGTGACACTCCTGTGCGTCCGGCAAAATCAGTAGACACAGGCTGAGGGGCCGGAGCTATCGATTCCCACAACGCATGGCGGTCTATCACCTGAAAAGTGCGCAAATGCAGCAAACAAAACAGGCAAAAGGCCCAGAAGCTCATCCCTACCGAAATATCGGCATAGACCACCAATTTGACAAAAGCGACCAGAATACCAATCAGGAAAATATCCACCATGCTCCAGGGTTTGAGCATATAAAGCACACGGGCGGTCCAGACTAAACCACGAACACGGCGCACCATGCCGAGCTTGATGTAAATCACCGCCAGCATACAAAAAGCCGGTATCGCCTGAATAAATAACCAGACCAATACGGCCAGCCACTGCTGATGTTCGTTAAATAATACCGAGGAGGTATCAAAGAAACTCATGATATGGACGTTACCCGCCACATCCATGCCAATAAAAGGAAAGAGGTTTGCCAAAATCAGCATAAACAACGAACTTGCCGCGTAAAGCACAGGTCGTAATACCGGATCTTTTTGCCGCATATCCAGTAAATACCCACAGCGGCTACAGGCAGCTTCCTGACCAATAGCCAATAATGGCAATTGCTGCAATAGATCGCAGTGGCGACACAGCACCAGTTCAGCAACAGGTTGCGCCGGGGGCGCTATACCAGACTCCAGATCAGACAAAAAGATTCCTTTGCAACTGCCTCTACTGCGAATAGCGCTATTGTAAGCAGAAAAAATGGGGTCAGCTCAGATTATTTCTAAGGAATAACCTGAGCTGACCCCATTTTCAATAAATTGCCGTTTATTCAACAGCTTTAGATACACCCACCATAGCAGGACGCACCAGACGGCCGTTCAGCTCGTAGCCTTTTTGCATCACAAAAGTTACGGTGTTTGGCGCTACATCAGCGCTTGGCTGAATAGACATCGCCTGATGGAATTCAGGATTAAATGGCTGACCTTGTGGATCAATTTGCTGTACACCGTTTTTCGCCAGCGTATCCAGTAAACCTTTCAGGGTTAAATCCACACCTTCACCCAGAGCTTTCTGGCTGTCGTCTTCACGATTTAAGAAGGTTAAAGCACGCTCGAGGTTATCTACAACCGGCAATAAATCACCAGCGAAACGCTCCAACGCAAATTTATGGGCTTTTTCAACGTCCATGGCTGAACGACGACGGCTGTTGTCTGCTTCAGCTTTAATTCTAAGCATTAAATCATGCTGCTCTGCCAACTGGGCTTTTGCCTGCTGTAATTCTGCATCCAGCTTTGCAATAAGTTCCTGCTCCGGCGTCAGTTCTACCACTTCTTGCTCTGCCGCTGCTTCCGCAGCCTGTTGTTGTTCAGTTTGCACTTTATCTTGCTCGCTCATTAGTTACTACTCCACCATAGGTTGGCTTATTATGGGGATTGATTAAGATGATTCAAGTTAAAAAACATTTGTTGTGCTACAGCTTCAACTAAAGGCACAAAACGACCATAGTTCATCCGGCGGGGTCCAAGCAAGGCAATAAAGCCATGTGGCTCCGACCGGTAGCGTGCACAAATCAAACTCACCTTGGCTAAAGGTTCAATACCAGACTCACGCCCCAGTATTAATTTTGGTTGTTCATCCTGAGTCACTGGTGTCAATAATTTCACCAGACAAGATGGATTGTCCAAAAGTTCGATCACTTGCTGCAACTCCGGGTCACGATGATAATCAGTGGCTTGCATCAGTTGGTGCTGACCATAAATCAGCGGTTGATGTTGCTGCATTTCATCCAGACTCAGTTGCGTCATAGCAGTTTTCACTAAAGACTGCACTGTACCGCATTCCTGCTTTGCTATTAAAGCTAAACGCGAAATACCATCCAGCCAGTCCTGACCACATAAAGCTGCATTGAGTAAACACAAGACCCGGCTTAAAGTTTGATTATCAATTAAATCGTCGTGAAACAGTACCCGGTGCAAAATGTCACCGTCTTCGTCTATCACCACCAGCAACAGTCGCTGTGTAGCTAAACGCACTAAATCCACCTGCCGAATCACCCTGCCCTGACTTTTAGGCGCACTGACAATACTGACCATACCTGTTAAGTTGGCCAAAAGCTGTCCGGCTTGCTGACATAATAAAGAGACGGGCAATTGCGGTGGTAAATTCACTTGTATAGCGTCCAGCCAACGGCCTGTTAAAGGCTCCAGCTGCAGCATTTTATCAATAAATAAACGGATACCCGAAGTGGTTGGCACACGACCTGCCGAGGTATGAGGAGAGCGGATAAAGCCCTGCTGCTCCAGCAACATCATAGTATTACGCACTGTGGCTGAACTGACACCAAGCTCTGACTGCTCACACAACAGCTTAGACGATACCGGCATGCCGTCCGTCAGGTACTGCTCGACTATGAGTTTTAATATCAGTTCTGGTCTGCTTAACTGAACCACTACGGCTGTTACTCCGGTTAAAAAGACGGTGCAGAATACTGCTCATTTATACTGCTAGATATTGTGGGGTCATTATTTAAAAATTCAAGCCTGGCCTTCGTCAAGCTCTGCACACACAAAGCCTGTTCGCTATCCGAAACTATGGGTATACTCAAACGGCATTTTGAAAGGAATACTCATGAGTCAAAACCCTGACAGCGCATTTCAAACCATTGGCCTCATTGGCAAACCTAATCATCCGGGCGCCAACACCACTCTTATCAGCCTGTATCAGTTTTTAACTGCACGGAAGTTAAAGGTGTATGTAGAGGAAAAGGTGGCCGAATCTTTAGCCTTGCCTGATGTGCAGGTGATGGATTTAGTCGAGCTGGGTAAAAACTGCGATCTGGCCATAGTAGTAGGTGGTGACGGCAATATGCTCGGTGCTGCACGTGTATTAGCGCGTTTTGGTGTCGCAGTGCTGGGGGTAAACCGTGGTAACTTAGGGTTTTTAACCGACTTATCACCGGAAGATTTTGAAACGCCTTTAGCCGCTGTGTTAGCCGGTAATTTTGTCACTGAAAAACGCAATCTGCTGGAAGTGGAAGTCTATCGCAATGACTGCGTCAAAAGCAGTAACAGTGCTGTGAACGAAGCGGTATTACACGCCGACAAAGTGGCACATATGATTGAGTTTGAAGCTCATATCAATGGCGAATTTGTGTTTAGTCAGCGCTCTGATGGTTTAATTGTCAGTACACCTACAGGTTCTACCGCCTATTCATTATCAGGTGGCGGCCCTATTCTGACACCTGAGTTGGATGCGATGAGTTTGGTGCCTATGTTTCCTCACACCTTAAGCAGTCGCCCTTTGGTGGTGTCCGGCACCAGTGAAATAGTATTAAAAGTATCCCCCAGCAATGACGCGCATTTACAGGTCAGCTGCGACAGTCATGTGATTTTGGCCGTCATGCCTGGCGATGAAATTCGTATTCGTAAACATCCTAAGCCGCTGAAACTGGTGCATCCGCCTGGTTATAGCTACTTTAACGTGCTGCGCAACAAGCTTGGTTGGGGCAGCAAACTCTACTAAAAAATCTCTTCACCACTCCCTTGCTAAAACCAGAATTACTGTATAAATTAACAGTTATTCAGTATAAGGGAGTTGGACCATGCTCAACCATCTGCATATCAGCAACTTTGCCATAGTACGCGCGCTGGAACTCGACTGGCGTGGCGGCATGACCACTATTACAGGCGAAACTGGCGCAGGCAAATCTATTGCCCTGGACGCCTTGTCCTTATGTTTAGGCGATCGTGCCGATGGTTTAGCAGTAAGGCCTGGTTGTGATAAAGCCGATATAGTGGCTACTTTTGATATCAGCCAGTTGGGTGCTGCTCAGCACTGGCTGGCAGAGCAAGACCTTGCTATGGGCAACGAATGTATAGTGCGCCGTGTGGTGGGTAGCGAAGGCCGCTCCCGTGGTTATATCAATGGCGTACAAGTGCCGGCTCAACAACTGAAAGCTTTGGGACATCACCTGTTAAGTATTCATGGTCAGCATGCGCATCAACTGTTATTAAAGTCTGATCACCAGCGCCAGTTACTGGACGCTTATGCCAATACCCAATCCGCTTTAGCCAATTGCCGACAGTACTGGAAAGCATGGCAGCAATTGAAGCAGGAATATGGCGAACTACAAAGCAGTCAGCAGCAACGTGAAGCACAACGTCAGTTGCTGGAGTATCAGGTGGCGGAGCTGGATCAGTTTGCACCAGGAGCAGATGAATTTGCCGAACTGGAAACTGAACATCAACGTTTAAGCAATAGTCACAGCTTGATCCAGGCCAGCCAGCAAGCCTTGCAACTGGCTTATGACGATGAAGACGCCAACAGCTATCGTTTATTAAGTCATGCGTGTCAGCAACTGGACGACTATATCGAAGTAGACCCGGCTTTAGCTCCTATTCATCAAATGCTAAGCGAAGCTTTAGTACAAATTGAAGAAGCGGGCCGCGAACTACGCCGTTACAGTGAAAAAGTAGATATAGACCCGGAGCGTTTAGCAGAAATTGATCAGCGCCTTGGGCAGTGGCTCAGTTTAAGCCGTAAACATCAAATACCAAACGATCAACTGGCCTTGTTCCATCAGCAGTTATCCCAGCAGTTATCAGAACTGGCTGGTGATGATGATCGCATAGTGCAGCTCCAGCTTGAAATTCAGCAGGCGCAGCAACTCTATTGTCAGGCCGCAGAAATAGTCTCCGAACTGCGTAAATCAGCCGCTTTAGAACTGTCGGATAAAATTGCCCGCAGCATGGCTGAATTGAGTATGGCCAACGGTAAATTTTATATAGCTGTTGAAAGCGCCGGTATAGATAAAGCCAACGCATCCGGCTGGGATCAGGTCGATTTTCTGGTCAGTACCAACCCAGGCCAACCTTTACAGGTTCTGCATAAAGTAGCATCAGGTGGTGAGTTATCCCGTATCAGTCTGGCCATTCAGGTGATACTGGCAGGCAAAGTCACCACTCCTACCTTGATTTTTGATGAAGTGGATGTTGGCATCAGCGGCCCTGTGGCAGCTGGTGTAGGCCGATTATTACGCCAGTTGGGTGAATCCACTCAGGTGATTTGTGTCACTCACTTACCGCAAGTCGCCAGTCAGGGCCATCATCAGTTATTTGTCGAGAAATACACCGACGGTATTGCAACAGAAACCCGTATTCGCGAGCTGGCAGACGAAGAACGGGTGCAGGAAATAGCACGCTTACTGGCAGGTGAAAATGTCAGTGCTAATGCGATTGCCAACGCCCGCGAGCTGTTATGTGCACCTTAAAGCTGATTTCAATCAATTATTTTTAGCAGGCACGAACTTAGCTAACACACTTAGGTCTGATTAAGGCTTTAATTTCAGCCCATGCTTGCGGTATGATGCCGACAGACTTATTCAGATGAAGAGACAGATGAAAGCAGTAGTGAAAACGGCCCTTGTGTTGGCCACAGCATTGACTCTGGGTGCTTGCAGCAGTTGGATTTACCGGATTGACGTGCCACAAGGCAACTTTCTGGAACAAAAAGACATCGACAAACTGCGTGTTCAAATGACCAAAGAACAGGTTCGTTTTGTTTTAGGCAACCCTGTTGCTGAAAACGCTTTCGACGACGACATCTGGCACTATTTTTATGCGCTAAAAGGTGGTCGTGGCGACAACTTTGAGAAACAAATGATCATCAATTTTAAAGATGACAAACTGGTTGATATCAGTGGCGATTTCACCAAACCAGCTAACTTTAATACTCCGCTGGATAAATAACTTTTACAGGGGTCAGAGTTTTAACTCTGCCCCCTGCTCATTACTTCAGTGTAATCTTCTGCTTATTCATCAGTTGTCAGACTGTGGCTCAGAATCATGATTCTGCCCCTGTTGCGGCCTGCCACCTGTTGTTTTATTTGCTCTGCCTTCGTCCTTGGCTTTTTCAGCACGGCGACGACGCATATCTTTAGGATCGGCAATCAAAGGCCGGTAGATTTCAATCCGGTCACCCGCCTTTGGCACTTCGTTTAATTTACAGGTCCTACTCCAGATCCCCACTTTATTCTGACTTAAATCAATGTCAGGAAAAGCAGCCAGCATGCCTGATTGTTGAATAATCTGTTCCACAGTGGCTGCGGCATCAACAGTTAAACTCAACAAACTTTGTCTCTCTGGTGTAGCGTAAGCCAATTCCACCGCTTTGGTTTCAGCCATGTTGTTCTCCGTATACCTGTTTCGCTCTTTGGGTAAAAGCACCGACCATAGCCGCTGTTAACTCATTAAAAATTTTGCCAAAAGCAAACTCGACTATTTTATTGGAAAACTCAAAATCCAAAGCTAGTACTACTTTACAAGCTTCATCACTCAAGGGCACAAAAGTCCAGCCACCGGATAAAGTTTTAAAAGGGCCAGACTCCAGTTGCATCTGAATTTGCGAGTCGGTCACCAGGGTATTGCGGGTGGTGAACTCCTGACTGATACCAGCTTTTTTCACCTGTAACTTAGCCAGCATCTGATCTGCAGACTGCTGCAAAATCTCTGCTTTGGCACAACCGGGTAAAAATTCCGGATAACGTGGTACATCGTTCACCAGCTCAAACATCTGGCGCGCGCTGTAAAAAACCAGTGCGCTGCGCTCAATTTGTGGCATACTCTCTCCCCTTAATGCAGGCGGCGATTGTAACAGAATTCGCCGTAGCCTCAATGTCCCAGGCGTAAGCCTTTTGCCATTAAATTCCTTGGCTTTTAAGAGTTATTCGTTCGCAAAGATGAGCAAAAAACAAAGCAGCAAAAATCAGGGCGGCACCATAGCCCAAAATAGAAAAGCACGACACGACTATTTCCTCGAAGAGCGTTTCGAAGCAGGTATGTGCCTGCAAGGCTGGGAAATTAAGAGTATCCGTGAAGGCAAAGTCAATTTGTCCGACTCGTACGTCATTTTAAAAGATGGCGAAGCTTTTTTAATTGGTGCACAAATTCAGGCGCTGCACAGCGCATCCTCGCACGTGGTCTGCGATCCAGAGCGCTCGCGCAAGCTGTTGCTGAACAAACGTGAACTGAACAAACTGGTCGGTAAAAAAGAGCAAGACGGTTACACCTTAATAGCCACGTCCATGTACTGGAAAGCCTGTTGGGTGAAGCTGGAATTCCATCTGGCCAAAGGTAAAAAGCACTTTGATAAACGTGACGACATCAAAGACAGAGACTGGTCGCGTGAAAAAGAACGCATGATGAAGCACAGCAAAAGATAATTGCAGCCGGGTTCTTACCCACTGCAGCTTGAGATTGTTCAATTCGTCACCATATAGAGTAATAACAGCCAAACGCAGCAAGAAAAGACCAGTTCTCACCTTGCCGCGTTGAACTGCAGAGCGTAGAATGCGCTCAACACAGAAGTGTTCAGAAGTACTAAAGAATTCGGGGCCGATACTGGATTCGACGGGATTCACGAACTCTTAGGTGCATGCCGAGGTGCGGTAGGCCTCGTAAAAAAGCCGCAAACTAGTAGTCGCAAACGACGAAACATACGCACTCGCTGCCTAATAAGCAGTAGAGCGCTCTTCCCCTCACGCATGCCTATAAGCTGAGACTCTGGAAGATCACCCCTAATAGGATCGCATGGCGGCTTTGTCTGGAGCCAAGATGCTAAAACCAATCAGACTCGCCCGACGATAGCCTGCCAGCTGGCGCTCATAGGGTTAACTAAATAACTGGATAAGCATGTAGTACCGACGATCTAGGTTTTTCGGACGGGGGTTCAAATCCCCCCGGCTCCACCAATAAAGCAAAAGGCCACCGCAAGGTGGCCTTTTGCTTTATTGTGGTTTCGCGGCGGACGCGAAGCGCCGTTTGGGGTTCAGCCGGAGCTTGCGCAGCAAGCGCAGACAACGCCCAAAGGGCGGCCTCTCGTTGTCAAACGAGAGGTGAGCGGCAAAGCCGCGAATAAATCCCCCCAACTACCTAGCCACCGCAAGGTGGCCTTTTGCTTTATTGTGGTTTCGCGGCGGACGCGAAGCGCCGTTTGGGGTTCAGCCGGAGCTTGCGCAGCAAGCGCAGACAACGCCCAAAGGGCGGCCTCTCGTTGTCAAAC